>Ga0209121_10005456_pt1 | contig 11505 bp, 10 predicted proteins | sample Cruoilmetagenom3_FD_187292 | JGI IMG/M metagenome (GOLD analysis project Ga0209121, IMG submission 187292) | Oil polluted marine microbial communities from Coal Oil Point, Santa Barbara, California, USA - Sample 3 (SPAdes) (version 2) | ecosystem: Environmental > Aquatic > Marine > Oil seeps ...
TTCCATCGCTTTATAACGCCGAAGATTCTCGCGAACGCGGTCGAAGACGACAACTGTGTCGTTTAACGAGTAGCCCACAATCGTCAGGATCGCAGCGATAATAGTCAGATTGAATTCGATCTGTGTTACACAGAATACACCGATGGTAATGACGACATCATGCACCAACGCGACAACTGCTCCGACCGAAAACTGCCATTCAAACCGCAGCCAGATGTAAAACAAGACCGCCCCGACAGCCAGAACGATGGCGAGCACGCCTGCCTGTACCAGCTCCCCTGAAACTTTCGCGCCAACAGAATCTGTCTGCAGGAATACGATCCCTTCGAACGCATCGCTCAGGGTGTCTTTAGCTAATACAATCAGATCATTCTGAACGGCAGGATCATCGCCTATTTGTTCAATACGGATCATTGCGATGTGGCTTGCCTCGCCCGTAATTACGGCGGCAGGATCGGAAATTTCGGTGACGGTTACGTCCCCGTCGATCAAATCATCCAATAACGCGCGATATTCTGCGACTTCGACTGATTCCGCTGTTTCTACCATCAGCATTGTGCCACCACGGAAATCAATCCCGAAGTTCAAACCCATCGAGAAAAACGCAATAACCGTTGCGAGTATCAACGCTGTGGACAAGCCAATGGTAAGTTTCGTTGCACCAAAGAAGTTTATTTTTGTTTCACTTGGAACCATTTTCAAACGCATGTTCCGGTCCTCACACTTCGATTTTTTTGGGTTTACGCACGGACAGCCAAGTGGCCACCATCAGGCGCGTCACCCATATTGCTGTAAAGACCGAGGTCACAATCCCCAGACCGAGAGTCACCGCGAAACCACGCACCGGTCCCGATCCAATCGCAAACAGAATGGCTGCTGCGATCAGAGTGGTAACATTGGCGTCGATAATTGCCGACAAAGCTTTTTGATAGCCGAGTTCGATGGCTCGCGCCGGCCCTTTGCCCGATTTCAATTCTTCGCGAATGCGTTCGAAAACCAACACATTGGCATCAACTGCCATACCGATAGTTAAGACAATGCCTGCGACACCAGGTAACGTAAGCGTCGCGCCAATTGTCGAAAGCAACGCAAATATCATCGTAACGTTCAGGATCAGCGCGATATTGGCGAAAATACCGAATGTTCCGTAAGAAATCCCCATAAATATCAAAACCAGTACGAAGGCGACAACTGTTGCTGTCTTACCCGCGTCAATCGAATCCTGACCCAGCTCGGGACCAACTGTGCGTTGTTCAAGAACCGTTATTTCTGCCGGAAGCGCACCTGCCCGCAACAAAATGGCCAAACGCGTGCTTTCTTCAACCGTGAAATTGCCGGTAATAATACCGGAGCCTCCGGGAATATGACTTTGGATGGTCGGCGCGGAGATAACCTCGCCGTCGAGAGCGATGGCAAACGGATTGCCGATATTCTCCGCGGTATAGACTCCGAACTTACGTCCGCCGGCCGGATTGAAGCGGAAGTTAACCGCAGGCCGGCCGTTCTGATCAAAGGTAGGCTGCGCATCGACGAGCTGGTCGCCAGTTACAACGGCCACGCGATCTAGAACGTAGTAGACGCCCTCTTCGCTCGCGTCGGGATAGACAACGTTGCCTGTACCGGCCCGAACGTCGGGATTAGTTGTGCGCTGGATTACAGACAGGAATGATAACTTGGCTGTTCGACCAATCAGCTCCAACAATTCTTCAGCCGAGCCGATGCCCGGTACCTGAACCAAAATACGATCAGCGCCTTGGCGTTGGATCGTTGGTTCACGGGTGCCCGCTTCGTCGACACGGCGGCGGATGATTTCTAGAGACTGTTGCATAGTGCGATCGTCCATCGCGACCTTCTCCGCTTCTGACAAGGTAAATACGATAACGTCACCCTCGTTGGAAACCTCAAAGTCACGTGATCCCGCACCGGTTAGTGTAACCACCGGTCGAGTCAGATCGCCAACGACTTGCAATGCCTTCGGCATGCCCTCGGGTGTTCCGATCCGGATGCGAAGCTCGCTTGGATCGCTATCGATGCGTCGAACCGAACCTACATCGTCTTTCACTTCACGCAGGGCATCCCTGACTTCGGGCCACATCCCGTCGAGCCGGTCTGCGTAAACGTCTTCAACCGCAACCTCGACCAATAGGTGTGCACCACCGCGTAGATCGAGACCAAGGTTAACCAGAGACGCAGGCATGAACTCCGGCCAAGCAGCTAGATCTGCTTCCATCTCGGGCGTAGCGACAACGCCGCTTTCGACCAAAGCGCGCGCATCGTTGGCCTTCTCGACCTTCGAATAAAAGATGTTAGGAGTTGTGAACACTATGCCCAAAAGGCACAGCGCCCATATCAATCCCTTTTTCCAAAGCGAAAATTGCAACATGTCTATGAAATCCTGAAAAAAAGGCCACCCGAAGAGTGGCCCTTGAATTGATTTTAGGAAGGTTCGGTTTTGTTAAGAACCTGTGCGATGGTGTGTTTTAGTACACGAACTTTAACGTCTGTCGCGATTTCGACTTCAACTTCGCCGTCTTCTTTTACTTTGACGACTTTGCCGATAACCCCGCCTTGGGTTACGATCTGATCGCCTTTACGCAAAGCTTCGACCATCGAGCGATGGTCTTTCATCTTTTTCTGCTGCGGGCGGATCATGAGGAAATACATGATCGCGAAAATTAGAATGATTGGAACGAATCCACCAAGGCTGGAAGCAAGATCGCCCCCGATGGCTTGGGCGTTGGCTGGTGATGCGAACATCTGGTATCCCCTCGAAAATCGGCGAATTTCGCCTTGAAAAATCTGCGCGGACCCTAAAACGCCACAGATAGGTTTGCAAGGCGTATGGGCGTAAAAGTCACTGTAAATGTAAATAGGAACAATGGTTCCACTCGGCAAGAAGCAAACCTTACTTGCGATTGAATTCTGGTCATGTTTAGCTTGTTGCAATCTGACAAGAGGGGGGTGGAATGAATGCGTTCTTCAACTTGCTATCGGCATTTTTCGCAGGCATCCCGGGAAAACTCCGTCCTTTCAGGTTTCTGATTGCTGGAATTGCCCTATTCGGAACCGCTTTTATGGGGTTCGGGGCTTCAAAATTCGAACTAGACACAAGTTTTGATTCGTGGCTGTCCGAATACGATCCCGCGGTTCATGCTCTCGATGACTTCCGCCGACAGTTTGGTAGCGACGACGGGCTATTTCTCGTTTACCGCGCCAAAGACGGTGATGTTTTTTCCGTTGAATCGCTTAAAGCCGTCCAGTCTTTAACGTCTGAGTTGGATAACTGGTTTGAACTTGATCCGGTCCTGCTCGGTACAGACGCAGAAACATTGGCGGGGCTGGATCATATTACGCGCGTGCAGTCGCTAGCTAACACCCGCTATCAGTTGAGCACTGCGGATTCGCTGGAGAGTCGCGAGCTGATTCCAGAAGGCACCCTGATTGATGACGATGTCGCAGCACAGGTAACGCGTATCGCACTAGATCAACCAACGTTATCTTTGCTTATGTTCTCGGAAAACATGGAATATGGTGCGATTGTACTTTCCACAGATTTCGGTGCAATTCCGGTTCAAGGCGAAAGCGGCTTCGTCGAACTGGATTTCGGGGCTGATGACCTCGACCTCGCTCTCGATTCCTTTGTAATCGACGTGGATGATTCCGCAGTTGTTTCCGAGGTCAAATTCGAAGACACTGATCCGTCCACCTACATGGGCTTTATGAAAGCACTGAAAGCGATCTACGGACAGGACACATAACACATATGCGAACGCGTTCGAGTTCTATCCGATCGGAACCGCAGGCATGATCGATATTTCGATGCAGGCGATGGTACAGTCGGGCATTCTGGGCGGAATAGCGGTTTTTATCATTATCCTGCTTCTTTACACATTGTTCCAAACCGGCTCGGCCGTACTGTGACCTGTGCTCACTGTTGTTAGCAGTTGTATCTGGCGGCATGGCGTGGCTGAACATATCTTCTTCCAGTTTGATTTCCCTGTCTGTGATGCTGGTTTTGGCGGTCGGAATTGCGGACTGTGTGCACGTGATGAGCGAATACCTGTTGTTCAAACGCGAAGGGTTGAACCACGAGGACGCCATTGAAAAATCCTTCCGCAAAACCGGTGTGCCAATCCTTTTAACAACCGTAACAACGATAGCGGGGATGCTGGCGATTGCATTTGGGGGCGTTGGGCAGTTTGTAACTTTCGGAGTGTCTTCCGCAGTCGGCGTTGCGCTGGCGTTTGTATTAACCGTCGGAGTCCTGCCCGTTCTGCTGGATTTCTGGCACCCGCATCCGCTGGCAAAAGAACCGAAAACCGAGGGGGCAATTCGAAGGATCAATAAGGTGCCTGGCATGCCCTTCACCGCCATCCGCTGGCTCTCGCGCAAAACCGGACTTAGCTGGATGCTTAGCGCTGTCTGGTTGCAGCCCCTGCTCGACAAAGTACCAGCCTTTTCGTTCCGTTGGAGGTACGTGATTGTCGCGTTGTTTCTGGGAGTGTTCGGGATTTGCGGTTATGGCGCCACCAAGGTCAAAATTGATTCAAACCTTGTAGAATTGTTCAAGGAAGGCACCGCGGCCCGGACGGCTTATGAGATCGTGGATGAACATATGGCTGGCACTGGCTCCATGGAAGTTATGATGGATTTCAAAACGTCAGAAGCCCTTAATGACCCTGCCGTTCTTCAGGCGATATCAACCCTTTAAGACAGGTTGGAAGACAAATATGGCCGCTATGTTGTGCGAACCCATTCGCTGGCGGATTTGGTCAAGGACACGAACAAAATTATGAACAACAATAACGAGGCGGCCTATAGCATCCCGTCCGACCCGTTGGCGGTTTCGCAATTGTTATACTTGTTCAACAGCTCCAACCCCGAAGACCGGCGTTCTCTCGTCTCGGATGACTATTCCCGAAGCCACGTCACGATACAGCTTCGAAATGCGGGCAGCCATGAATACGGTGTGTTTTTCGCTGATATTCAGTCAGACATCGATGATGTTCTAGGGGAAGTGAATGCGTCCTATCCAAATATGGAAACCAGCGTCACAGGTTCTTTTGCGATGATGATGCGGATGAGTGACGTGATTTCCAAAAGCCAGTTCCGGTCCCTTGTTCTCGCAATCATCATCATTTCGATTATTCTGGCTCTGTCACTTGGATCACTGCAAGGCGGTCTGTTGGCGATCATCCCCAACATGCTACCGGCAATCCTTGCTTTTGGTCTTATGGGATTGCTTGGCATACCGCTTGACGCCGACACATTAATGATCGCACCACTGATTATCGGCATCGCAGTCGATGACACCATCCACTTTATCACCCATTACCGAATAGCGTTGGCCAACAACCTCAAACGTAACGAGGCCTTGATCCAGACGGTTAAAGAAGTTGGTCAAGCCGTCACGTTTACGTCGATGGTATTGGGAATGGCGTTCTTTATGTTAAGCTTTAGTGACTATCTAGGCTTAGCGAAGGTCGGAATATTCGGATCACTCGCAATTTTTGTAGCTTTGCTGTGTGATTTACTGTTCCCGCCAGCGCTGATTTACATATTCAAACCATCCTTCGGTATTAAGGTCGAAGACGAACCCATGGAGGCAACCTGATGTTTAGCTCAAAACGTGGTTTTCTTTTTGCAACCCTAGTGGCGGCGAGCGCCTTATTGGTGCCAGCGATCAGCATGGCACAATCCGCACGCTCTGTTATGGAACGGGTTGATGCAAACGCACAAAGCCAGAATGACTCGGTTTTTTCGATGTTGAAAATTTCGACCTGTAAGTTCGGTATCAGCGACAGCAAAGTTAGATGCACTGCGCGTGCGACCGTTAAAAGCCTAGAAAGCGCCGCTATCAACACTGGCCCGGGCGGTAAGGACACCCAAAGCATTGCCTTTATCCTTGAACCTGCATCCGAACGTGGAATCGGGATGTTAAGCTATACTTACGACAGTTCTAGCAAGCCAAACGAAACATGGTTGTACCTATCCGCACTCGGTAAAGTGAAACGGATTGTGGCCTCTGGATCAGCGAGTAGCGAACCCGTCAGCCTGTTCGGCTCCGAATTCACCACCGAAGATCAGGAGACAGGTAAACTCGACGACTATACCTACACATTACTCGACACCATCACCTTCAAAGGCCGCAAAACCTATGCGATCGAGTAGGTTCCAACCCCTGCCCGCGCTCGCAAGAGCCGCTACGCTCGAACAATATTGTGGGTCGATGCGGAACGTTACATTAGCGTCAAAGCGGTGATGTATGACACTCGCGACAACAAAATTCGTCGTGTGATCGCAGATAACGTTCAACGCATTAACGGTGTATGGAACGCACGAAGCGTTACGATTATGAATCTGGTAACGAACCGGCTTTCCAATATGTCGATAGTATCAATTAATTTCGGCGTGAAAATTGATCCGGAACTGTTAACGCAGCGGGCGTTGACCGACACTGCCTTTCGCGAGCGTCACCTCGAAGCTTTGCGTGCACAGGCTAAATAGGACTAATCTATGCGTCTAATCTACCTTCTAGTCATAGCGACGATTGCAACCCCTGCGGCGTCACAGGAGCTGGAATTTGTTTTCGATGACGAATTGAGCTTTGAACTCAGCGATGAAGAACCTGCATCGGGTATGGAACTGTCGGCCACATTGGGCGTAACGCGCGCTGGAATTGGCGTTTTAACCGAAACTTGGGCGGTACAAATTGATGCAGCCAATCAGCATGACCTAGGTACTTTGGGGTATCTTGAATGGGCAGCAAACGCCTATCTTCCGGATTTGGGTAACGGAGGTGAAATCATCTTTGATCCTTCCCGCATCCATCTTCAAAACTCAGCCGGTGATCTAAGTTGGAAGCTCGGAAAATACCGTATCGGATGGGGCGAGATCGAGGGCGCCCCTGTGCTCGACGTGGTTAACGGCGGTTTGGCCTTCGGAGATATCGGCCTGTCGAGCGACGAGTTACCGGGTCAGTGGTTCGCGGGTCTCGACTATTTCGCCAACACCGCTACCTTTTCCGGCTTTGTCGGCGTCGACCCCGATGTAGCGCATATGATGCCAGCCATTGAATCCGATGAAATCGAGGTTGGGGCGAAGGCGATGATCCCCATTAACGATGGTTTCGTAAGCCTCTATGCGGCGCAACTACTACCCCAAACAGGCGTTGTCGATTTAGGCACCGGATCCAGCCATGCGGTGCCATTTGTTTTAACTGGCATAAGCGCCAACAAGTCAGTCGGAAATGTTTTACTTGAATTCGACCTTGCCGGAAAATTCGGCCTTCAACGCTCTACGTTGACGGAGTTATCGTCGCACGACCGCATTGATGCCTCCATCGGCTTCGAATTTGCGCCTACCAACACAATGCAAGTTACTGCTGCGGTGGCTGGCCAACACTGGCTTGAGCAGACCGTGACATATTACGAGCTTGGTGGCTACGTCGCCGATCAAACCACCGGAAACTACATCGTAGGTCTCAGTGATACATTAATGGACGGCAAACTCAGCGTGTCTGCAAATCTGCTTGGCACGCTCGATAGCACAGTCGGTGTGACCTCGCTTTCGGCAACCTACTCTTATTCGGATGCCGTCAAGTTTGGGGCGTCCGCAATGTGGTTGGACGCAACTGCGGGTACTCCGTTCGAATCCATGGACGGCTTCAAACAATACGAGCTGACCTCTACGTTTCATTGTTAGGACGCTTTTTTGAGGGACCGGTAAGGGAGGCTGTGTATTTCGTGTCCACCTCGGATTCATCGAACACACCGATGAAAATTCCGACCTCCTCGGCGCCGCCACGCCTTGACTCGATTTCGACGTCAGAGATCGTCGTGCGCTGCGACATTCGCCGCCCCCACCGCGCGAGGCGGTCGTACATCTCGGCGATAACAGCCGTATGAGCCTCGCTTTCGCCAAGATCGAAAAATTCGTCCGGATCTTCCTGCCGATCAAATAACATCGGACGAAACCCGCCTTCGGCATGCATAAACGTATACCTCTCATCTGCTACCATAAACAACCGCGCCTCCCTTGGTTCGAGGTTCAGATTTGCGCACATAGGAGTCGCCGAGTAGTCGTATTCGCTGATCGCGAACTCACGCCAATTGATGTTTTGCTTTCCATGCAAAAATGGCGTTAGTGCACGACCCTCCAATATATTGTCGGCCACAACTCCACCCGAGGCCTCGACAAACGTTGGCGCAAGATCAATCGCTTCGACCAGCGCATCGACAACTGTACCTCGCGTGCCATTTGCGGCTTCGTCGGGGTCATAAATGATTAACGGAACCTTGACGGACGGCTGATGGAACAAATCCTTTTCGCCCAACCAATGATCCCCCATATAGTCGCCATGGTCAGACGTAAGCACGATCATCGTGTCTTCCATGCGCCCAGCACGCTCCATGTACTCCAGTAACCGACCCAGCTGGTCATCGCATTGCTTTATAAGTCCCATGTATGCCGGAATGACGGTCTCTAGTACTTCGTCGCGCGAAAACGCCTGTCCTATCGCGTTGTTTTGGAACTGGGCATAGACAGGATGCGGATTGTCCCGTTCACTAGAATGGCGGACAACCGGCTGGATTTGATTGTGGCCATACATGTTGTGATAAGGTGCGGGAACGATATACGGCCAATGTGGCTTAATAAAAGACGCGTGGCACAACCATGGCCCCTTGTCTTTACTCTCCTCCAAGAAATCGATGATGCGCGAGGTCAGATAGGGCGTTTCACTGTCTTCCTCGGCAATGTTTGCGGGTTTAGAGGCATGCCGCATGAACCAGCCCGATGCCATATCTCCACCGTCGTCCGCTGCATTCGCGTAGTCACGCCACGGGTTTTCACCTTCGCACCCTTTAGACTTTAGGAATTCATTATAAGGTGATCTTTTATTGTCATAAAACCCTGACGGACCTTCCGCCCACAGCCCGTCATCCCGCTCGTAAATGTCAAATCCACATTCTGAAACTCGCGCGCCAATAACGCTGTCACGGCTTATTCCCAACCGCTCCATTCCTTCGGCATCAGCCTTCATATGTGTTTTGCCGATCAGCCAGCTATCAACCCCGAGTTTTCGGAGATGGTCGCCGATCGTCATCTCGCCGACCTTCAACGGGAAATTGTTCCACGCAGCTCCATGGCTGGAAACATACCGCCCCTACAAAACGACATACGCGAGGCCCCACAGACCGGCGACTGCACGTAAGCGTTAGAAAACCTGACTCCCATCGCCGCCAGGCGGTCCATATGCGGTGTATGTAGGGTTTTATGACCCGCACAGCTTAAATAATCGTGCCGCAACTGATCATACATGATGAACAGGATATTTTTAGTTGGCTTGGTCACTTTGCAACCGGATCAATCGGGCTATTTGACAAGCCAAGCATCTGCTCCATCACTCGTGCGACCGCGAGCAATTTGCCCTCCCCTCGATTTGGACCAATTAACTGGATCGCCATCGGCATACCGTCCGGCGTAAACCCTACCGGCAGCGAAATCGCCGGCAATCCGGTCACTGTTGCGAGATTTGAGAACCGTAGCCAGTCAAGATAGTCACCTAGGGGTTGGCCATTCACCGTTGTCGGGAATTCTTCATCTACCGGTCCGGCGACCAGACCAACAACGGGACAGGCAATCACATCATATTTATGTAACAAGCCACTAATATTGTTAAACATTATACTTCTGCTGATCTGTGCATCAGCGATATCCTCGACTGTCAGGGATTTGCCATGGGCGACATTTTCTAAGATTGTTCGCTTTAAGTGTATCCGAACCGCATCAGGCATTCGGCTGTACTGCGCCAAAAACCCCAAACCACGCAAGGTTCTGAAAGTCTTGTCTAGTGTCGAGGTGTTCAACTTGACTTCTTCAACCGTGCCGCCGTTTCGTTCGACAACCGTTAAAGCGGCCACTAACACATCAGCCACTTCGGGTGAAACCAATCCATGCCCCCCCATATCTGGCGAATAGGCAATACGAAGGTTTTCCGGCGCGGAGCCCGCCGCGCGCAGGAATGGGCTACTTGGTGTCTCGATAGAAATCGGGCTGGCCGGATCAAACCCGCACATTGCATCCAGAAATAACGCGCAGTCAGTCACTGAGCGTGCCATTGGCCCTTGTACGCCTTCGGTGTTCCATGCTGTCAGGATACCGCCGCCTCCGGCCCTACCAGCACTTGGACGTAGACCGACGACCCCGCAATAAGCGGCAGGGGTCCGTAGCGACCCGCCGTAATCGGAGCCATGTGAAAGCCAGACTTCACCGGTCGCTAAGGACGCTGCCGCCCCACCAGACGATCCGCCAGCATTTCGCGATGTGTTCCAGGGATTACGGGTCGACCCGAACACTTCGTTAAAAGTGTTTCCACCGGCGCCGAGCTCGGGCGTGTTGGTTTTGCCAATCACGATAGCACCGTTGTTTTCCAGCACTTCAACCAATGGTTCGCTGGTTTCCGGAATGTTATCTGCAAGCCCTTTGGTGCCATAAGTGGTGCGAACACCGCCAACGGCCATCAAATCTTTGATACCGATAGGTATACCCGCAAGTATCGTATTGGGCTGAAGGTTTGAAAGTTTAACGCGTGCCCGATCTGCGCAGATTATGGGCATTGCATTTACATCAGGCTCCACCTCGGCGCAGCGTTTAAAACTTGCATCGAGCAGGTCGTTGGGGGAAATCTCGCCCCGCCTTAAAAGACCAACGACCTCATGTGCCTCTAAAGCACAAAGTTCGGGGCCTGAAAATGCGGGGCGATCCTTCACTAGGCTGGCATTGCTGTTTCAACCAGCTTTGCCCAGTAGGAACACCCAACCGGTATCAGGTCGTCGTTGAAGTCGTAATCCGGATGGTGAAGCGTCGCGGTATCACCATTGCCTACAAACACAAAAGCGCCCGGGCGAGATTCCAGCATATAGGAGAAATCCTCGCCGCCCATGACCGGTGCAACGTCTTCGTTGACCATCGCATCCCCCACAATCTGACGGGCGATGTCAGCGGCAAAAGCAGTCTGCGCCTCATGGTTTTTGGTAACGGGATAGCCGCGTTCGTACTCAACCTTGGCTGTCGCCCCAAAGGCAGCTGCCGTGTTTTCCGCAATACGGGCAACATTTACTTCGGCCATGTCGCGTGTTTCCGGAATAAGCGTACGAACGGTGCCGCGAATTTCAACACGCTGCGGGATTACGTTATAGGCTTTGCTTTCCGTCTCGAAACTGGTGACCGAAACAACAACACTTTCGAGCGGGTCAGTATTCCGCGCCACGATCGACTGCAGCGCAACCACGATGTGGCTGGAGACGAGTGTTGTATCAATGCACGTGCTCGGATTGGCAGCGTGTCCGCCCTTTCCTTCGACGTGGATAGTAAACTGGTCGGTTGCGGCCATAAACGGACCCACGCGGGTGGCAAACTCGCCAACCTTTAGGCCGGGGTAATTGTGCATACCGTATACTTCTTGAATGCCGAAACGTTCCATCATGCCGTCATCGACCATCT
>Ga0209121_10005457_pt1 | contig 11505 bp, 5 predicted proteins | sample Cruoilmetagenom3_FD_187292 | JGI IMG/M metagenome (GOLD analysis project Ga0209121, IMG submission 187292) | Oil polluted marine microbial communities from Coal Oil Point, Santa Barbara, California, USA - Sample 3 (SPAdes) (version 2) | ecosystem: Environmental > Aquatic > Marine > Oil seeps ...
CAGCGTCAATGATGAAAAGCAATTAGTCATCCAGAGGCCGGATATCTTGCCCCGGCATCGTCCTTGTAAACACGCCTTTGCATTCAAACTGACCGGCTTCAAGGTCGAGTTGCACGAAGCCGCCCGTTCCGAATCGCTCGGCGAACCGAATGAATAACAAATCCTGATCCAAGATTATACATATGGGTTGCTTTGAATTCTTTTTGACTCATCTGACCAATTGGTATATACTATATACTTGAGATTCGAGTCGGAATAATTCAGTATGTATGCGGCGTTCTTAAGGTGCTGGGCTTCCGGCCTTTTTTACAAAAGCGTCGGATTTGCGATCCGAATGGAGGTCAATTATGAGGAATATCAATTACAGTGGTAAAAAGGCGATTTGCAATATTTGTGTAGTCATGGCCCTATGGACGCTTGGGGTGGATGGCGCGACGTTGCCACCGGACCCGGATAACGCTGCCCTGTTGTATTATCAGGCGTTTCTACTTCGCCCAGAGCCTGATGCTGATACTTCTGAGTCAATCCACAAGGTTTTAAGAGGGGAAGAACCGGACGAAAAACTCAGAAAATACCTGAATCAATCAGATTGTCGTGATACGATTGAATTCACAGAGGCTGCCGCGCAATTGCCACAATGCGATTGGGGTATAAGATGCTCGCGTGGTGTATGGGCACGTTTACCACAATTAGTACATTTTCGACCTCTCTCATACCTGCTTTCTGCGGAGGCACGAGTCCTCGCTGCGGATGGAGACTACCGGGCAGCACTTGATCGCTGCATGACAATGCGCCGATTTGCCGGGCACGTCGGTGACGATACGTTTATTACTTATTTGGTTTCTCTTGAGATCGATAGATTGGCTCACAGGTGCACTCAGGTTGTCCTCGAATCAATGCCGCCGAATATTGACATGCTCACTTGGCTGAGAGGTCAGCTTGTTGTTGTGCAGGATGTTATTCCGTCTTTTATCAGGGCTATAGAAATGGATTTTGAGCTTGGCATCCAGTCTTTGCGAATAAATCCTGATAACCTCGAATCGCTTTATAATTTCGAATCGCTGAGGGAGAATCTTGCAGAAAAGGCTGATGATGAAAATACCAGAGATAAGATTCTTGGTTTGACTGATGAGGAACTGATTGTCTTTATTCGAGAGCAGTGTGAAAACTTCTTTAATACCGTATTCCATGTGATGGATAGTGGAATGACGTATGAACAGAAGTCTTTGGAAATCCAAAGGCTCTCACAAATAATGGAAGACAAGTATCCTGTAATTTATTATTTGTACACGAGGCGAATAGCCGAGTATTACAATCTCAAGGTTCGAAATGATGCTCAGTTCAATACTCTTAAGGCCGCGATAGAGATTTACCTTATAAAGGCCCAGACCGGTCAACTGCCTGAGACGCTTCCGGCAGGCCTGCCAAAGGATCCTTACAGCAGCAAGGATTTTGGTTATGAGATAACCGAGGAAGGCTTTACTTTTCATAGTCAGGGCAAAGATTTCCAGGGTCGCGGGGGGAAATTGCTCGAATTTAAAGTGAAACAATAGAACAAAACCAAATTCAAATTCCACAATAGATTGCACCGATTCCAGGAAGCTCCTTGATCCTGGCTGCCGCTTTTTGTTTTTCCCTCAAATGCCGATGTTCGGTAGACTCCTGTTTGAGAAGACTTGAAATTCTTCCTAAAACAGGTTATTGTCTGCATCATAAGGTGATTATGGAAAGCAACTATATTTAAGCAGGAGATAACGAAAATGATGAAGGACAATTGCACCCGGCGGGATTTTCTTGGGGCATTAGGGCTTGGAATTGCAGCATCTTTTACAGCCGGCTCTTTAGGTGTCTCTCAAGCGGCTTCGGCCAAGAAACAGCGCCCTAACATACTCTTTATAATGTCCGACGATCATGCCGCTCATGCGATCAGCGCTTACGGAAGCCGGCTGGCGAAGGTTGCTCCGACGCCTAATATCGACAGGCTGGCCAATGAAGGTCTTCTCTTCGAGAACTGCTTTTGCACCAATTCGATCTGCGTGCCCAGCAGGGCATCGATTCTGACCGGCCAACACAGCCAGACCAACGGCGCCCTGGACCTGGGCGGCAGGCTTTCGCCGGAGAACCAATACCTGCCCAAGCTCATGAAAAAGGCCGGCTACGAAACCGCCATGATCGGCAAGTGGCACCTCAAGAACGAGCCGGCGGCGTTCGATTATTACTGCGTGCTGCCGGGACAGGGGTCATATTTCAATCCGATTCTTCGCGAATCCGGCGGGCAGTGGCCCAATAATGAAAAACGCTTCGCAAGATATGATTCATGCCATTCAACCGACGTGATTACCGATTTATCGCTCAAGTGGCTAAAAGGCAGGGACCGGTCGAAACCCTTTTTCCTGATGCACCATTTCAAGGCGCCGCACGACAATTTCGAGAATGCCGAGCGCTATGACTGGTTATTTAATGACGTCGATATCCCGGAGCCCGAGAGCCTGTGGAAGCCGGAAAATCACGGCTCGGAGGCGACAAAAGACATGGGAACCTCCATCGGCAAACGCAACAAGCGGCGGAATATGGGGCACCACATGTTTGTCGATGAATCGCTGCCGGACGAAGAGTATAAACGCACGGCATACCAGCGGTATCTGAAAAAATACCTGCGATGCGTTCGCGGGGTCGATGACAACGTCGGCCGGCTATTCGACTATCTTCAAAAGACCGGCCAGATGGACAAGACCATCATCATCTATACATCCGACCAGGGCATGATGCTGGGCGAGCACGATTTTATCGACAAGCGATGGATGTACGAAGAATCGATGCGAATGCCGTTTCTTGTCAGGTATCCCGGGATGATAAGGCCGGGGACTCGCACCGACGAGGTTATCAACAACACCGACTTTGCGCCGACGATACTGGAGCTGGCCGGACTCGATGCTCCCGACTATATGCAGGGACGAAGTTTTGTTCCGGTGCTGCGGCGAAGAACACCGTTAGACTGGCCCAAGGCCACTTATTACCGCTACTGGATGCACATGGCGCATCACGACAATCCGGCACATTTCGGTATTCGCACCAAAGTATACAAACTTATATTCTTCTACGGGATGAACTATAAGCAAGGCGGCCCTAAACCGACCCAGCCGGGCTGGGAACTGTACGATATGATAAACGACCCGCACGAAATGAACAACCTGTACAATAATCCGAGATATGTCGTTGTGATCAGGAAACTGAAGGCCGAACTGCTGAGGTTGAGAAAAAAGTATAACGAAACAGATGAAAAATACCCTCATATCCAAAAGGTGATCGAAGAATACTGGGATAAATAAATATGACACAGATAGCAAAATTCAAGTTCAGCATCGTGCTGTTACTGATTGCAATTCTTACCGGTTTGACGACCGAAGCGTTTGCACAAATCAATAATAGGCAGGCGGACGAACTATCTAACCGGCCAAGATTATTTTTCACTGCCGGGCATGTTAAGCGCCTGCAAGAGCGTGCCGCTGAAGACAATATATTTAAGGAAGCCTCGGACAAACTCATTGAGCGAGCGAAAAGATTCCTTGATGCAAACTTAGTACCGAAGGAATACGCCGAAGGCGGCTCGGGCCAGCACGGCAACTATGGCCGGCCGAGCTCTCAAATTGCTGATATGGGTCCGGCGCTCGGCCTGGCTTATCAGATGACCGGTAACAAACTCTATGCCCAAAAACTTAGGGATGCCATGATTCATTATGGCAGCTTTAGCAGATGGGCCGGCGACGCTCATCACGATCCTCCCTGGCACTCGGAACTGAACACGGCAAGGTTCTGCTACGGCTACGCCGTCGGATATGACAGCATTTATGATTTCCTTTCGGCTGATGAAAAAAAGACCATTGCCGGGGCAATGGTTCGGCTGGGAATTCTGCCGACGCTCGATGACTGGGTCCTGGGCGAAAATCGTATTCACGCCCTGGATTCGATGGGGCATAACTGGTGGAGCGTGTGCGTTTCGATGGCCGGCCTGGCGGCCTTGTCACTGGCCGGCGACCAGCCACAGGCCGAAGGCTGGGCTCATCATATCTCGGATGTTTTCCCCGAATGGTTCTACTACAAGGGCAACATCCTGCAAAACAAGCCGGCCAACTTCGATAGCAAAGGCGCATTTTACGAGAGCGTAAGTTATACCAATTACGCCCTTTCGGAGTATTTGCTGTTCCGCCTCGCATATTCAAACGTGTTTGGAGAATCGGCGTCGCCGGATATTCCATTGCTTCAGACTGCGGGCGATTTTTTCATTCACTCGTGCTATCCGGCTTCCGATTCGTTAATGTCCGTGAATTTCGGTGACAGCAGTCTTCGTAAAAACGGGGCGCATACCATCCGGCTGCTGCTTGCCAACGGCTATGACAAGCCGCAGTACCACTGGTATCTGGCCAGAACGGACCGCGGATTGGGCGATCCGGTCGGCCTGCTCTATGACAAGCTGCAAACAGAACAGGCTGTTGGTGATGATATTCCCAAATCGATTCTGTATCCGGATATCGGCTGGGCGGTTCTCCGCTCATCATGGCAAGATAATTCCACGATGCTGGCGATAAAATCGGGCTTTGCCTGGAACCATGCACATCCAGATGCCGGATCATTTATATTGTTTCATCAAGGCGTTCCTTTGATTATCGATTCGGGAAACTGTTCTTACAGCAGGCGCGAGTACACCAGCTACTACCGTCACAGCAGGGCCCACAACGTCATCCTCACCGACGGTCACGCGCAGAATCCGGAAGACTGCGGCAACGGCGACCGCGGTACTGTCACGCCCGGCAGCATACCCCGCCTGATAGATGCCGCCGGACTAAAGTATGTATTCGCCGATGCCGTCGGCCCGACATCATGGAAGTTCTCACGGAACTACCGTCACTTCCTGTGGCTCGATGATGTGATACTGATTTTCGACGATGTACGAACCCACGAGAAAGGCAAACTGGAATGGCTGCTGCACTACCAGGACAAGGCCGAGAAACAAGGCGAGCGGATACTGCTTTCAAACGACAAAGTTCGAGCGATTGTACAGCCGTTGTTTCCGGAAGAAATGAAATTTGTCGAGAAGAAAGGCCTTAAAGACCACGATCCGGATAATGAAGTGACATATCTTGCTTTCTCGCCGGAGCAGACTGCGCGGGATGCAAAGTTCATCACGGCGGTGTTTCCGCTTGAGACGGGCGGTCAAGAGCCATCGGCAAAAGTCGAGCTATTGAAAGCCAACGAAGCTATCGGAGTACGTGTCAGCCAAGGCAACATGCTCACGGATGTATATCTGAACCTAAGAGCAGACGGCAGAAAAATGCACCGCAATAGCTGCAATGTTATTGACGGCTGGGAAACCGATGCGTATATCTTCGCCGTGACCCGGCCGAAGGAGGCCGATGGAAATGACCCGGATTCGGTTGTGCGGTATTTTATTGCGTGTGGAAGTTATCTGCGCAAAAACGACAAAGTTGTGCTCGATTCGCTCTCGAAAGTTTATACTGTCTTTAGACCGGGCAAACAAATGCAAGTTCACATCGAAGGACAATCCGTAATGAATGTGTTTATAAGGTCTGCGGCTAAACCGGACACGGTCGTCTTTAACGGTGAGAATATCAAGGTGCCTTATAACGAAACAGCACACACAATTCGCCTCGGCACAAACTTGATAAAATGAGAAAACGTGCTATCATTTGAGTTGAAATTAAGTTTATACAGGAGATCGTAAAATGAGTGACACACGTTGGACGAGAAGAAGATTCTTAAAAGCAGTGGGTATCGGTGCGGCAGCATTGTCGGTGCCGGGGACGGAACTCTTCGCCGCAGGCAAAGACAAACCGAATATTTTGTTTATTTTCGCCGATGACCAGTGCTTCGAGACGCTGCGCTCGCTGGGCTGCGATGAAATTCAAACCCCGAACCTCGACAGGCTCGTCAATGGCGGCGTGACTTTCACACACGCATATAATCAGGGCGCCTGGCACGGCGCCGTGTGCGTGGCAAGCCGGACGATGCTCAATACGGGGCGATTCCTGTGGATTGCCAGGGACCTTGAACCGAAGCTGAAGCAGGAAACGGCGGCCGGCAGATTCTGGTCGCAGTATATGAAACAGGCGGGCTACGAAACCTATATGAGCGGCAAATGGCACGTCAAGGGCATTAAACCGGAAGATATATTCGACCACGTCAGGGACGTTCGCCCCGGCATGCCCAATCAGACGAAAGAAGGTTACAACCGCCCTATCGAGGGACAGCCCGATCCATGGAAACCGTGGGACACCAAGTACGGCGGCTATTGGAAAGGCGGCAAACACTGGAGCGAGGTTCTCGGAGACCATGCCGAGGACTTTCTCGAAAATGCTTCAAAGAGTGAAAAGCCCTTTTTCATGTACATGGCCTTCAACGCCCCGCATGACCCGAGGCAATCTCCGAAGCAGTACGTGGATAAGTACCCGCTCGAAAACGTCAGAGTCCCCGCCAATTTCCTGCCGGAATATCCATATAAGGATTCGATAGGTTGCAGTGCAAAGCTCAGAGATGAAAAGCTCGCGCCGTTTCCCCGTACAAAGTACGCCGTCAAGGTGAACCGCCAGGAATACTACGCGATAATAACCCACATGGATGCGCAGGTCGGGCGCATTCTCGATGCCCTCGAAAAAACTGGAAAAGCCGACAACACATATATCTTTTTCTCCGCCGATCATGGACTGGCGGTCGGCCATCACGGCCTGATAGGAAAACAGAACATGTACGACCACAGCGTTCGAGTTCCGCTGATGGTTAACGGCCCGGGTGTTCCAAAGAACAAAAAGATTACCACGCCGGTTTATCTTCAAGACATAATGCCATCGACACTGGAGCTTGCCGGTGTTGATAAACCGCGACAAGTGCAGTTCAAAAGCCTGATGCCGCTCGTCGGCGGCAAAGTCAAAAGCAGTTACGACGCCATCTACGGCGGCTATATCGACCTGCAGAGAATGGTAAGTGCCGATAGTTATAAAATGATTTACTATCCGAAGATTGATAAGACGCTGCTCTACAATCTCAAAGATGACCCGCTTGAAATGAAGAACATCGCCGACGATCCGTCCAACGCCCGTATAATACGCAAGCTCAGAAGGCGGCTGAAGAAACTGCAGAAACAGGTCGGTGACAAGCTCGATCTTGATAATACTTCCAAATCATAAGAATAGTCTCAGAAAGAAAATGCGATGGAAAAGCTATTGTTAAGTTGTCTGATAATAACGTTTACCTGTCTGGCCCCGGCAACTGCTCAGGAGGATATCCTGATAACGGATTTCGAGAGCAGGGACTACGGTGACTGGAAGGTGACCGGCGAAGCATTCGGCCCGGGCCCGGCCCGCGGAACCCTGCCGTCTCAAATGGAGGTGGCTGGCTTCGAAGGCAAAAGGCTGGTAAATTCGTTCTACAATGGTGACGATACCACGGGCACACTCACTTCTCCGCCGTTCGAGATCAAACGCAAGAACATCAATTTCCTCATCGGCGGCGGTAAAAACCCCGGCCGGTCCTGCATCAATCTGCTCGTAGAAGGCAAGGTTGCGCGCACCGCCACCGGATCGAACGACAGGCCCGGAGGCTCCGAAGAATTAGCATGGCATGGTTGGGACGTCTCGGAACTGTCCGGCCGGAATGCCCGGATACAGATAGTCGATAATAGCACCGGGGGCTGGGGGCACATAAATGTGGACCACATAATTCAAAGCAATAAGAAAGTTGAAGTGCTCACGGACAAAACACGCAAATTTCTATTGCAGAAGAAATACCTGAATTTCCCGGTCAAAAACGGGGCCAAAAAACGCCTGATACATCTGATCATAGACAACAAAATAGTTCGGGAATTTCAGATCGAGCTGGCACTGGACGATCCTGACTTCTGGGTTTTCCTGGATATCGCCGCATTTAAAGGCAAAAAAGCAGCCCTGCGCATAGACAAGTATGACCCGGCCGGAACAAAGGGATTCGATTCGGTCTACCAGGCGGACACTTACATCGGCGAAGAAAACGTTTACCGGGAAAAACTGCGACCGCAGTTGCATTTTAAATCCAAACGTGGCTGGAACAACGATTCCAACGGAATGGTCTATTATGACGGCGAGTATCACCTGTTCTATCAGCACAATCCCTACGGCTGGAATTGGGGCAACATGACCTGGGGCCATGCGGTCAGCACGGATATGATGCATTGGAAGGAGTTAGTTGACGCGATCCATCCGGACCGGTTGGGGACGATATTTTCTGGTTCCGCGGTCGTCGATATCAACAATACCGCTGGTTTCCAGACCGGCGACGAAAAAGTCATTGTCTGCATATACACCTCCGCAGGCGGCACGAATCCGATGTCAAAAGACCAGCCTTTCACCCAGTCGATTGCCTACAGCAACAATCGCGGCAGAACATGGACGGTGTATAAGAACAATCCCGTTCTGGGCCATATCAACGGCGGCAATCGCGATCCTAAAGTTATCTGGCACACGCCGACCGCCCAATGGGTAATGGCGCTGTACCTGGATGACCGCGACATGGGATTCTTCACATCGAAGGATTTGAAATCATGGGAATTCCAGAGCAAGATAAAGTGTTTCCATGAGTGCCCTGAACTTTTCGCCCTGCCGGTCGATGGAGACAAGAACAACGAAAAATGGATACTGTACGGCGGCAGCGGAGAATACCTGGTCGGTCATTTCGACGGCAGGCAATTCGTAAGCGAAGCAGGTCCGATTCCCCTCCATCACGGCAACTGTTTCTATGCTTCCCAGACGTTCAGCAACATTCCAGTCGAAGACGGCCGGCGGATACAGATTGCATGGGGCCGGGTTGCTATGACCGGAATGCCGTTCAACCAGATGATGCTGTTTCCGGTTACATTGACTCTACACACAACCGAAAAAGGACCTCGAATGTTTGCTCAACCTGTCCGAGAAGTCGAAAAACTCCATAAGAAGCAATGGCGGCGGAAGAACAAAACCTTAAAGCCGGGAGAGAATCTGCTTTCGGACGTATCGGGTGAGCTGTTTCATATTCGTACCGAGCTGAAGGTCGGCGACGCCCGGCAGGCCGGTTTTGTCATCCGGGATATTCCTGTCATATACGACGTCCAAAAACAGCAGCTTTCCTGCCATGGGAAGACGGCTTCGTTGAAATCGGTGGATGGTAAAATTCGGCTTGAACTGCTGGTGGATCGCACGTCCATAGAGATATTCGGCAACGACGGCGGGATTTATATACCGATAGGGGTGATTCTCGCCGACAATTCGAAGTCGCTCGAAATCTTCACAAAGGGCGGAAATACCGATGTTAAATCCCTGGAGGTTTACGAGCTTAATTCCGCCTGGAAGTAGAATTGTTATACTAATTGTGATTATGATTTGCGATTTGGTCATTTCGACCGAAGGGCCACAAAGTGGCCCGAAGTGGAGAAATCTATTTAAAAGGATTTCTCGACTCCGCTTCGCTGCGCTCGAAATGACCCAAAAAAGCGCATTGATTATGCACAATTGGTGTTATATATTCACTCGACCTTCTTATAGAACTCGGCTTCTTTGTCGGAGAGTTTGTTCTCACGCATCATCGTGCGAACTCGCTGGGCGTCGACGTCTCTCGGCTGGCCGCCCGATGCCGAAACGGTAGCCGCCTCCTGTCCGGCGGGAACCACCTTCAAAAATCTGTCTGCCGATACAACCGATATGAATAACGCCGCGATAAGCACACATGCGGCAAATGCCCCGGCGAATTCTCGTCTTTTTGCTGCCGCAGCTCTGTCGAATTTTTCGAAGCGGCACTTATCACATTGTATACAGTCGGCGTTGTCCCTGCCGGTAAGACCAAATTGGCATCTGCCGAATTTTTTTGCCGGCAGGTACCGTTTGAGTATCGCGACATGATTAAGAATCGACAGAAAGGCCCCGGCGGGACATAAATACCGGCACCAGAAACGAGGCCAGAAAAGCGACCCGAGCAAAGCCGCCGCGACGACAAAAAGGAATGCCGATCTGAAATCGCCAGTTGTAAACCGCCCGCCGAATACCGAAATAAGCGGATCGGCAACCAACGTCGTGCGGTCTCTGGAGGCGAAGAACACGATAACCACGATCAGGAGAATGACGTACTTTACAAATCTTGCCTTTCGCATCGATTCGTTCGAGATTGGCGGCTTAAATCTTTCGGGAAGGATGTAGCCGATAAGTTCCTGCGCCGCCCCGAACGGGCAGATGTAGCCGCAGTAAAGATTGCCGAAGATAATAACAAGAAGTGGAACCACTACCACCAGCAGAAACGCTCCCGTCACTGCTATTGCAGGGGTGTATCCTGACAATATTGTGACGATTTGTTCGCTGGAGTACTGTGCGTTCAGCCATATTCCCCCGATGCCCAGGCTCAGGCAGAGAACGACCAGCCTGCTCCAAAAGCCGCCCAGATATGTCACGATCAAAGCAAGGGCGAAAGCAGCGATTAAATATATTGCCTGAGTGTCCGGAAGATATTTTGCCCGGTGCGCTGGTTGTTCGGCGAGCGGATCTGTCGGGCGGCTGAGAACTTCGGCGGCGAATCTTTGCCCCGATGTCTCAAGTGCCGAGACAATGGCTTCGGAGCTGACGGTCGCTCCGGTTACGGCCTGAATATCGGCGAAAGGCCCGGACTGAAAAAGCTTGCGACCAATAAGAGAATCGCACCATTCGCTGAGAAGCTCAAGATATGCCGGTGTCTCGTTCGAACGCATCATGTGAAAGCCGATGAGACTGCCGTCACGGTCATCAACGTAAATGGCGAGGTTAATCTTGCCGCCGAAACCGCGAACTTCGGGCGCCAGGTCTTCCGAGCTGAAAATGTATCCGGTGAGGAGATCGTTAGCATCCAGGGCCCTGAAATAATCGACTTTGTGAGCACTCTCGCCAAGAACGGCCGATTGCTGCTCAATGCGCAATTCGCCCGCAAGTGCCTGAGCAGAATATAACGGCAGCGACGGCCTCAGACGCACCCCGGCATAAGCCAGCAGGTTCGAGCATAAAACGACGGACGCACCAATGCCGAACAAAACGTAGCCGAGACTGCGAAACCTCAAAGCTTTTGTATCTAAAAACCATAGCTTTTGCGGCCTGGCAATTTTCAACGTCGCCGCCGGCAAGTTCGCCAGAATGAACATCACAGATACGAGCAGCGCCATTTTGGTTCCGAGGACGGGGACCATGGCAAGGCTTGTCACCGCCCCCCCCGCCGCCGCCCCGATATGGTCGGCGGTTTCGAGCATACTGCCGGCAAGGCCCGTCTCGAAGCCGGAACCGGCCAACTGTCCGGCGGCTATCGGAAAGTAACAGCCTGTGCATACACCGCACAGGATAAACGCAATCGCAAACGTTACGTGTGTCCACTGCCCGCCCGGCCAAAAAGCAATCGAGCATAGTAAGAGCGAATGTACAAATATCACCAGCAGCAATAGTCTTTCATTGCGGTTTGTTTTCTCTTCCGACAAAA
>Ga0209121_10005460_pt1 | contig 11501 bp, 2 predicted proteins | sample Cruoilmetagenom3_FD_187292 | JGI IMG/M metagenome (GOLD analysis project Ga0209121, IMG submission 187292) | Oil polluted marine microbial communities from Coal Oil Point, Santa Barbara, California, USA - Sample 3 (SPAdes) (version 2) | ecosystem: Environmental > Aquatic > Marine > Oil seeps ...
CCATTGGCCTCTACACCGAGGTGGGCGACCCCGATTCCGTCGTCCGCCCCAACCAGACCTTTGTCTATACCACCAGCGTGGCGAACGAACTCAAACCCGATCTGTGGGTGCGCGGCGACACCGAGTTGGACCCGGCCTTGCTCACCGGCGGGCCGCTCGACATGTTCTTTGACATTGCCCGCGAGCAGTCCCAATCGCTCTACTCCAACCTCACCGTCCCCTCCGGCGCGGGCAACCAGGACGTGGACCTGACCACCTCGCTGGAGGCGCAACTGCACACCCCCTCCGTCTGGACGTGGGACCCCAACCAGTCCAGCGACCACGCCGCCAGCGCGCCGCCAGAGGGCGTCGCCGTGACGCCCGTGGACGAGTGGACCGTGCCTTACGTCGTCGCCGCGCTGGAACAGGATCGCGTCTACGTCTACCCCGCCACCGCCGACGGTATCGCGGGCGGCGGCCAACTCGTCCTCGGCGCGTCGGGCGACGTATCCAATGGCTCTCCCGACGTCGCCTGCAACGACGAGAGCGTCTGCCTCACCGTCTGGACGGCGCGCAACGGCAGCGATCATACTTTCCGCTGGCGGCGCATCCTGCCCACCTTGCAGATCACGGGAACGGTCGAAAGCATCACCGCACCCGCCGGGGAACAGACCTACGGCTCTGCCGTCGCCAGCGGCGGCAGCGGCTTTTTGGCCGTCTGGACCGAGGGCGGCGCGACCAACCGGACGCTCATTGCGGGCGCCATCAACGAGTATGGCGCCGTCTCTTCCCCCACCCTGACCCTGGATAGCGGCGCTATCGGCAGCGCGGACGTCGCCTACGCCTTCGACCGCTACCAGGTCGTCTGGGAGCGGGACGGCGATCTCTACGCCGCCGAGGTCTATGGCGCTCAAGTGACCACCTATACCGTCGCCGCGACCTCCGCCGCCGAGACCCAGCCCCGCATCGCCTACGATTCCCTGGGCCAGCGTTCCCTCGTCGTCTATCTCAACCCCAACACGGGCAGACTGTACGTCCGCGTCCTGACCGGCGGGCATGTCGGGGAGCAAATCCAACTGGGCCGCCGTCCTACCGCCGCCTGGACGAGCCTCTCCGTCAGCGGTGACCCCATCAACGGCGGCTGGGTCGTCGCCTGGGGGTGGCAGGGCAGCCCCTACGTCCGCTACCTGGCCGTTGGGATGAACGGCCAGGTGCGTGGCAAGTGGAAGTACGCCTACCTGGGCCACAACAACATCCCCACCGCCCTGGACCTGGCCTGCGCCCAACCGCGTCCCGTGGCGCAACTCCTCTTTGACGAGGACGCCGGGGCCGACGACTTTGAAGACAGTTCCGGCTTTGGCAACGACGGCTACTGCGTGAACAATAGCTACTACGACTGCCCGCTGTCCGGCGTAGGCGGCAAAGAGGGCAACGCTGTCCAATTCGATGGCAATGACGACCAGGTCTTTGTGCCGCTGGACGTCTCGGAGACTGCATACGCCGCTTCACTGTGGTTCAAGGCCACCTGCCAGAATTGCGGTATGTACGAGGTGAGCAACGGTTACCGCCCCGGCACCGGCGGCTACAACGCCGACCGCACCATCTATCTCAGGCATGGCAACGTCTGCGCCCGCATAGGGAATCGCTTTGCCAAAGCGGGCGGCGGGAATACCAATTCGTGCGGCGGTCACGAAAACTGCGAACTCATCTGTTCCTCCGGCGTCAACTATGGCGACGGTCACTGGCATCAAGTGGCGCACACCTTTGGCAGGGCCGTCGGCGGGCAGCGGCTCTACGTGGACGGCGAACTGGTCGCCTCTGGCGAGCAGGACTTTTCCGATTACACCGGTCAGGATCGCCTGCGCATTGGCTACGGCGAGCTTCAGTACGGGGAATATTTCGACGGCGTCATCGACGCGGTCACTGTCTACCCCCGCGCCCTCTCTGACGGCGAAATACGCGACGCCTACCGCGCCGCCCTGGTCATCTATCCCTTCGACGAGCCGAAAGACGCGACCCTCTTTGAGAACGTCGCCCACAACGGCTATGGCGCGTCGTGCAGCGGGGACGACGGCCCCACCGCCGGCGTGGGCGGACGGGCCTACGCCGCCGTCGAGTTCGACGGGGGAGACGATGTCATCATTGTCGGCAACCAGGATCGCGCCGTGGCCGAGTATTTCTACGACTTTGATCACTTTTACAGTTACGACCAGTGGTGGTTGAAATGGGATAACGATAAAGTCTCGACGCCCCCTGATGACCATAGCCAGTTCCTGGGTCGTTATGGCAACGAAGCCGCCACCCTCAACCTCTCTAGCCTCCCTTCCCACGACCTGATAGAGGTCGAGTTCGATCTGTTCATCATCAATACTTGGGACGGTAACTCTTCCGCCAAGGGGCCGGACTATTGGGAATTGCAGGCCGACGGCGAGCAGCAGTTCCGCACTACTTTTACCAACAACAGCCCGCCGTATTACTATCAATCCCACCCCGACGAACCGTGGACGCCTTCAGGCGTCACCCTATATGAAAACTATAACTGCACCGGGCGCTCTTTGCACCTGACTGCCGACACTCCCGATTTGCCCACTGCCTGGAGGATGCACTGCTTTGAACCCGGGGATGATACAGTTGCTGTGTTTTATTGGAATAACAACTATGGTGGAAGCACCAAGTGGTGCGACGGTAAGCAGTACGCAGAAAACGGCACAGGCTGTCAACCGCAAGGCGAATTTGGGAACGGTTCCGTGCGCATCTGGGCCGCCGCCAACGAGCGCTATACCGGCGCGGTGGAACACGGTGCCCTGGGCTATACTCGCGACGCCGTCTACCACGTCAAAACATCCTTCGACCACATCGCCGACGCCCTCCGACTCGATTTTCAAGCGTCGGGCCTGGAATCCCTGGACAACGAATCGTGGGGCTTGGACAACGTGCGCGTGCGCGTCATCAACAGCAACGTGCCGCTGATGAACTCTTCCTTCACCGCCGCCTTCTGGGTCAAACGGGACGCCGATGGCGCGGATTACGTCATTGGTCAAGGAATAACGAGCACCAACCAGGGCTTACACATCGGCTTCCGCGCTGACAACCGCTTCACCTGCGCCTTTTACAACGACGACCTGAACACCGGCAGAGCCTACACCGACGACGATTGGCACCATTGGGCCTGCACCTACGATGCCGACACCAACGAGCGCACCATCTACCGCGACGGCCAGCAGGTGGCGCAGGACACCGCCGGGGCCGACTATCAAGGCTCCGGCCCGCTCCAGATTGGCCGCGGCCTGTGGGATGGCAGCCGCGCCTTTCGCGGGCGGCTGGACGAGCTGGTCTTATGGCGCGACGCTCTCACTGCGTCCGAAATTGAAACCCTCTACGACAAAGTCAAGGCGCTGGACGACTCTGTGACCGAGTGCGCCCTACCCCGCGCAACCCAGTCCGACGCCAACCTGTACGTCAACCGGCTGGCCGTGCGCGAGACCACCACCTTCCTGGGCAAGGCCGAACGAGAGACCAGCGACACTATCACCATAGATAGAACCCGTCCCAACTCGACCATCACCTCGCTGGCGGACGGCGACGTTCTCAACACCACCGGCACGCTCGTCATCGGCGGCGAATCCCGCGACAACACCTTTGTCGCCCAAATTGACATCAGCATAGATGGCGGCGCGTGGCAAGAGGCCGAAGGAGTCGAGACCTGGACTTACTCCTGGGACACCAGCGCATTGCCCGAAGGCGACCACACCATCCGCAGCCGCGCCACCGACGCCGGCGGCAACGTGGAAACTTCCTACGCCAGTGTCACGGTCAACATTGACCGCACATCACCGCAGCTCACCGCCAGCACCCCGCCGCAAAAGGCCAACCAGGATGCCGATGACCGCTGGATCGTGCCCCTCAGCGGGAGTGTCACCGACACCAACCCCGACACGGTCGAGGTGTTGCTGCAAGGCCAAGGCGACGCGGCGGCGGGCTTTGGCTGGCAAGAGGCCGCCATCAGCGGCGGCAACTGGAGCATTGACTATCGCCTCTCCAATTTTGACAACGACGAGCGCGCCCTCGCCAACCCCACCGGCGTCTACACCCTCAGCCTGCGGGCCGAGGACGTGCCCGGCAACCTGACGCCGGAAGCCGCCTACCCGCCTCTAGTTTCGCTGGACAACACCGCGCCGGACACTGCCCTGACCTACCCCTTCACCGATACCGCCGTCCTGACCGATACGGCAGTCTTTATCACCGGCGTCGTCACCGACGTGGGCAGCGTCACCTACGGCGTGGGCGGCGTCGAGATCGCTTTCGTGAACTCAGAGGACGACCCGCCCGTCGTCACCTGGCGCGACGCGGTTCTGGCGACGCCCGGCGCCGTCACCTCCACCTGGGCCTACACCTTACCCGCCGATATGGAAGGGTATTACGAAATCTACTTACGCGGCAGCGACGTGCTGGGCAACCGCAACGAGCACCAGTCCACCTGGCCCGTCTGGCAGGGGCTGATAGATACGCAAGACCCCTTCGTGGACGCCTCGGTGCTGTACAACGTGATGGGGAATATTACCTGGGGCGCTACCAGCGTCATCACCTACAGCGACGTCACCTGCGAGGCCCGCGATCTGACCCTCGACCTGGAGAAGTTCACCGGTTGCCCTTGCGACGAGAGCGCCTGGCAGTACACCACCTACGACCAGGTCTCCCCCTGGTACCGTGACACCTTTAGCGACACCACCACGCTCTACCAGGTCAAGACCCACTGTATCCTATTGGGCGAGTTTGTCGCCGTGCCCACTGTCCACGCCTACGACGCCGCCGGCCGGTGGAGCCAGACGGCCATATCGGAAACAGTGGAACCGCTTCTGTTGATAGACTCGGCCATCTTTACCCCCACCGATGGCATCGTCTTTACCACTACCAATGCCTTTAACGTACAAGGCCGGGCCGCCGCAATGTTTGGAGTAGGCGACGTCACCGTAACCGTCAACAGCGCGGTCTGGCAGACCCATAACTTTGGCGGCGCAATTACCGCAAACTGGTCTGACGCTTTCGACCCCGCGACGTACAACCCGCCGGGCGATGGCCGTTACCGTTTCGTCTCTAGCGCTCGTGAGGATCACAGACCCGGCGGCAACATGGAGCAAACCATCCACCACCCTGTCACCATCACCGTTGACTCTCTACCGCCCAGCACGCCCACCTTTACCCACACCGTCATCACCACTGCCCACCGCGCCGAAGGGGGCGCGCTCTTCCTGACCGGCATTGTCACCGACATTGTCGGCGTGCAGCGGGTGGAGACAAATCGGGACGGCGAAGGCTGGATTCGGGCCGCACACGACGGCACAACCTGGCGCGCCCGCTGGACACACGACGACAGCGAGTCGGACAACGTCACCTACACCGTCAGCGTGCGCGCGATTGACCTGGTTGACCGCATCAGTTCATTCACTGAGACCATCACGTTCGATATGGTGCTGCCCGAACTTGTCACCATGACCCTGAGCTATCTACAGGTGTTTCCTCCCGCCCAATACCCGGTTGAGCCTGGACAGATCATCACCGACGGTAACATCCTGCGCATCGAGTGGCCCCCCTCCAGCGACGGCGGCGGCGTGAGCGGCTACCGGGCCGGTTGGACGGTCAGCCCTACGTCCACGGCGGGACTGTCGTTCGTGCCGCACGTGCCGTTTGTCCCCGTCTACAGCAGTACCCAGGTCATCAGCGAAGCGCAGACCGTGTACGCCCACGTCGTCTCCAGCGACAACAACGGCAACCAGCAGGAGCAGGCGGAAGGCCCGGTCTACGTGGATTCGCCCCTCACGCCGGACATTGTAGGACAAGTTGGCAACTTGTCCTACCACGGCTGGATGAACAGTGGCTGCTCGCTGATGGGCGTGGACCGGCGCATCGAGTCCCACGCCTTTGACGGCGCATCGCTCGACGAACCACAAAAGTTCTACACCACCTGGAACGAGGATGCGCTCCGCTTGGCATGGGAGGGGGCCAACTGGGATTACGAAGGCGACCTGTTCATCTACTTTGATACCACTTCCGGCGGCGCGACCACGCTCTACAACCCCTACACCGCCACGATGACGGACACCACCATCTACCTGCCGGGCAATATGCCTTCGGTAGACACGTCGGGCTGGCCCGAGTTTGAACAAATTCGCCATACCCAACTCATCACCCCGCTGCTCAGTGAGGCGATGCAGGCCGACTACCTGGTGTGGGTGGAGGACGGCGACACCGCCACGTTGATGACGTGGAACGGCAGCGCGTGGATCACCGACACTGAGCTGACGTCCGACACCTACCAATTGAACAACGGCCTCACCGACCTCTACCTGCCCTTCAGCCTGCTGGACATCACGAACCCTGTGGCCGCCACGCTGAACCTGCTAGCCGTGGCGAGCGAAGACCCTTCGACGGGCTTCCCTCGACTACGCTCGGGACAGGCAGGGCAGGGGCTGCGGCTGTGGGCCACGATGCCAGATCGCAACCTGGTCAATAGCGGGCTGGCCGTCAACCCATTGAGCGCGTCGGTGCCGGCGCCGGCGGAGGGACACGTCTTTGTACTGACCCGCGCCTACCGCTGGATCAGCCTGGGGTCGGGCATCTGCCCCAACGACCCGCTGCAAGGCTTTACAGGACAAACTTATCCCTACAGCGACCTGCGGGCGAACATCAGCGCGGCCCCTGTGGGCACGACGTTTGCATTGATGGGCGACGACCTATACCACCAGTGGAAATCGTTCTACCAGGACGAAGGGCCAGAGGCGCGACAGTTCGACTTCCTCGATCACAACCACCCACCGCTGGGCCAGGGCAGCGTCGTCACCTACACGCTGAGCGTCGCCAATCGCGGCACAGTGGCCGCCACCGACGTCCAGGCTCTCGTCTCCTCCTACTACGCTCTCACCCTGCCGGGCGGGACCCGCGACGCGACGGGATACCGCGAGTATCGTTCTATTGACGTGGGAAGCGTCGCGGCCGGCGCGACCGCCACGACCACGTTCACCGGTCTGGTGGAAGTGGAAAATAACTGGCGCTACGACCGCTGCATGAACGTCGCCGGGCTGCCGGAAGAGACCTGCCGCCTGCTGCTGGAATGGGCCACGTTGGAGGGTCAGGTGTTCGACAACCGCAACCCGCTCACGTTCACGATGGGCATCTCCCTCCCGCTGAACCCGTCGCTGGAGTGGCTGTGGGCCGACCACCAGGTTGACCTCGACCCGCCGCAGTACGTGGGGATTGACGCGCCGCAGGTGGTCGTCGCGCCCCTGACCAACACGGTGTGCGGCTACGCCACCGACCCGTCGGGCGTGCCGCTGATCGAAGTGCAGGTGCGCGATCCCCTCAGCGCCACCACCACTCTCACCTGCCCGGACGATACCCCCGACGACGGGCGCTGGGAGTGCGAATGGATCGTGAGCGGGGACGACGGGGACGAGTTCGACCTGCGGGCGCGGGCTACCGACGGCTACGGCCACGTCAGCGAGTGGACGTCGCCCTGGCGCACTGTCGTGCTGGATTCGACGCCACCCACCGTCACGCTGGAAACTGAGGCGCAGGACGCGGTGAACGGCCAACTCATCGGCCCAGATGGCTATCTGCTGACCGGCGACTTTGTTGACGATCACAGCGACGGCGCGGTGCAAGTCTGCCGCGAGACGGACACGGGAATCATCTGTGACCCGGCTACCACTGTCCTCAGCACCCAGGCCCCCACCGACACGGCCCACCTCTACGACGACGAGACCGGCACGCTTATCACCGGCGGCGAAATCACCCGCACCTTCGCCGTGAGCGACAGCTTTATCGTCGGCGACGTGGACCTGGGCTTCAATGCCGAACACCCCAACCGCGAGGAATTAGTCGTGGACCTGTTCTCGCCGGTGGGGACGCACGCGCGGGTCATCTACGGCCTGGGCGGCGACGCCAACGTCTACGCCGACTACGACGTCTGGCTGGATGACGCCGCCCCTGGCAAACTCCATAACAGCGCCGACGATGACCCGGCAGAACCGTACTTTGACCGCGAGGCGCGGCCCGACGCCGCATTGAGCGCCTTCAACGGCGAACCGTCGCAGGGCGTGTGGACGCTGCGCATGCGCGACCTGCTGCCGGGCGTGAACAACGGCGCATACCATCGCGCCCGCCTGAGCCTGACGCCGCAGAGCAACGCGCTCTCAACGGCGGGGACGTGGGCCTACGCGCTGCCCACGCCCGCAGGTGCCGACGGCGTGATGCAGACGCTCGCCATCTACAGTCTGGATGACGTGGGCAACCGCACGACCGAGGCCATCAACCTGACCTACCGGCTCGACGTGGTGGCACCCGTCTTGACCGTCACCATGGCCGTCCCCCAGATGTCCCTGGAAGCCCCAATGCCGGTGCTGGCCGGCCAGGTGAGCGACGGCAACGAACTGGAGGCCGTCTACGTGCGCGTTGATCCGCCGGATGGGGCATCCTGCCGGGATCTGACGACGCCAGGCGTGCTGTACCGCGTGTATCTGCCAGTGGTGATGAAAGGCTCACCCTCGGTCGGGCGGAGGCTGGTGCGCCGGATGCGCCTCAGTTCGGATAGCCTTGCTGTCGAGGACTGGTATTATACACCTCGGCCCGACGGGCCGGGAATGTACACCTTCTGGCTGGAGGCGTATGACACCGCCGGGAACGTGACTCAAGCAGGGCCGTACGAAGTACAGGTGAGCACGACGAGCTACGTGTATCTGCCGGTGATCGCGCGCAACTTCACGCCTGGGTCGGGCCTGCCGGGCGGCTTCAGCCTCACTCCACGACCTTCGTGGCCGGCGAACCAGCGGCGATCACGGTAGTGCTTACGCTTGCTTTGTCCCTACTCCTCAACCAGCAAACGGCGCAACACTTTGCCTACAAACGACTTGGGTAGTTCCTCACGGAACTCGATGTCCCACGGCACGGCGTATTCCTCCAGACGCTTGCGGCAGAGGTCCAGTAACTCTTCTTTGGAGAGGTCTGTGCCGGGGCGAGGCACAACAAATGCCTTGACCTTTTTCCCGCTCTCCCCACTTTCGACGCCCACGACAGCGACTTCCATGACTTTGCTATTCTCGTAGAGTATCTCCTCTATGTCTCGTGGATACACGCTGTAATCGCCGGCCATGATCGTATCTCGCTTGCGGCTGATGATCTGGAAATAGCCGTCATCGTCCACCACGGCCACATCGCCTGTATGAAGCCAGCCATCTTTTAGTACAGACTCGGGATCTTCTTCATCTTCATTTTCTTGATCCCAATAGCCCTGCATGACCTGAGGCCCCTTAACCAGCAGTTCACCAACCTGTCCAACGGGGAGATCCTCGTCGGTCACCAGGTCCACGATCTTGGCGTCGGTGTTGGGGATGGGAATGCCAATCGAGCCGACTTTGCGGACGCCTTCGAGGGGATTGGCGTGGGTCACCGGCGAAGCCTCCGTCAACCCGTACCCTTCGACCAGGCGGCCGTGCGTGAGTTTCTCAAAAGCCTCTTGCACCTCGATGGGAAGGGGAGCTGCGCCGCTGATGCAGGCCTTGATGGAAGACAGCCCGTAGGAGCGCACGTTGGGCGCTTGATTGATGGCCATATATATCGAAGGGACACCGGGAAAGATGGTCGGTTTGTGCTGCTTGATATCGTTGAGCACCTGTTCCAGCTCGAAAACCGGCAGCAGCACAATCGTCGCTCCCAGGGCAATCGGGATATTCATTGCACTGGTCATGCCATAGCTGTGCGTCAGTGGGATGACTGAGAGAAAGGTCTCTTGACCGTAGTGCAGGTCAGGAATCCAGTGGCGGGTCTGAAGCGCGTTGGCGACCAAGTTGGCATGGGTCAGGCGGACCCCTTTGGGTTCGTCGGTGGTTCCGCTGGTGTAGAGGACGGCGGCCAAGTTCTCGCTAGAGACCTCGACGTGGGGCGGTTCCCGGGATGCGTCCATCATCAGTCGCCTCATCAGGTATCCCCCGTAACTTCTGTCGGCCTTTTCTCGTTGGCCGAGCCCCGCCGCTTCCCAGCGGGCCAGGAGTTGCTTGTAGACGTGGGTTGAGATGACTTCGCGGACATCGGCAAAGATGAGGATGAGCGGGACGTGCGCTTGCACAGCCCTTGCCAACCCGCCAAACTCTCTCAGCGTGACCAACACCTGAGCGCCGGTTTGCCTGATCTGCTCAATGATGGCTGGCCCATCAGCGTCGGGATTGGGCAGCACGACCACACCGCCAATCTTGAGCGTCGCATAGTAGGCGATAATCATCTGCGGCATGTTGGGCAGCACCACCATGACGCGGTCCCCTGGTTCGACACCCAGGCCGTGTAGCGCGTGGGCGAACTGGTTGGCCTGCCATTCGAGCTGCTGGTAGGTCAGTCTGGAGCCATAGAACACGGTCGCCGTCCGCTTCGGCACGTTGTCTGCCGCCGCTTCCAGGAATCTGTGTAGCGGCTGGCGTGGAATAGGGACGGTATGTGGCGTATATTTGCCGTAGCTCTTTAGCCAGGGACGATTAGCCGGCCGTTTCGGTTGGATGGTCTGCTCGCGCCAGGATAACCGTCGCCCCTCCTCCCCTTCGCTGATGAAACGCTCGATGGCGCGGTTGACTGCCTGATGGCGCTCAAGCTGGACTTTGTGTTTGGACGCGCCTACGTCAATGACCTCTGCCCCCGGCACCATCTTGCCCACCTCTTCAAAAACGCGGCGCGGAAAGTATCTGTCCCGTTCGCCTGTGATAATGAGCGTGGGCGTGCGAATATTCTGTAGTAGCGGCCAGCCCTGCCACTTGCGCATGTTGTTGAGCATCATGCGCTTCATGACGTGGATCTCGGCGTTCCAGCGCGGGCGGTATTTCCACCAGGGCCGGAAAGCGGCTGCCGGGACGCGAGAGAGCCAGGACGCCCCACGGGGGAGCGGATATTCGCCGGCGGTCGAAATCAGGATCAGTTTCTCGAGCCGTCCCGGGTAGGCGTTGGCATATTCAACACAGATTGAGCCGCCGAAGGAATGGCCGGCCAAGGTGAATTTCTCCGGCAGCTCAAGCTCCTCCGCTATGGTGTTTATATCACTGACCAACTCCGGCATGGTGTACTGGGTAAAGGGGGCGTCGCTCTGGCCGTGACCCCGCAGGTCGGGCGCTACGACGCGATACTCGCGCGCGAAGTGATTGATCTGGTACTCCCACGTCTCGGCGCAGCCAGCGTAGCCATGCACGAACATAATTGTCTTTTCGGCCCCTTCCGGCTAGATGTCTACTACGCTCACCTCCACGCCGGAGAGGCCGCGGATGGGCACGTCTACCCGGTAGAGGCTGTAATCCAGTTGGATGGCATGACGCTTGAGTCCGCGCAGTTTTCTCTTCATGGGTTTTCTCCTTCTCACTCGTCTGTAGAATGTAGGTTTAGCAACTCCGACAAAGTGACTACGCGGAAGCCACGGCGGTTGAGCTCCGGCAGTATGGTGGCGAGGGCCGAGGCCGTGCGTTCACCACGCGCTCCATAGTCGTGTAGAATGATGA
>Ga0209121_10005461_pt1 | contig 11499 bp, 13 predicted proteins | sample Cruoilmetagenom3_FD_187292 | JGI IMG/M metagenome (GOLD analysis project Ga0209121, IMG submission 187292) | Oil polluted marine microbial communities from Coal Oil Point, Santa Barbara, California, USA - Sample 3 (SPAdes) (version 2) | ecosystem: Environmental > Aquatic > Marine > Oil seeps ...
GACCCTGCCCATCTCTATCCCGTTCAACACCATTAACCTACTTTGCTCCTTCTTGCTCAATGTCACCCTATCCTTCGTGGGTGACATTTTCACAGAACACTTATATGGTGACAAAATCGTATAACATCAACAATCAGCAGCTAAAAGTTGTCACACAGGCATTTAAGGGTTATACTTAAAGGTTATGGCACTAAAACAAGATTATTATGAAGTGTTGGGAGTGCCTCGACACGCTAGTGATGAGGCAATCAAGAGGGCTTTTCGCAAACTAGCCTTCCAGTACCATCCTGATCGCAATAAAGATCCCAGGGCTGAGGGGAAATTTAAGGAAATAAACGAGGCCTACCAGGTCCTCTCCGACCCTGAGAAAAGGCGTAGATATGACCACTATGGCCGGGTAGATATAGAAGGAGGCTTTCCCGATTTTGGCTTTGGTGGGCTGGGAGATGTTTTTGAATCCTTCTTCGGTGGTTTTGGCACCCCCTTTGCCAGGACGGCTCAGCATGTTCCCCAGAAAGGAGATAGCCTACAAAGCCACCTCACCCTTTCCTTTAAGGAGGCGGTATTCGGTTGTAGCAAAGAAGTTGAAATACAGCGCATCGAGTTTTGCCCTTCATGCCATGGTATCGGCAGCGAGCCAGGGACAGATCCCGAGACCTGCCCTGATTGCCGCGGCACAGGACAAGTGAGGAGAGTTCAGCAAAGCATCTTTGGGCGCTTCACCCACATTACCACTTGCTCTCGCTGTGGAGGTAGCGGCACCGTGATAAGCAATCCCTGTTCTCAATGCCGGGGAAGAGGGAGAATAAAGGTGAAGCGGAGGATAAGAGCTGACATCCCTGCTGGTGTGGATGATGGACAACGACTGCGTCTGGATGGAGAGGGAAGTGCTGGCTTGTATGGAGGTCCACCCGGCGACCTCTATGTCCTCTTGTCAGTAAAGCCACACAATTTATTCCAGAGAGATGGCAGTGACATTCTTTACGAGTTATCAATCAATTTCGCCCAGGCTGCTTTGGGCGATGAGATAAGAGTGCCATCTTTAGATGGAAGGGTAGATTTGAAGATACCGCCAGGAACTCAAAGCAGGAAAATCTTTCGCCTTAAAGGTAAAGGTATCCCTCATATTGATGGTAAGGGAAGAGGAGACTTGCTGGTCAAAGTGGATATAACAACTCCACAACGGCTGGACAAAAACCAGCGTCGCCTTTTCGAAGAGTTGGCAAAGATACTACCTCGAATTGAACCACCTCTAGACGTCTAGGTCAGAGGTCAGTAATGGCTTGCTGCTAATTCCTTGAACTCGCTCAATGTTCGGCTTGGAGACAAGCCTTCAAAGAGAATTCCATAAATAAGGTTGATAATGGGTAACTTAAGCCCCTGGTTTCTTGCCAACTGGTAGGCTGCCACAGTAGTGGCGACTCCTTCGGCAACATGTAGCATAGAGGCAGATATTTCAGGTAAAGAGCGACCCCTAGCCAATTCGTAGCCAACATAATGATTACGGCTTAAAGCGCTGGAACAGGTAGCTATCAGGTCGCCTAAACCGGCTAATCCATAAAAGGTGCTCGCACTGGCTCCCAAAGTTCTTCCCAAGGAAACAACCTCAGCCCATCCCCAGGCAATGAAGGCGCCCTTAGCATTATCACCTAAACCTAATCCGTCTATCATACCTGCGCCCAAAGCTATGATGTTTTTCAGGGCTCCGCCTAATTCAACTCCGACAACATCATCGCTGATAGATAGAACGAATCGGGGTGATTCCATTAGTTCCCATGCTCTTCTTGCTAAAGTTATATCATGTGCGGCAATGATTGAAGCAGCGGGCAGCCCTTGAGCAATTTCCCTGGCTAGATTGGGACCAGAGAGAACACAAATTTGCCCTCTCAGGGAAGGAGCAATCTCCTCCGCCAGCACTTGCGACATCCTCTTACCGCTATTTTTCTCCAAGCCCTTGGCAGCGCTCATCAGTAGCATCGAATTGGTCAGATAACCCCTGGCTTGGCTGACATTTTCTCTCAATTTTTGAGAGGGGACAGCCCAGATTGCCAGGTCGGCTCCGTTTAAGGCTTCCTCAATGTGGCCAGTAAAGGAATATTTGTGCTTTCCTTGATTTAACTCTTTAGCCTCGGCTTCACTTCGCGCCCACAGTTTTACAGTTGCCCCCTCCTCGCTCAACAAGCCACCTAAAGTATTGCCCCATGAGGTATTGCCTATGATAGTAACATTAGGCATGGTCTCTCTTGCTCTTTCACCACAACCGGCGTTCTGTGCCTTGCCTTAAACGTTTTATATTGTCCTGGTGTTGGTAGACAATCAGAGCGACAACTACCGAACCATAAGCCAGATAGATGAGAGGAAAATTGTATAGTATTGTTAATGGTATCATTAAGCACAAAGCCGCTACGGAACCAAGAACAGAACCAAGAGACATGTGCCGGCTGCGTAACGCTGCTATAGCTACAATCTGGGCACCAAATATACCCACGGGAGGGTAAATGGCAAACAATGTGCCAAAATAGGCAGTTACTCCCTTGCCTCCTTTAAATTTAGCAAATATGGGCCAGTTATGTCCTATTACCGCGGCCAGGCCAGCTACAACTTGGGCTACATGATGCCAGTAAACGGACACGCCTCCGATAGTTAAGATCCCGCTGCCGCCATCTATGATTACTGTAGCCAACATAACTGCCCCAGCAGCTTTAACCACATCGAGAACCAGGGTTAAAACGCCGAGCTTAGTCCCCGTGATCCTCATCACATTAGTGGCGCCAGTCTTGCCACTTCCATATTCTCTGACGTCAACGCCCTTTTTCAGCTTGCTTATTATCAGACCAAAGGGAATGGAGCCAAGGAGATAAGCACTAACTACGATGACAATGAACTCAGCTACCATGCTCTCACCTCCGTCCTAGTATTGATTTTACGGCCAGCCCTGGTGAAAATCAACTTCAAAGGAACGCTGCAAAAACCGAGGCCCTGGCGAAATTTATTTTCCAGGTAGCGTTGATAGGAGGAATGAACCAGTTGAGGATTGTTAACCTGTAGGACGAAAGTTGCCGGTCGGGATTCATCTTGGTAAGCTCGAATAATGCGCAACCGTCTAGAGCCTATGTGGAGTGGAGGATGGCTGCTTACTGCCTGTTTGACTAACTCGTTAACTTCCGAGCGAGGTATTCGCTTTTGTCTTTCCTGCCAGATGTCCCAGGCTTGAGGCAGAATCCTATTTACTCCTCGTCCTAGTTGGGCAGAGATGTAAATAACAGGCATGTAGGAAGCAAATCTAAGTTTCTGCTCCACGCTTTGTTTGAATCCCTCTCTGTATTCTTTGGGAACAAGGTCCCATTTATTGACCATCAATATTATACCCTTTCCAACCTCAATAATATAGCCAGCGATATGCATATCCTGGGCAGTAATAAATTCACTGGCATCTATCAACAACAAGGCAACATCGCAGCGGTTAATAGCCTGGATGGCACGAAGCAAACTATAATAGTCTACTCCAGCATCGACCCTCCCACGCCGTTTAATCCCGGCGGTATCAACAAGTAAGATTTCTTTATCATCCCACCGAACTATAGCATCGAGCGAGTCGCGAGTTGTCCCCGGAGACTCGTGGACAATGGCTCTTTCATCTCGTAGTAATGTGTTCAACAAAGTTGACTTGCCTACATTAGGTCGCCCCACAATAGCTAGTTTAGCTCCTCCCGACTCGGCAATACTGATAGGTTGCGGTGGTAAGAAAGCTAGCATGGCATCCATCAACTCCTCTATTCCTCGATTATGGTAGGCACTTATAGCTACAGGATCACCCATACCCAGGTGGTAGAAATCGGCTACCTGATTTGCTTGTTTGGCAGAATCCACTTTGTTTACTGCTAGTATGATGGGCTTACCGGACTGACGCAATAAATCAGCTATTCCCTCGTCAGCAGCAATAGCTCCGTCTCTAGCATCTACCAGGAAGACAATGGCATCAGCCTGGGCAATGGCTGCTTCGACCTGTTGCTTGACTTTTTGCTCTAAAGGCGTAGATGGCTTGGTTTGCCAGCCGCCAGTGTCAATCACAGTCAGCTCCCGTCCTTGCCAGGAAACAAAAGCAAAGACACGATCCCTGGTAGTTCCTGGCAAATCAGCAACTACAGCCACCCGCCTACCTGCTAATCGGTTAAGCAAGGTTGACTTGCCTACGTTAGTTCTGCCCACAATGGCTACAATGGGTCTGGTCATTTGTCCGAGCCCTTTGGATTTGGCACAGAAGAATTCTGGCCAGCACTGCCTTTTGCAGGTAAGGCCTGTTTTCTGCCTGGTCGAATACCACTGACCGGGGATCGTCTAGCAACCCGGCGGAAATTTCCTCGCCATGGCGAGCCGCCAAGGGATGCATAAACAAAACATCCCCCTTAGCCAAGTGTAATGCTTTGTTATCCACCTGGTAACTGATAGCCTGAAAAGGCAAGACGACGCTTCTCCGCTCCAGCCTCCTTCGCCGTGCTGGTCCACACATCAATATATATTATATCAGCATCCTGCGCTGCTTTATAGGGATTACTGATTAGCTGAATCAGACTGCCACTAAGAGCAGCAAATTGCTTTCCTTGATTCACTACCTCCTCTTAACATCATAGCTCGGTGGAGAAGAGCTTTTGTCAATCAGTAGGATTCTGATGATGTTGCTTGAGATTATATGTCACCACATGACCCGACACAAAGCTCTAAAGTAGGGACTGAGAATGGTACCTACCTGAGCTGTGTTAAAATGAAAACAATGAGCAATGGTCTGTTGTTAAACTGAATCTTGTGGTATGGCGGGAGCAAAATATGGAGATAAAGGTGAAATGCTATTCGGGCTATGTCTACGCTGAAGAACCACGCTCTTTTATCTGGCAAGAAAAGGAACTTAAAATAAAGTCAGTAGAAAAAGCCTGGCAGGAACCAGGCAAAAGGCTATTCAGAGTGGTCACCGAGGATGGTAAACTATTTGAACTGTGTTACAATGAAGCAACTGACCAATGGACTGCTGTTGAATTGACGTTTTAAGGAGAAATCGTGAAAGAGATTTTTGAGATTCTAGAACAGAATGCCCGGGCAACTCCGGAACAGATTTCCACCATGGTAGATAAACCTGTCAAAGAGGTAGAAAAAACAATTAAGCAGGCTGAGAAAGATGGGACTATTGTGAAATACAAGACCATAATAAACTGGCCTAAATTAGGCAAGGAAGATGTATGGGCTTTAATCGAAGTCAGGGTAGCACCGCAACGCGGTGTTGGCTTCGATGCCATTGCTGAGCGGATTTATCAATTTCCTGAAGTGTATTCTGCTTATCTAGTTTCAGGCACCTATGACTTAGCTATACTGATGAGAGGTAAAAATATGCAGGAAATTTCCAGTTTTGTCAATGAGAAACTAGCTCCTCTAGAGCAGGTACAAAGCACTGTCACCCACTTTCTTCTCAAACGATATAAGGAAAATGGGGAAACCTTTCACCTTCCCAAGGAAACAAATAGACGTCTACCAGTAACGCTGTAATATGCTAAACACAAAGTCCACAGCAACCAAAGCCCGGGATAGCCTGATTTCACAAAAGGTGGCTACGCTTCCACCATCAGGCATCAGGAAGTTCTTCGACCTGCTTTCCTCCGTGGAAGACGTTATCTCGCTTAGTATCGGTGAGCCTGATTTCGTCACCCCCTGGCATGTCAGGGAGGCAGGCATATATTCTCTGGAAAAAGGCTACACCATGTATACCTCGAACTCTGGCATGCCTGAACTACGTCGGGAGTTAGCCCACTACCTGGAGGTTCGTTATGGGGTGAGCTATCATCCTGAGCATGAAATTCTTATTACCACAGGAAGTAGTGAAGGATTAGACCTTGCTATGAGAGCAATTATCAACCCCGGTGACGAGGTTATAATTCCCGACCCTTGCTATGTGGCTTATCCTGCCGACATCATTCTGGCCGGTGGAGTGCCCATTCTTGTTCCCACAAACGAAGAAAACAACTTTGTCATCAGGACAACCGATATCGAAGCCCGAATCACGAAACAGACGAAGGCTATCTTGATAGGCTACCCGGCAAATCCCACTGGCGCAATCATGTCCAAAAAAGAGGCGGATGCTATTGCCGCGCTGGCTAAAAAGTATGACTTACTGGTTATATCCGATGAGATATATGCCCGTTTAGTTTATGGAGTGGAGCATATTTGCTTTCCCAGCCTTCCCGGGATGAAGGAGCGTACCATCCTGATTAGCGGATTTTCCAAATCTCATGCCATGACTGGTTGGCGTATCGGCTATGTGGCAGCCGAACGCCGGTTCATCCAGGCCCTGACCAAAATCCATCAATACACCATGCTCAGTGCCCCAACGATGGCACAGATGGCAGCCATCGAGGCCCTGAGAAACGGTGAAGTTGAAATCGAAAGGATGGTTCAAGAATACAACAGACGCCGTCGCCTCATGGTCAAAAGATTAAATGAGATTGGTTTATCCTGTTTTGAGCCCAAGGGCGCTTTCTATGCCTTTCCCTCAATAAAAGCCACCGGAATGAATTCAGAGGAGTTTGCCGAAAAGCTGCTGGTGGAGGAAGAAGTTGCTGTAGTCCCGGGCACTGCTTTTGGACCGTGCGGTGAAGGTTTTGTCCGCTGCTGCTATGCTACTTCGTTACCTGACATCGAGGAAGCGCTGAGAAGAATGGACAGGTTCATAAGAAAAAGTGGGCTAAATACCGTATAATAGGCACCTTAGAAACAAGCCCTGGATTAATATCCATTTCTTAGCTTTTACAGGTCAACCTGGATCTACCATATCAAAGAGTGCCCATAAGGGCAACCCGCGTTAAAAATAGCTTTGGAATATAGAAGGTAGAAAGGAGTTTTCAATGGCAATGAAAGATGGAGTCATTATCGTGGGGGCGGGTGCTGCTGGATGTTCTGTAGCCTATCATTTAGCCAGGCGTGGAATCACTTCTCAAATAATTGACAGGGAAGGTATTGCTAGCAGAGCTTCAGGGAAGGCCTGGGGTATTTGGTCGTATCCTCCTGAAAATTGGCCGACACCAGGTTTGGACGTGGCTGAGGACATGTTTCCAATGCGAACCGATGCGGAATTTCTTTGTGAAAGAGCTCAAAGGCGTGAATATCAGCAACGTGTGAGCGACTTTTACTGGCTCGGTTACCACAGGCTGCCGGAAGCCATCCGCGAACTGGAGGAAAGAGGAGGAATCAATGTTGGATATCGCGAGCTTCCATTCGTTCGGATCGCTCTCTCGGAAGAGGTAGAAGAAATGTACAGGGAGTTTTTCTCCGCCATTAGAAGCGCCGGCTATTACGAGGGGGATTGGCTGAAGCCAGATGAGCTTCAAGCTACCTTCCCCAACATTAATCCGGAAATCAAGGGACAAATCAAGGGAGGTCTGTGTCTTCCTAATTTTAAAGTTGAACCTTACAAATACACCCTGTGCCTGGCACAAGCCGCTGAGAAAATGGGATGTACTATCCGCAGCGGTGATGTAGTGGGATTTGGCAGCAAGGGTTCAAAAGTAGCTTCGGTGGCCCTGGCCAGTGGGACTGAGATCCAGTCCACTGTAGTAGTCCTGGCCATGGGGCCATGGATTGGCCAGGCAACCTCGTGGCTCGGCAAGGAATTGCCTGTCGAATTACAAAAATCACAGTGCCTAAGAGTTGAGTTACCTCGCCCATTCCCTCCTTATAGTATTGGATATATTAATGGGACGACGGAAGTAGCCATTATTCCCGAAGTTGACAATCAGGTTATTCTGGACGGTTTTGAGGCATTGCCCGACGTGGTAACAAATTTTGATAGTTCACTGACCGAAGAGAGCAAGCTTTTAGCGATAGAAATGGCAACAAATCTATTCCCCGAGATAGAAAATGGTTCTGTAGTCGAACATAGAGGCGACCTGGAGTGCTGGGCCCCCGGGTTAAGATTGCAACCCGTGCTAGGTCGTCACCCCCAATGGGACAATGTCTATCTGGCTAGCAGGTTTGGTCCCTGCGGTATTATGTTAAGCCTGAGTGCCGGAGAGCTCATGGCTGAGCTCATTGCCAGAGATGGGCAAGTCCCTTATAGAGTAGAAAAGCTGCTTGAGACTTTATCTCCGGCGGAACTTAAGGAAAGTAAAGACTAGGGCCTCTGGTCCTGGATTTCCCATATTAAAGAGTGCCAATAAGCACGACCAGTGATAAAATGGCTTTCGAATATGGAAGATGGAAAGGAGATTTCAATGCCTATGAAAGACGGAGTCATCATCGTGGGGGCAGGTGCTGCTGGATGTTCTGTAGCCTATCATTTAGCCAGGCGTGGAATCACTTCTCAAATAATTGACAGGGAAGGTATTGCCAACAGGGCTTCAGGAAAAGCCTGGGGTATTTGGTCGTATCCTCCTGAAAATTGGTCGTCAACAGATGTGGACGTGACTGAGGACAGGTTACCAATGCGAACCGATACGCAATTTCTTGGTGAAAGAGCTCAAAGGCGTGAATATCAGCAACGTGTGAGCGACTTTTACTGGCTCGGTTACCACAGGCTGCCGGAAGCCATCCGTGAACTGGAGGAAAGAGGGGGAATCAATGTGGACTATCGCGAGTTTCCAATTGTTCGGATTGCTGTATCAGAAGAGGTAGAAAAGAGGTACAGGGAGTTTTTCTCAGCCATTAGAAGCGCCGGCTATTACGAGGGGGATTGGCTGGAGCCGGATGAGCTACAAGCTATCTTCCCCAACATTAATCCTCAAATCAAGGGACAAATCAAGGGAGGTCTGTGTCTTCCTAATTTCAAAGTTGAACCTTATAAATACACCCTGTGCCTGGCACAAGCCGCTGAGAAAATGGGATGTACCATCCGCAGCGGTGATGTAGTGGGATTTGGCAGCCAGGGCTCAAGAGTCACTTCGGTTGTCTTGGCTAGTGGGACTGAGATCCAGGCCACTGAAGTAGTCCTGGCTATGGGGCCCTGGATTGGCCAGGCAACCTCGTGGCTCGGCAAAGAATTACCCGTTCAACTATACAAATCACAGTGCCTAAGAGTTGAGTTACCTCGCCCATTCCCTCCTTATCATATTGATTATATTAGTGGGACGGTGGAAGGATTCATTGTTCCCGAAGTTGGCAATCAGGTTCTTCTGGAAGTTGAAAAGAAATTGCCCGACGCAGTAACAAATTTCGATAGTTCACTGACCGAAGAGAGTAAGCTTTTAGCGATAGAAATGGCAACAAATCTATTCCCCGAGATAGAAAACGGTTCTGTAGTCGAACATAGAGGCGACCTGGAGTGCTGGGCTCCCGGGTTAAGAATGAGACCCGTGCTAGGTCGTCATCCCGAATGGGACAATGTCTATCTGGCTAGCAGGTTTGGTCCCTGCGGTATTATGTTAAGTCTGAGTGCCGGAGAGCTCATGGCCGAACTCATTGCCAGAGATGGGCAAGCTCCTTATAGAGTAGAAAAGCTACTCGAGACTTTATCTCCGGCGGAACTTAAGGAAAATAAAGACTAAAACCCTCTGGCCCTGGATTTCCCATATTAAAGAGTGCCAATAAGCGCACTCTGTGGTAAAGTAGATTCAAAAGGTTCGGCACTTAGCTTTGCAGCCAAGAGCTTAGTGGGAGAGCCCAATGGCTGAAAGGGCTTAAGAAGTACCTGCCACTGTTATTTTCCATGTTTTATGGATGTGGACGCTATGGGTAGCAGACGAGGGAGAAGACAATCTGAGCGCAGGCTTGCCAAGGCCAGCAAGCGTACTCCAATAACGATTGGGGCCATCGTCATCATCGCCATGGTCGTTGTGGCAGTTGGGCTGGCTCGAACTTGCGGATAGCCCGGCGACAGGAAGCACGCAGCGCCAATGATAGTAAAGTATAGCTAACCTGCCATTTATATTGAATTCCCACTCTGGCCCCCTACTACCATAGATTTTTTAAAACTTTCCCACACAAACCATAATACACCCTGGAAATGCTTGACGGTATGGGGAGGATAATATAGTATAAGCCAGGATTTTGAAAAAACTGTTGCTTGCTTTATTCTCCGATGAGCAATCTCGTAAGATATCTGCCAAACAGCAAGGAAGGAGCAGAGTTTTATCAAATCCGGAAGGGTAGATGAAAACAGTAATCACAGGTATTCTGGTAGCCACTGTACTAGCCTCAATCCTTTCCTCGCCAGCTCTTGGCGAGGAGAGCGAAAGCATCACCATCACCATGACGGGAGTCAGTGAGATTTCCATCAGCCTGGATAAAACACAATGGCAGATAGGAGAAGTGGCCACGGACATGGAGCACACAACCAACCCGGCGATAGAGTGGTGCACACTAGAAGTGATTGGCAACAGTGCTGTGAAGACTTTTATCGTAGGAGAGGATGCTAGGTGGTATGAAGATGGAGTGGGTAAAAATTACTATTGGACATTGAGCGATGACGGCACCAACGGGGAAAACGTATATGGATTATTGTTCCGCATATCTGGCGACACGGCACGAGGGTATGTCCCTATCACCAAGACAGAAGGCGAGTTTTGGCCGTATTCTGATCATCCACCTCTTGAAGCCAGGCAGTATAAGCAATTTGGCTTGAAATTACTAACGCCGACCTACTTCGTTGGTAACAGGGAGATGCAAACCCAAATCACCATAAGCGCAGTAGCTGCCTGATGATAAGGCACATCAAATTAGCTGGGCTCATTGCCGCTTTACTGGTCATGCTCCTGCCTTCTGCTACTCTGGCTCAGGACTTTATCTTTAGCGTGTCCCCCACTGAGGTAAGCATAGATAGCCTGCCCCCGGGAGAGGCAGCAGAATTCGAGCTGACCATTTACAATAAGGATGAGATAGCTCATAACTTTACCATCGCTGCCTTTCAGCCTCCGGAAGAGGAAAGAAGGGAAGGGAGGGCTGAATTACCCGATGATAGCTGGATAAGCTTTTACCCTTCAGAAATCGAGGTGGCCGCTAATGCTGAGGCCGAGATAATGGTGAGGGTAGCCATACCGCGAGAGCAAAAATGGGCAGGCGCGGACTGGGAGACATGGTTGGGAGTCGCTGCTGAATCCAGCGACCTGTTGGCCGTAAAGCTATATGTTCGTCTGTTGGTGTCCACACCCCCTGCAACAGAAGCCAGGTCCAACGCCGGATTGGTCGCCGGGATTATCGTGGGCATAGCACTGCTTGGCTGTGGCGGCTATTATTACTTCAGGCGCAAAGCCAAGTCCGAATGACCGTTAAGCCTCAGCCTCTTTCGCCATTGCGAGCACCTGAAAGGTGCGTGTCAATCTCCTGCCCCTCCACGAGATTGCTTCGGCTGACAAAGCCAGGCTCGCAATGACAAAATAGAGGGCGGCATTTTATATGCCGCCTCTTTTCTGTAGTGCGACCCTTCAGGGTCGTGCCACCCCTGCACGAGGCTTTAGCACCATCCTAAACAAACCCAAATGCTTGAATGTCAAACCTACTCAGTTTTGGAATTTGGACTTTGAGCTT
>Ga0209121_10005463_pt1 | contig 11493 bp, 9 predicted proteins | sample Cruoilmetagenom3_FD_187292 | JGI IMG/M metagenome (GOLD analysis project Ga0209121, IMG submission 187292) | Oil polluted marine microbial communities from Coal Oil Point, Santa Barbara, California, USA - Sample 3 (SPAdes) (version 2) | ecosystem: Environmental > Aquatic > Marine > Oil seeps ...
CGTCATATACGAAAGTTGCAAATGTTTCGCCCTGATTGTGGGCAAAATACCGGTCAACATGATTTTCGTGTCATGTTTTTGGGCAACCTCATTTACTTGATCCAAGAGATTGTTCAAATTCTTATGAAAGGTTGAAAAGCAATTCCCAGTTAATTCCAAGGGATCCAGATTTATTTCAAGATTATAAAGAGCAATTTCAGAAGTAAAATGTTCCTTATTAAGTTCTTTTAAAATTTCATCTGCATTGTTCGCGGGCTCCCATTCTTCATTTACCAAACAAAACTCCTGTTCCGCACCCACTTTAGTAACGTCTTTCTCAAACATGCCATTTTCGAGCATATATTCCAAGGCCTTAATATCTGACATAAGCTGTTTTATATAAACAGCCTTGTTTGGATTGCCAATTAATTTTTCTACGTTTAATTCTCCCATTTTTATGATATTAAGGTCCGCTTGTTTATTCAGAATAGATTTTATCTCATACAATTTAAAGCCTTTTTAGGCTGTCAGCAAATGACAAATGTCATAAAATCCATAAGATGAATTTTCTTTACTTTTACCTGATTATGTCAATGAAATTTCCCAAGAAGGAAAAACTCAAAAGTAAGAAGCTCATAGCGCTGCTTTTTAAAGAAGGAAAAACAATAACGAGTTTTCCATTCAAGCTTATTTACCTGAAGGTTGAAGTACCTGTGGATGCAAAATTCAAAACAGGCGTGGCTGTTCCCAAAAAGAACTTTAAGAGTGCCGTTAAAAGAAACCGAATCAAGCGATTGCTACGTGAAACTTACCGTTTAAACAAACACTTGGTTTTTAACAATAGTAAGGGAAACTTTGCGTTTCTAATTTTATATCTTGGCAAAGAAATGCCAACTTATCCTGAGGTAGATAAAGGCATGAAGAAAATACTTCAAATATTTCTAAAAAAGATTGATGATGCAAAAGTTGATTAAAAAAAAGGTGTTGGTTCCCATTTTGGCCATTACATTTTTAGTTGTAGGTAGTGGTTTTAAGAGCGATTTCTTCGAAATTGCCAAACAGATAGAGATCTTCACCACCCTCTTCAAAGAGTTGAATATGAACTATGTTGATGAAACCAACCCTGCCGAATTGATGGATACGGCCATTAAGAATATGCTGAATGAGCTTGATCCGTATACCAAATTCTTGAATGAACAGGATGTTGAGGCTTATAAAATCAAAAACGCTGGTGAATATTCCGGTATAGGGGCATTAGTACGGTCTTATAAAGATAGATTATTGGTCATAGAGCCTTATAAGGATTACCCGGCGGATAAAGCAGGACTCAAGGCTGGTGATGAGATTATTAAAATTGGGGATATTAATGTGGCTGATTTTGATGATAATGCCAGTGAACTTTTAAAAGGCGCCAACAACTCTTCTGTGGCAATTACCTATAAAAGACTGGGCAAGATCAATACCACTTCTATTAAAAGGGAAGCTATTGAAGTTGATGCTGTGCCGTATTACCATATGGTTGATGATAAGACAGGGTACATTGTGTTGGCAAAATTCAATGCAAAGGCAACTTCCCAAACCAAAGCAGCACTTATTGACCTTAAAGGAAAGGGTGCCGCAAAAATCATCTTGGATTTGCGTGGAAATCCAGGTGGATTATTATCCGAGGCCATAAACGTTACCAATCTATTTGTACCCAAGGGAGAATTGATTGTTACCACAAAATCCAAGGTTAAAAAGTTCAATTCGGAATATAGGACCAAAAACAAGGCGGTTGATACTGAAATACCTTTGGTTGTTCTAGTGAATGGCAGTAGTGCTTCAGCAAGTGAGATTGTATCAGGCAGTTTGCAGGATTTGGACCGTGCTGTAATTATTGGCGCCCGTAGCTTTGGTAAAGGTTTGGTTCAAAGGCCTATGAAACTCACCTATGGAACCCAGCTAAAAGTAACCATTAGTCGTTATTATACCGCTTCAGGAAGATGCATACAATCTCTGGACTATTGGAATAGGGATGAAGATGGGAATGCTGTACGTACTACCCAATTCAACGAATTCAAAACAAGAAATGGTCGTAAGGTCCGGGACGGCGGTGGCGTGCTGCCTGATGTTGTCATCGATGAGTTGAATACCAATTCCTTAACCAAGACATTGGAGCAAAATAACATCATTTTTGATTTTGCCACAGATTATCATTACCAAAATACTTTAGAAAATCTTAGCAATATTTCTTTTTCGGACGCTGATTTCAATACTTTCAAAACCTTTGTTGGCCAAAGTAATTTTTCCTATGAGACTAAATCGGAAAAGGCAATCAAAGATGCGATGGACAATGAGGATAGCGATGTTTTAGGGGCTTCTGTACAAGAGCACTATAAATCCCTTTTGGCAGAAATCGAGAAAAGTAAATTCTTGGCCTTGGATAAACATCAAAAGGAAATCCAGAAAAAATTGGAAGACGAAATCGTAAAAAGATACTTTTATCGAGAAGGGCTATATGAACATTATTTGACCCACGATGAAGCGATTTTGGCTGCCACAGAACTATTGGCAAATGAAGGCAAATATAAAGGTATACTGCAATAGTCCCGAGTTATTTATAGATACAAATGCCAGGACCTGATTTTATATAATGTTTTCCGTAGTGAACGGCTTTGGGATCCATACACCCTTTTAGGTTTCGAATTTTTATTCTTCTAAAATCTATGGGCTGACCTTCGCTTTGCAAGGCTATAAAACCCTTTTGCAATAATAGTCCTTCTTTCTTTATTTCTGGGTCATAGCGGTCAACCACACCACCTCCAGTTTGTGACTTGGTGTATTGCAAAACTTCTTTGCCGTTTATAATATGGGTAACCTATGAATCCCCTAAAACGATAAGTTCTGCCTTCAGCCATTCCTTGCCAAAATAAGTTTCTGAACTTGAATTTATACAGTGTCTTAGGTCAATTTTACCTTTATAAACGACATCTGTGCCTGGTGAGCACATATTTCCCGTTGGTCTGTCTTTACCTTTTTCCAAACCGGCTAAAATTTGCATTTCTACAGAGATAGGCCAGTTTTGTTCCTTAGGCATGGTTTGGGGGTCTTGACTATGGAACATTACGCCACTATTCTTCTTGGTAAAACTCGGAGCTCCAGGGTGCAGTTTTCCCACAAATCTATATTCCATTGACAAATGAAAATAAGAATAAGGTTCGTTATAATATAAATGCCCAAAACGGGCATTAAAATCGCCTTCATATTAATCATAGCGCACTTTTATAATTTCTTCTTCAACCCTCAAAGCACCCCCGTGATTATCGCCTACTTCATAATGGTGGATTTTTGTCGTCCAATTATCAATATCCCTTCCATTGAACATATTTTCCCAGCTCTCATTCCCAGCTATTGTCTTTACGCTAGCGCATTGACACATGAACGTAACAATACCCAAATATCCCAGTACCTTGAAATTAGGTCACGTACTATGCTTTTTTGATGATTGCTACTGTAAGAAACTATAAGTTTTAATCGATTACACTTAAATAATTCCCATGACAAACATTTTAAGCGAATTGTGAAATTAATTGATTCGGCAATTACCCAAGTTTAGATAGTATTAAATAATTGAAGCTTAAAACAAGAGAATAATGGTATTGATTAATTACATTTATAATTCAATGCATTGCCATATTCAAAAATACATAAATAGTTAAATCTTCCACCTCTTACAATCACTAATTATGAAAAAAATACTGTTTACTATTCTGATTACCACACATCTTATGGCATTTGCACAAAAGGAGACTAAAGAGAAGATAATACCTATTCCTAAACCACAGTCATTTGTAACATCGCATCAGGGAACGTTTAATGGTAAAACCATAAAGTATAAAGCTACCGCCAAAGAATCCTATTTAAAAAATAGCAAAGGTGATTCTGTTGCCTCTATATGGTCAGTAGCATATATCCAAGACGGCATCACCAATAGTTCAAAAAGGCCTGTAACCTTTGTGTTTAATGGCGGCCCAGGTTCGGCATCGGTATGGTTGCATATGGGATTATTTGGCCCTAAAATCGTTAAAGTGGATTCAGATGCCAAAAAAGATGATGGAGCCGCACCCTACGATTTAAGGACCAATGAACATGGTCTTTTGGATTTAACCGATTTCGTATTCGTAGATCCGGTAGGCACAGGATATAGCAGAGTCATTGGCAAAGGAAAAGAAAAGGATTATTGGGGTTTAAAGGAGGATGCTAAATCTGTAGCACAGTTCATGCGCCAATGGGTAACCGAGAATAAACGTTGGTTTTCTCCTAAATATATCGCTGGTGAAAGCTTTGGAACCACACGCGCAGCTGCAGTAGGTAAGGAATTGGAAGGCGGTGGACAAAATATGGCCTTAAACGGACTCATATTAATATCCCAGGCTTTGGATTATGATGGCTCTACCTCAATACACAATAATATTACCTCTTATGTAACCTATTTACCAAGTATGGCAGCCACCGCGTGGTACCATAAAAAAGCGGGGCAAGGTAAAAATCTGGAAGATTTCATAGCCGAGTGCCGTAAATTCACTTATGAGGTCTATACCCCCGCTTTGTTCAAAGGATCCTTATTGACCGAAAATGAAAAAAATTCCATTGCTGAAAAATTAGCCTATTTCATTGGACTGGATAAAGACTATATCCTAAGATCTGATCTTCGTATTTTAATGCATCGTTTTCAAAAACAATTATTGGCAGATAAAGGGCTGTCTATTGGCCGATTGGATGGGAGGTTCATGGGCGATGAAGCTGATAAACTTTCTGAAAATCCGCATTTGGGAGATGCCGCTAGTTACCAAATAAGTTCAGCCTATACGGCAGCATTGAACCATTATTATGCCTCGGTTTTAAAAGTAGAAATGGATAGGCCATATTTGACATCGAACCGCAAAATTGGAAGCACATGGCGATGGAGAACAGTAGCTGATGGCAGTTATTGGGAGCCAACCCCAGTTAATGTGTCAAGGGCTTTAGGCGAAACGATGCGGCGAAATACCGATATGAAAGTCCTTGTAGCCAGTGGGTATTATGATTTAATCACTCCTTTTTTCGATGCTGAATACACCTTTTCAAGAAACGGTATAGTAAAGGAAAGAGTTGAAATGACCTATTATGAAGCAGGACATATGATGTATACGCACGAACCTGACCTGATCAAAATTTCAAAGGATATTAGGAACTTTTTAACCGCGCAATAATAATTAAATCAAAAGAGAATGAAGCTATTGCGATTTTTAGTTGCCGTTTGTTTCTGCTTTTCGTGTGGAAATGAGTCGAAAACCGAAATGTCGTTGACAGCGAATGAAACAGAGACGCGCCTAGTGCAAAAAACTTCTTTAATAGTACTGGGCAATGTACAAGACGCCGGCTCACCACATATTGCCTGTAATAAAGAATGTTGTAATACATTATTCGTTGACCCAGATGCAAATCGTAAAGTGGTCTCTTTGGGTTTATTGGATGCTGAAAACGAAAAGACATACCTATTTGAAGCGACCCCTGACATTTCGGAACAACTTAAAAACTTAAAGAGGAAAGCACCTTTCAATGCAAGCGAAATACCAAATGGTATATTTATTGCACATGCCCATATTGGCCATTATACCGGGCTTATGTACCTCGGTAAAGAAGCCACAGACGCAAAAAATATATTGGTATACGCCATGCCTAAGCTAAAGGCTTTTTTAGAAGCCAATGGCCCATGGGGCCAATTGGTCTCCAATAAGAACATAGTCCTAGAAGAAATTCATCATAATGGGGGGGTCAATTTATCGCCAAATATAGAGGTCATTCCTATTTGGGTGCCACATCGCGATGAATATTCAGAAACTGTTGGCTTTAAAATTATCGGCCCAAACAAAAGTGTTTTGTTTATACCTGATATAGACAAATGGGATAAATGGGAAGCCAGCATTATAGAAGCTGTAATGGGCGTGGATTATGCATTGATTGATGCAACCTTTTATGATGCCTCCGAAATTAACAACAGAGATATTTCCGAAATTCCCCATCCGTTTGTGGTTGAGACCATGGCATTGTTCAAGAACCAGCCTGAAGCTATAAGAAACAAAATCCATTTTATTCATTTGAACCATACCAATCCGCTCTTGAATCCAGAAAGCGAAGAATCGAAGGAAGTATTGGCCAAAGGCTTCCATATTGCCAGAATCAATGATATCATCACACTTTAAGGAACATATTGCCCAAGCACTTGGTAGTCCCATTTCTAAAGTCAATACAGTGTCTGGAGGGGATATTTCAAAGGCTTATTGTATACATACCTCGACACAACGTTTTTTCCTCAAGGTAAACAAAAGTGCCATTGCATTGAAAATGTTCCTTGCAGAAAAAAAAGGCCTTGAAAACATTAATGGCACCAAAACAATCAAAGCCCCGGAAGTAATCCATTGTGGCCAACATGAAAGTGGTTCTTATTTATTGTTGGAGTTCATTGAATCCAAAAATCCTACTTCAAAAGAATTCGAGGCCTTCGGCCATCAATTGGCAGATTTACATGCCTTTGCGGTTGGTGATTCCTTCGGATGGACACAAGATAACTACATCGGCAGTTTACCACAATCAAACAAAAACAATCCGGATTGGACTTTGTTTTATGCGCATGAGCGCTTATTGCCCCAACTTAAAATAGCCAAAGAAAAGGGTTTATTGGATTCCAGTGAAATTCCCACTGAAAGCAACCTAATAAAGGGATGCCATCAATTTTTCCCAAAAGTACAACCAGCTTTGCTTCATGGGGATTTATGGAGTGGCAATTATCTGATTAGCGCCCAAGGTATTCCTTATCTAATTGATCCCGCGGCATACTTTGGTCATCATGAGGTAGATATGGCTATGACACAGCTTTTTGGTGGCTTTTCCCCAAGTTTCTATGCTGCTTATGCGGAGCGGATTCCAGCGGAAACCCAACATAAAGAAAGAAGGGACATTTACCAATTGTATTATCTTTTGGTGCATCTTAATTTGTTCGGAAGAACGTATTATCCATCTGTCAATCAATTACTAAAAACATACTTTAATTAGCGACACAACGCATCGCATAATTAGCTAACTTTAGGATAACCAATCCCGCTAAAGAAAATGCGATTCGTCAAACGCCTAGGCCTATTATTAGCCACCTGTTTAATGCTCTTTTTCCTTTTTAATTGCAAGAATTCAAATTCCAAGGCGCCCTCCTATATCACTTGGTCCTCATATTTGGGTGATTCAGGGCGCAGCCACTACTCTACCTTATCCGAGATTACCCCAAAGAACGTTACAGGCCTAAAAGTTGCTTGGAGCTACGAAGCACCAGATTGGGGGCAAATGCAAATGAATCCTATTGTCGTTGACAGCGTGCTTTATGGTGTAACGGCCGCCTTACGCGCTTTTGCCCTTAACGCAGCAACAGGAGAGGAATTTTGGCGTTTTGGTGATTCATTGCAAGTTTGGCATTCTACAAGTCGTGGTGTTTCGTATTGGCAAAACGACCATGACAAGCGTATTTTATTTACTAGGGGCTCCGATTTGTATGCCTTGGATGCCGCAACAGGTAAACCAATCAGTAGTTTTGGAAATGGAGGCAAGATAGATATGCGTTCGGGTCTTCCAGAGGGTGATAAAGACAAGTTTGTGATCTCAAATACGCCAGGCACAGTTTATAAAGATTTGATTGTAATGCCACTACGGCTTTCAGAGGGTGTTGATGCAGCCCAAGGTGATATCATGGCTTTCAACGTTATCACGGGAGCGCTGGAATGGGCATTTCGTCCCATACCCCATCCTGGGGAAGAGGGATATGAAACCTGGGAGGATAAAAGCGCATACCAAAACGAATTGGTTGGAGCGGCCAACAATTGGGCAGGAATGGCAGTAGATGAGGAGATGGAAATCATCTATGTGCCAACAGGTTCCGCAGCTCCAGATTTCTATGGTGGCATGCGTAAAGGGAGCAATTTATATTCTGATTGTCTGTTGGCCCTGAATGCGAACACTGGGGAACGAATCTGGCATTTTCAGTTTACCCATCATGATATATGGGATAGAGACCCCCCGGCCCCACCTAATCTATTAATGGTGGAACGGAATGGAAAAAAGATTCCTGCAGTGGCGCAAGTGACGAAACAGGGATATGTCTATGTTTTTAATCGAAGAACAGGGGAACCTTTATTTGATATCGTAGAAAAACCAGTTCCATCATCAAAATTGAAAGGTGAAACAGCCTGGCCAACGCAGCCTTTTCCAGTGGCACCCAAACCATTCGCTAGACAATCCATTGATATTGCCGAAAATGATGTAAGCCCTTATGCAGCAAATAAAGAAGAGTTAATGGGGGTACTTAGAATGGTCGATAATCGTATTTACACACCGCCAAGTGTTGATCCCATCTTGCTGTTTCCAGGGTACGATGGAGGGGCAGAATGGGGAGGAACTGCTGCAGACCCAGAAGACGGAATCATTTATGTAAATTCCAACGAAATGGCATGGATCATGCAAATGGAAGAAGTTGTTGAAAAAAGTAATGGGACTTTCTTAGGGGAGCAGATTTATAGTGATAATTGTGTTATTTGCCATAAAACGGATAGGTCGGGAATGGAATTAAGTAATTTTCCATCACTCATAGGTATTAAAGCATCCAAAACCAAGGAAGAGGTTGCTGTGTAAATCACCCAAGGAAAAGGAATGATGACTGGTTTTCCGCAAATTACAGGCAATGAAATGGATGCGCTATTGAATTTCTTGTTTGATGAAAACGATAAACAAGAAGTCGCCCCAGAAAAATCAACCACATACCCTTTACCCTATAAACACAAAGGATATGACAAATTCCTTGATAGTAATGGTAACCCGGCGATTACACCGCCTTGGGGTACCTTACATGCCATAGATTTAAATACCGGAGAGTATATTTGGTCGATTCCCTTCGGTGAAACACTGTCCTTAAAAGAACAAGGCATAAAAGGAACGGGTTGCGAAAACTATGGAGGGCCGGTTGTGACTGAAAACGGGTTGCTTTTTATTGGAGCCACTAAAGATGGTTTTTTTAGGGTGTTCGACAAACACAATGGTGCCTTGTTGTGGGAATACAAACTGCCTGCTGCGGCATTCGCAACGCCCGCCATGTATGAAGTTGATGGTAAATAATATATTGCCATAGCTTGTGGTGGTGAAAAATTGGGTACCGAAAAAGGAAATCAAATCATTGCTTTCACTTTAGAATAAAATATTGATCAATGCAAAAACTAAGAACACTAGTCGTAGGGTGTGGTAATATGGGAACATCCCATGCACGGGCCTATCACCAATTGGCCGGTTTTGAAATCGTGGGACTGGTAAGTCGCAAACCTCGAAGTCGAGAGAAATTGTCCAAAGAACTAGGTGGATTGCCCACTTTTGGGGATTTTAAAGAAGCCTTGGAGCTTACAAAACCCCATGCCGTTTCTATCAATACCTATCCCGATACCCATGCCGATTACATAAGGGCGGCATTAGAAGCGAATGCCCATGTGTTCGTTGAAAAACCCTTGGCATTGACTGTGGAAGATGCAGAAGAATTAGTGGCATTGTCAATAGCCAAAAACAAAAAAATGGTCGTGGGTTATATTCTGCGTGTTCACCCCACGTGGACCAAATTTGTGCAAGCAGCGCGCTCCTTGGGTAAGCCTTTGGTGATGCGCATGAATTTGAACCAACAGAGCTCCGGTGATAACTGGTATACGCATAAACAGTTGATGCATTCGATGTCGCCCATTGTGGATTGCGGTGTGCATTATGTTGATATTATGTGTTTAATGACGCAGTCGGTGCCAAAAAGTGTAAGTGCCATTGGAGCCCGACTATCAGATGAAATCGATTCAAAAATGTATAATTATGGCCAATTACAAGTGCGTTTTAAGGATGGGTCTGTGGGCTGGTACGAAGCAGGTTGGGGGCCCATGATGAGTGAAACGGCAGTTTTCATTAAGGATGTGATTGGACCAAAAGGTTCAGTTTCAATTTCCGATGAAATAAAAAGCGATTCACAGGATATCGAGGACCATACAAAAACAGGTGGACTAAAACTACATCATGCCGCTTTGGATGATAAAGGTAATTTTATTAAAAAGGACGATTTTGAAAGCACTGCAAATGAGCCTGATCATGATGGTTTGTGTCGGTTGGAGCAAGAATATTTTCTAAAGGCCATTACCGAAGACCTTGATTTAAGTAATCACCTTAGGGATGCCGTCAATAGTTTACGGATTGTTTTAGCTGCCGATGAATCTTTTAGAACAGGTAAAACAGTTGAATTATAGCTGGGCTACGGTTTAAAACTTTAACGAAGTAATGCTCAAAAAGGGGCACAAAACGACATAGCATCTTACAAAATAGGCTATTTAGCTAAATAAATCAATCCCTTACCTTGCTGTTTAAAAATGCGTTTGGTTCTTAGATAGCGGTTCAGGTTGTATTCATCGTAGTTTTTAGAAGCCTTGTCCACGCTGCTAATCCTTACTCTTCCAGAGGAATGAATAAATTCGTTGTTACCAATCCACATACCTACATGTACTACTTTTTCCTTGGAGGATTCGGAAGCCTTGGTACCGAAGAACAAAAGATCCCCAGCTTGCAATTTTTCAAAATTTCCAGTAGCATCAACGGGTATCCCCGTATGTACCTGTTGGGATGCATCACGTGGAATAACCATTCCATTAAGGAAATAAATGGTCTTGGTAAAGCCACTACAATCAACTCCTTTGGTAGATGTGCCTCCCCAGAGATAGGGCACACCCATTAATTTTTTTCCAGTGGATACCAAGGTTTCATTCGTTGGGTTTAACTTATTTAACCAGGAATCATAGGGTTCCGCCTCATTTTCACGAACATAGGCATTGCGCCCATCCGGAAATCTGACAATATAATTATTGTCGGTATACTTCAAGATGGTCAACATGTTCCCAGCAGCTAAATCGGAAACAATAGAAGTGTTTTCATCGGGGCCCGTATAGGCATGGCCATAGGTTTGGGTGTAAATAATTTTCCTATCACGGTCCCAATTTTCGGCTTTTAGTTCATCTGCCAATTCAATTCCTCCAGCGTCTATCCAAGCCAAATATTTGTCAGGGGTTTGCACAAAGTACCAATCATCTTCCTGTTTATATACTTTTAATATGGTGCCCAAGATTGCCTGAGTTACCAATTCAGAGGAATGAGAAGGCTTGCTTCGCAAATTAGCTACTGAAATATTGATGATGGCCTTTGTTCTTCTTCCAAGATAATCCGCAGGCAACACTTGTATACTATCAACAAATGCAATGCTATCAGCCGCTAAACGGGTCTTTAAAGCCTTAACGGCCTCTGGAAGGTTAGTTTCGCCTTTTAAAATAAACTCATCGGTTTTTTCTATCGCTGTCACATCAAATAGGGCCACTCGCTGATCAGGGGCATATTCCGCTTTAATTTCAGCCAGCTTTATCAGAATCGGCTCTTCGGGCTTGTTCGGAT
>Ga0209121_10005464_pt1 | contig 11492 bp, 10 predicted proteins | sample Cruoilmetagenom3_FD_187292 | JGI IMG/M metagenome (GOLD analysis project Ga0209121, IMG submission 187292) | Oil polluted marine microbial communities from Coal Oil Point, Santa Barbara, California, USA - Sample 3 (SPAdes) (version 2) | ecosystem: Environmental > Aquatic > Marine > Oil seeps ...
AAATTTGAAAAACTTTCTATCCCGGATGTTATCTTGATTACACCAGAAGATCTTAAAGATAGTAGGGGTTTTTTTATGGAAACTTATAAACAGTCTGAGTTCAGAAAATTTGGTATTAGTGAATATTTTGTTCAGGATAATCATTCTGCATCAAGAAAGGGAGTTTTAAGAGGTTTACATTATCAGAAATTACCAAAAGCTCAAGCAAAACTTATTCGTTGCGTAAAAGGTGAAATATTCGATGTTGCCGTGGATATAAGAAAAGGCTCTCCCTATTATGGTAAATGGGTAGGAGAATATTTATCTCGTAAAAATAAAAGAATGATGTACTTACCAGTTGGATTTGCGCATGGTTTTCTCGTGATTAGCGATAAAACCGAGGTTATTTATAGGATTACCCAAGAGTATTCCCCGGAACATAAGAGCGGAATAATCTGGAACGACCCCATAATAGGAATTGAATGGCCTATAAAGGAAACCCCTATTCTTTCAAAGAAAGATTTTACCCTCCCAAATCTTAAAGAAGCAGATAATAATTTTGGATATGGGAGGGGTGGTATTGAACTAATAATATGAATACTGTTCAAAGAATTGCAAAAAATACAGGGGTTTTATTCACCTCCCAGGTAATAAGCAAATTATTGGGATTTTTCTTTATAATGTATACCGCCCGCTATTTAGGAGCAGAAGGTTTTGGTATTTTATCCTTTGCCCTTGCCTTTACAGGAATCTTTGGAATTTTTAGCGATCTTGGCTTAAGACCATTAACGGTAAGAGAAGTAGCGAGAGATAAGTCATTAGCAAGCAAATATCTTGGAAATATTACCGTGATGAAATTGATTCTGGTTGTAATAACCTATGGTTTAATTGCTTTAACAATAAATCTTTTAGATTATCCAGAACAAACAATTAAAGTTGTTTATCTTATTGCTTTATCTATTATATTTAATGCTTTCTCCCAGATGTTTTACTCAATCTTTCAAGCTTGTGAAAAAATGGAATATCAATCTTTGGGACAAATTTTGAATAGTGCCTTAATGCTTTCTGGTGCTTTATTTGCAATAAGTCAAGGTTTAAGTGTTATTTTTTTCGCTTACATTTATTTTCTTGTAAGTGGAGTCGTTTTAGGATACAATTTTGTTATTTCGACATGGAAGTTCGTTAAACCTAAGGTGGAAGTTGATTGGAGCTTTTGGAAACCTACGATAAAACGAGCTTTACCATTCGCCATTAGTGGCATCTTTTTGATGATTTATTTTTGGATAGATAGGGTGATGTTGTCTTTAATTAGGGGAAACGCAGTAGTTGGCTATTATTCAGCCGCCTACAATTTGGTAAATGCGCTTACCCTCATTCCAAGTGCATTTGTCATTTCGATTTATCCACTTATGTCAAATTATTTTAAAACCTCTAAGAATTCATTGAACAAGCTCTATCAACACAGTGTGAGGTATATGTATATCTTAGGACTTCCGATCGCAACGGGTACTGTATTATTATCAAGAAGAATAATATACATAGTATATGGAAGTGAATTTATGCCTTCTGCATACGCATTGAATGTTCTGATTTTGGCAGGATTTTTTGTTTTTGTAGATATTGTTTTAGGTAAAATGTTACTCTCAATAAATAGGGAAAATGTAAATATGATTAACGCCGGGGTAGGTGCAGTACTAAATGTTATTTTAAATCTTTTATTAATACCAAAGATGAGTCTTATTGGGGCAGCGGTTGCCACAGTAGTTACAGAGTTTTATTTTTTTCTAGTTGCAAGTTATTTTATATCAAAAGCTCAATACAAAATTAAGTTCTCTAAAATTATTCCCAAGCCATTGCTTGCAGCCTTTGGAATGGGACTTTTTATTCATTATTTTAACCAAGCTTCACTATCTCTATTAATCTCTGTATCAGCCTTAATATACTTCGCCATTTTATATTCAAGTAAGTACTTATCTGATGATATGGTCTTAATTAAGAAAGCATTGTTCGGAAAACCAATGGGGGTTGATTAGATGAAAAAAATAAGTGAAATTAAAACCAAAATATTTGATTTTGTATTGAATTATATAAGAAGAGAGAATATAGTGAATAAATTTCATAGGTTATATTATGATTCTAAGGTATGGGAAAACACATCCTGGTTAGGTATTGAATGCCTGAAATGTCCACTAGATTTATGGATTTATCAAGAGATCATAAAGGATCTGAAACCAGATGTAATAATAGAAACTGGAACCAATAAAGGAGGAAGTGCACTATTCTTAGCATCCATTTGTGATTTAGTAGGTACGGGATCAATTATAACAATTGATATTAAAAAAGAGATAATACCAAAACATGGAAGAATAATATACCTTATAGGATCGTCTACAGACAAGCAAACTATAAATAAGATTCAAAATTTGATAAATAAAAAAGAGAGTGTTTTGGTGATATTAGATTCAGAACACAACAAGGAACATGTTCTTAAAGAGCTAAAAATTTACAGCAAATTTGTTTCAATTGGTAGTTATTTGATAGTAGAAGATACTAATATAAACGGCCATCCAGTTCTACCAAATTTTGGTCCTGGACCGATGGAAGCGATAGAAGCTTTCCTAAGAGAAAATAATGATTTTATTGTAGATAAAAGCAAGGAAAAGTTTTACTTAACATTTAATCCAGGAGGATTTTTGTTTAGGATAAAATGAAAAAAGAATATATATTTAGAAATTCAAAAAATTGGTACACAAGGAGTACTAATTACGCCTCACAGCATCTTATAGCGTTTGCTGTTAATAATGCGGACAAGTTAATATTAGATGTTGGATGCGCGACAGGAGAGTATTGCCAAAGACTAACCAAGGTTGGTTTTAGGTGTGTTGGAGTTGATATTAATTCGGAATATGTTGCGAAGGCAAGAGAAAAAGATGTGGAAGCATACGTTATGGATGTAAAATGTTTAAAATTTCCTGATAAATCTTTTGATACTGTTTTGTTATTTGAGGTACTAGAACACGTAGATAGTCCAAGTGAAATTCTTAATGAAGCTAAGAGAGTTGCACGAAAAAACATATTAATAACCACACCAAATTGTACGGAGTTTTCTACACTTAAAAAACATGGTCTAACATATGAACACATGCTAGAGGAAGATCATGTAAACTTCTTCACAAAAAAAGATTTGGAAGAGTTACTCTCAAATCATTTTAAAAAATTCAGGGTAGAAGAACGAGAGCCGATAAATATTATTTTTTCACCTTGGTGGCTACGGAAACTAATTTCACTTTTATATAAGTTAAAAATTCTTAAATCAGTCGTTTATTATAGACTTTTTGCAGTAGCTGAGATTGACCAGTGATTTCGATAGTTTGTGTATATAATAATAAAGGAATTTTAGACAACTATTTGATAGAAAGTCTAAAAAATCAAACTATGAATTATGAACTAATTCTTATAGATAATACGCAAAGTCAGTTTAAATCTGCGGCAAAGGCACTAAACTACGGCGGGAGAAAAGCAAAAGGTGATTACTTAATATTTGTTCATCAAGATGTAATGCTGAGTTCAGATTCATGGTTAGAAAGAGCTCAAAAAATTGTAGACAAGTTACCTAATCTTGGAATTGCAGGAATTGCCGGAAAATCTGAAAGTAAAAGTGGGGTTATATCAAATATCAAACATAGTGTACCCCCCAAATTAGCTGGAAAAATTCAAATTAAAAATTCCACAAATGTGCAAACATTAGATGAGTGCTTGGTGATAATTCCTAGCTCTAAATTCAATATTCTTCAATTTGATGAAAAGGTATGTGATGATTGGCATTTGTATGTAGTGGATTATTGTTTAAGCATTAAAAAACTTGGTTTTGATGTTTATGTAATTCCGATATTTTTATATCATAGATCCCCAGGATATTCATTTTCAGAGAAATATTATGTAACCTTAACAAAAGTACTTAAAAAACACAAAAAACATTATAAACTAATTTATACAACAATGGGAGATTGGAGCACAATGTTTCCTTTAAACATCCAAAGACAAAGAATTTGGCATCTTGCAATAGCTGGAGTAAAATTTTTGTTAGAAAAATCAGGAGGTGGACAAAAATGAGTTACCTAATAGTCACGATAATTATTTTCAACTGGGATGGCTTTCAGGACGGGATAACGCACAGATCTTTTGACACTTAGAGAATATAGTACTATAATGGGATGAATACAAAAGAGCATGCACTCTAGTCTTGACTATAAAACACCGGTTGATTATATTAAAACTATCAAAGGAGAAAGAAAGTGAAAGATGAAACAAGGAATTGGAAGTTTATAGGTAACAAGAGAAATCAAAAGTTCACATTAAAATCCAAAAAATATGTCCAACTTTTGGGGTGCACTTCCAACTGAGGAAATTTTAATGAGGTTGTTCTAATGAAACCTAAAGTTTCAATTATTGTAGTGAATTACAATGGTAGTTATAAAATTTTAAAATTCATAGACTCATTAATGCAAACGGAATACACAAATAAGAATATAATCATCATAGATAATGCCTCTACTGATAATTCGGGAGCTGATTTGAAAAATAAATGGAGGAAAGAGTCGGCCGTTGAAGTGCTACTTAACAGGGAAAATATTGGTTATACTGCAGGTTGCAATAGAGGAATTAAAAGAGCAATATCTAAAAAATCTAAGTATTTTATCATATCAAATTTTGATGTAGAAATAATTAATTATAAAATAATTCAGCAGATGGTTGATTTTATGGAGAAAAGTGAGCAAGTAGGAATAGTTGGTCCAAAGGTTTATATTTATCAGAAAGGGAACATACAAAATACTGTATTTTTCTTTCCTACTTTATTTGCGTATATTCGTGATTGGTATAAGCGAAATATGCTTAAAATTCAAAGTTCATATGATATAAGAAAACCCACTAAGGTTGATGCTGTAAATGGCGTATTTGCAATGTATCGGGCCGAAATGTTTAATGAAATTGGATTATTCGACCCTTATATAAATATGTACGGAGACGAGTTAGATATAGGAATAAGAGCAAAAAGAAATGGATGGACGGTTTATGCTTTATCACATGAAAGTATAGTTCATCACCCAGAGGGAAATTATGAATTTTTTAATATCAGGAATTTTTTGAATAAAAGAAATAAAATATACTTGGCTAATAAATTTTATGGCAAACATACTTCATTTTGTTGGTTTTTGTTATCTTTACTTAACATTATGGTTAGAATAGTTGTGTTAGAATGTAAAAATGATGTAGAAAGATTAAAGAAAGGGAAGAAGTTTTTAAACAATTTCGTAAAGGAAGTTTTCGAAATATGGAAGTATGATTTTCATTTAAATCCTTAGGAAGAGGTGAAAAATTATAAAAAAAATAGCCTTTATAATTTGGTTACCTACCCCTTATAGAACTCCTCTCCTTAGAAAAATAGCAGAATGGGATGATGTAGAACTCAAAGTATTTTACTGTAGCAGTTTAGCCCCTGATAGAGATTGGGACCTTGCTCTTGGAGAAAGTAAAAGTTTTTCGGAAATTCTTCCCGGTAAAGCGCTAAACATCCCTTTTATTGGTAAGAACCTCAATTTTAACCCATCAATCTGGTTAAAATTATCAGAAGGAAATTTTGATGCAGTAATAATTAATGGATATTTGCCTTTTACAATGGTTATAGCAATTTTCTGGGCATTAAAACATAATGTGCCTTATATCATAAATTCAGAAAGCCAACTTTTGAATAAAAGAAACCTCTGGAAATCAGTTATAAAAAAAGTCATACTTACTCCGATTATTAAGAGAGCATCTGCTTATCTCCCTACAGGAAAGTTTGCAGGGGAATACCTTATCCAATATGGAGCAGACCCGGAGAAGATATTCTATTTTCCCAACACACCGGATGTTGAGTTTTTTATTGAAGAGTCAGATAAATATCGGAAGAAAAAAGATAAGATAAAAGAGGAATTGGGAATTGATAAAGAGTATGTTATCCTTTTTGTCGGGCGATTGATTAAAGTGAAAGGCTTATTTACTCTTCTTCGAGGATTTAACGAGGTAAAAAAGAAGTTTGGTAATGTATCCCTTCTTATCGCAGGAGATGGGGTATTGAGGGGAGAACTGGAGAGATTTGTTGAAGAGAAGGACATAGAGGATGTACATTTTGCAGGTTTTATCTCTCCGGAGGAGCTTCCTCAATATTATGCAATATCAGATATCTTTGTTTTACCATCTATTTATGAACCCTGGGGTGTTGTGGTGAATGAGGCAATGGCTTCAGGACTTCCTGTTATTCTTTCTGATAGGGTTGGTTCTCGTGGAGATCTACTCAAGGAAGGAGAGAATGGATTTTCATATCCGTCAAAAGATTACAAAAAACTTGCTGACTGTATTCTGAAAATGCTCTCTAATCCAGATGAATCTGAAAAGATGGGGCAAAAATCAGGAGGAATTATCCAGAATTTTGACTACTCCTTCTGTGAAAATAACCTAAAAAGAGCTCTCAAGAAGCGATTTGAATCATTTAATTGGAAAAAGTAACTGATAATTATGTATGCAAGTGGGAGACACCACTTTATATTCTTTTTAAAAGAAAAGTATAAAAACTGTCAGACGGTGCAGGTACTTGGAGAGTTAAATAAAACTCAGTGGCTTTCCCAGGATGAATTACGAGAATTACAATGGAAGAAACTCAAGATTCTGCTTCGCCATGCCTACAAAAATGTACCATATTATCATAGCTTATTTAAAGGTTTAGGGTTGTTACCGCGTGATTTTAAAGACTTTGAAGATTTGAAGAAGATCCCCTTGCTAACAAAGCAACTTGTTCGTAAGAATGTTAACCGTCTTCGTGCAAGAAATTTTAAAGGACGCGAGATACTTCGTCGTACAAGTGGCTCAACAGGAATGCCTCTCAAGTTCCCAAGTAATTCCCAAACAGACTCTTACTCACTTGCCAACGCAATACGTGGTAGAAGTTGGTGGGGACTACAAATCGGTGACAGTGAATTTAGATTTTGGGGGATTTCCACACCTTTTGAAAAAACACTTAAAAGCAAATTGATTAGTATATTGGAACGGCCTAAAGATCGATTGTTATCTTCGATTCACCTTTCCCCATTTGATACATCACAGGATACTCTTTTGCGATACTATCACATCTTATTGAAAAGACAACCTAAATTAATTTTTGGATATGGAGTAGCTATCTATATATTTGTTAAGTTTATTGCCGATATGAATCTTGACTTAGGGGATTATCATCCGGACGTTGTTATTTACACAACTGAGACACTATATTCATCTCAGAAAGATCTGATTAAGAACGTATTTGATTGTTCTGTTGTTAGTGAATATGGTTCTGTTGAAATGGGCATTATCGCTTATGAGTGTCCCAAAGGGAATTTGCATTTGTCTGATGAAACGCTGTATGCTGAAGTCGTTGAATCTCCAGAAAAAGGTTTTGCAGATGGATACGGTGAGATAGTCCTGACTCATTTGACAAATTTTGGTTTCCCTTTTATTCGATATAATCAGGGAGATATTGTTTCACTTTCATCGGAAAAATGCTCTTGTGGAAGAGGTCTTAGTATTATAAGGAGTTTTTCCGGGCGTTCAAATGATTTGATACAAAAACCTAATGGTGAATATATTCATCCTGAATTGTTTGATTATATAATGCGATATCAACCAGGGGTTTCTCGATACCGAGTTATTGAGGAATCCACTGGACATTTACGTTTATTGCTAGAAATGGATAAACCACTTTCTAAAAATCAAAAGGAAAATTTACATAAAGGCCTTCTGGATTATATTGAACCTGATTTCAAAATTGACATTGAGGTTACAGAACGCATACCAAATGATTCTTCAGGGAAATTTCGTTGGGTAATATCTCAACAATCTTTCCTGAATGCAAACAAAAGAAATAACCCACCAACTGACCAACCCACTAACCGACAAACTCCCAAACGATCTCAAATTCCAAATTCTAAATCCCAACCCCCAAATCCCAGAAGAGACGACTAAAATGAACTACTCCCAAAGAAATCAACTAATTCTAAACACCGTAATTTTCCTCGGCACACTGCTGATTCCTTTCGTATATTACTATTTCTTTGATCTTTCACTCAGTATTGGATACAAACTACTTGGTGGACTGATAATTCTGGGATTGTCTTTAGCAATGATAAAAAGTAGAAAGTTCCTTATTTTCTCAACTGCCCTTTTCCTTATGCTTACTGCTACACAATTTGGAGCAATAAAAAATATTATGGAGACTGTCCGATGGATACCTTATATTATTTTTGTATTTATTTTTTTCTCCCGTCTGTTTATCACAAAGGAACTGCCGAGAAAAATTGAAAGATTTGATATACTTTTATTTATTATGATTGTCATGATGTTCCTTTCTGCCTTCTATTCTATCGATCCAGCAATGACGATAAAGAGAGCAGGGACCTTTCTATTACTCTATATTTCTGTTTTTTGGGTTATATATCCGGAAATCCATTCAAAAAAAGATGCTGAAAAAACAATTAATTTACTTTTATATGCAACCTTTGTTCCATATTCTATCAGTATGATTTTGGTTTTTTTTCCAGATATTTCACTACATGGTGATAGATTTATGGGATATTTTCTAAATCCGAATACAATCGGAATACTTACTGGAATCATTTTGCCATTAGTTTTGTGGAAAACCATTTGCAAAAATAAATTATGGGCGAAAATTCTCCTTGTTTTTGTCCTTCTTTCACTCTTTTTATCAGGTTCTCGTTCCGGTCTCCTTGGAAGTGTAATTGGGGGAGGCTATTATATATTTATGACAAAAAAGAAATATAGAATTCCAACTGTTTTCTTAAGTTTACTAATAATTATAGTGATGTTTACTTTTGGGGATATTATTCAGAGACAACTCGGTTCATATCTCAGGATTAGTGGTCTTTTTAGAGGTACAACGGAATTGAATATAGTTTCTTCAGGAAGAGTAGAAAAATGGAAAACGATGGTTTCACTGATAAAAAAAAGACCCCTTCTTGGATATGGATTTGGAACAGAAGATTTATTATTCAGGCATTTTGGGCTTAAGTTCGAAACTCCTGGCTTATATGCACACAATACTTTTTTAGGTATGGCTGTTCAGATGGGAGTTTTGGGATTTATACTTTTCTTTTCTCCTTTATTTTATCTGTTATTTAGGTCATCTAAAACAAAAGATAATCTTGTATATGCATTAAATGGTATGATAATAGGTGGTTTAACTGTTGGATTCTTCGAGTCCTGGATATACTCTGTAGGAAGTGCTTTTGCATTTCCTTTCTGGGTTGGAATTGTTATACTTTTGAGGTTAAAGAAGAGATGAAAGTATTACAGATAATTCCTCATTACAGACCTGCATATCAGTATGGCGGCCCAATCTTTTCTGTTCATAATTTATCAAAGGGTATGGTAGAGAGAGGGGTAGAAGTGACAGTCTGGACTACCAATCTGGGGCTAAAACACAGAAAGGATATACTTTTAGGTGAGGAGGTCCTTATAGATGGAGTTCGTGTTTACTATTTTCCTATCATTGGTTCTTTTCATTATTCCCTTTCGCCTGCTCTTATGAAATATATGAAAGATAGAATAAGGGACTTTGATGTTGTTCATATACAGGGGGTCTATCAGTTTCATTCATTTGTTGGAGGATATTATGCAAGGAAATATGAAATTCCCTATGTTCTTACTCCAAGAGGAATGCTTATTCCGGAATTGATAAAAATGAAAGGAAGATTAAAGAAAAAAATATATATATCACTTGTAGAAAGAAAAAATGTGGAAAAAGCGGATTTAGTTCATTGTACCACTGAGATTGAGAGGAATGAGCTACTTAATCTGGGTTTGAACCCGAAGAAAACCGTTGTGATACCAAATAGTGCTGAACTTGAAGAATGTAATGAATTCTCAATGCGAGAAAGTTTCAGAAAGAAATATGATCTTTTCGGTAAGACGATAATACTCTTTTTTAGTAGGCTAAACTGGAAGAAAGGAATTGATCTGCTTATTCCTGCTTTTGCTAAGGTTGTCTCCCGACACCCTGATGCTCATCTTGTTTTTGTTGGTCCTGATTTAGAAGGATATAGAAGGAAGATAGAGGTGTGGATAAAAGAGAATGGAATTGAGGAACATGTAACTTTCACAGGACTCCTCACGGGAAGCGAAAAACTTGTTGCATTAAAGGAATCCGATATTTTTGTCCTTCCTTCCTATTCAGAGAATTTTGGTATTGCGGTGGTCGAAGCAATGTTGTCGAAACTCCCTGTCATAATATCGAAAGAAGTGGGAATCTGGAATGTTGTAAAGGAGAACAACTGTGGGATGATAGTTGACCTGACCCCTAAAAGCATTGCAGAAGGTATTTTGCATCTTTTAAAAAATCCTGAGGAGAGGTTGAAAATGGGAGAAAGGGGGAAGGAGACTGCGAAAAGAGAATTTTCTATAGATAATATTGCAGAAAAGATGATTCAGGCTTATAATGATATTATTTGATTTTACTTCAGGCTCGGTACTTGACAGTGTGACATTAGACATTATGGAATCGTCAGTCGTGTGTCGAGAGTCAGCAGTCAGAGGCAAAATAAAGGATTTTGTCTCGGTGCTTGACACTGTGACATTTTGCGAAAGGTTAATCGGTTAGTCAGTTGGTCAGTTAGTGTGGAGAAAATAGGAGAACTAAATGAAGGGCGATGGAGTAAAGACGCATAAGGATGAGGTAGTGATGGTTGTCGGCAATAATAGATTAGAAGCACGACTTATTAACCGACCAACCCACCAACAGACCAACTCACCAACAACCTATTTAACTCACCAACTAAACACGATTGTAGGTTAATGAATTGGGATGATAAAAGAGCATTTGTAACTGGAATAAGGAGAAATCAATGAAAAAGGCTTTTATAACTGGTATAACAGGACAGGATGGTTCATATTTAGCAGAATTGTTATTGGAAAAAGGTTATGAAGTTCACGGAACAATCCGTCGAGCGAGTGTGTTTACAACAAAACGAATTGACCATTTATACCAGGACCCGCATGAAAAGGATGTTAGATTGTTTCTCCACTATGGAGACTTAACAGATTCAAGTAACCTGAACCGGCTTATAGAAAAAATTCGACCTGACGAAATATATAACCTTGGTGCTCAAAGCCATGTAAAAGTATCTTTTGAGGTTCCCGAATATACGGCGGAAGTGGATGCAGTAGGTACACTTAGAATACTTGATGCTATCAGAGAGACGGAAGTTAAAACTCGCTTTTATCAAGCATCCTCAAGTGAAATGTTTGGTAAAGCAAGGGAGTTTCCTCAAAATGAATTGACTCCTTTTTACCCAAGAAGCCCTTATGGTATTGCCAAACTCTATTCCCATTGGATAACAGTTAACTATCGTGAGGCTTATAATATCTTTGCCTGCAGTGGAATACTATTTAATCATGAATCTCCCAGGAGAGGAAAACGTTTCGTCACC
>Ga0209121_10005465_pt1 | contig 11492 bp, 11 predicted proteins | sample Cruoilmetagenom3_FD_187292 | JGI IMG/M metagenome (GOLD analysis project Ga0209121, IMG submission 187292) | Oil polluted marine microbial communities from Coal Oil Point, Santa Barbara, California, USA - Sample 3 (SPAdes) (version 2) | ecosystem: Environmental > Aquatic > Marine > Oil seeps ...
AGCGATGTCCTGCCGCTGTTGAAAACTCCGGTGTCTATGAACGAAACCAAGCCGGGCCGGTCGTGGAAGTTGTATCCTTTAAGACTGTTGCCCGCGTATTGCTCGAATCCCGGATTCATTATCTTTGCCGTAGTACCCGGGACGAAATGCGCCTTTACTCCGTGAGATAAGTCGTTGTCTATCTCACGGGGTGAATTTTGAACAACAAACACGGCGTCTTTTACAGGCAGGCCAGCCGCCAAATTCTTGTCTTCAGAGAGTACCGAACCTCCGTATCCGACGGATAGAACGATCGGGATGATCTCGAAATTCTGCTGCTTGCAGAGCTGCCTGACCTGCTTAAGCCTTGCGAGGTATTCCTCGCTGCGCCCCTGAAGCCTGTCGAGCCCCGCCGCCAGAACCATCCCGTTCAAGCCGGACTCCGAGGCGGTCTTGACAATGTTCTTAATATCGACAACATCTCTGTCACGATTGAGCGACCTGGATACATATACCCACCGATAAGGATATTCTTCCGTGAGCCCCTGACATTCCCGGGCAAGTGAACCGAGCAAAGCTGCGAACATTACAAGCGTTAGAAATATCTTTCGTTTGACCATTTGTCACATTTTCTCCTACTAAAGTATGGATGTGTATCATACCGCACCCGCGCGCCCGACGACAAGAAGATTTTCCAAATCCACGCAAAGCAACCTTTCATGTGTGATAGTGTGAATCGATAAATACCAGAGAAAATATGTGACAAATAGACTCAAGTGTGATATGCTGAAGCTTACGGATTTCGAACGAGCCTGATATTTTTATTCTGTGGGAGAACGAATAGGAATAATTATAGTAGCTTAAAACATCGTAGCCTTTGCTGATGGTAATGATTAATTGACCTTAGCAAGGATATATTATGCGAGTCTTGATATATGTGGTGTCAAATTTTTTGTGGAATAGCAGGCTTGGTCATAGCTTTCTACAACGATCCCAATTATATATATGGTGAAGATGCCAAAAAAACCGAAGATATATCATATTACCCATATCCAGAACCTTAACAACATTCTTAATGACAAAATGTTGTGGTCAGATTCGAAACGTCTGGAGTTCGGACTGGATTGTGAAATAGTTGGCATGTCGGAGATTAAAAGGCGGCGGCTTGAAGAGCTTGATGTAAAATGTCATAGCGATACTATGGTGGGTGAGTATGTACCGTTCTATTTTTGTCCTCGCTCCGTCATGCTTTACATATTGTATCGGGGAAATCATCTCGATATTGACTATCATGAAGGTCAAGAGCCAATTATTCATTTGCAGGCAGACTTGAAGGCTGCGGTTAAATGGGCAGCCCAAAATGGGGTCCGATGGGCTTTCACAGACATGAATGCAGGAACATATTTAGCTCAATTCTACAACGACCTGAGCCAATTAAATCAAGTAATAAATTGGGCTGCCGTAGAGGCCACAGATTTCCGCGATATGCTTGTCCAGAAGGATAAACAGGCGGAGTTTCTGGTTTATGAGTCATTCCCTTGGAGGCTTGTGGAAAAAATAGGTGTTTGTAATAGTCGCATCAAAGACCAAGTCATTGAAAGACTTGGAAACAGAACTTCGCCTGAAGTGAGAGTTAAAGAAGATTGGTATTATTGAATAGTCATTAGACTAAGAGGTAATTATGTTAGAATTAACCAGAGGAGACATACTGAAGGCGGATGCTGAAGCCTTGGTTAACACCGTAAATTGTGTGGGGGTAATGGGTAGAGGAATTGCTCTGCAATTTCGCAAGGCTTTTCCGGAAAACTTCAAGGCATACAAGTCCGCATGTGATAAGAAGAAGTTTCATCCAGGCATGATGCTTGTTTGCGATATGAATCGTTTTGAAAACCCAAAATATGTGGTTAATTTTCCGACCAAAAGACATTGGAAAGGCAAGAGTAAGATTGAGGATATAGAGTCCGGCTTAGAAGCTCTCGTAAAAGAGGTGGCTAAGCGTGAGATTCGATCCATTGCGATTCCTCCGTTAGGGTGTGGGCTTGGTGGCTTGAGTTGGAATCAAGTCAAGCCGATGATTCAAAAAGCCTTTGACGCCCTCTCGGATGTTCATGTGTTGCTATATGAGCCTGCCGGAGCCCCTGCTGCCGAAGATATGGTTAAAGAAAAGAAAGCACCCAGCATGACTAAAGGACGAGCAGCATTACTGGGCTTGATGAGGCGGTATCTTGGAGCACTGATGGATCCGTTTGTGAGTTTGCTGGAAATGCACAAACTTATGTATTTTATGCAAGAAGCTGGAGAAGATCTTAGGCTAAACTACACCAAGGCGGTTTATGGGCCGTATGCCAAAAACTTGAGGCATGTTCTTAATGCTATTGAAGGGTACTTCATTAGCGGTTTCGCGGATGCTGAAGACAGGCCGGATGCGCAAATAGAACTGATGCCGGACGCCGCCAAGAGAGCTGATCGTTATTTAACGAATCATTGCATAACTCGTGAACGATTTGATCGGGTTGTGGACTTGATTAATGGTTTTGAAACCTCATTTGGAATGGAGCTATTGTCAACAGTTCATTGGGTAGCCACTAGAGAGGATGCCAAGACAGCAGAGGAAGCGATTGACAGAACTTACGAGTGGAACGAGCGGAAACGGATGTTTAAAGAAAAACATATTAAGATTGCATGGAATGTTCTCGAACAAAAGGAATGGTTAACAAAGAATAGCCGGTAATCCAAACATGTATATCATGTCAACTCTGGGGACTAACTTAAGGCATTGAGGCTTATAGTGAAAAGGGGGGGCGGAAACGCCAAATGGCTGGGGAAAATAATGGAATTAGTTGCTTTTCCGGATTTCTGCCTTGGTTTCATAGTAGAATGTTATCTAATCTGGTCGGGATTTCTACACCGGCATCGAGCATCCAGAATCGAGCTCCGAGGTACGAGATACGAACCATCATCCAGTGGGAAGTCACGGAGATTTTCTCAGAATTTGTTTGCTTTTCGCATTAAATTTAGTATAATACTAAACAAATTATATACAGAATACGTAAATAAGTAAAAAGGTAAAAGGGGAAATGAGAGTAAATAAGACAACTTCGGTTCTCAGATGCAATAAGTAAGGTAAGACAACGAATAATTTGATCTAAATAATGCAAAACAAAGCCAATTTTCGAAAGGGCAAAATGAACACAAAGTCAATTATAACAAGGAGATACGAGGGATATATTGGATTGGACACTTGGTGAAAACAAAGCCAAACAAACCCAATCTTATTTAGCCCCCAGATTTATCTGGGGGTTGAAAACCCCCGATTTGAAAAAACAAACCCAATTTGTATCGGCACGAATTGGCGCAAACTCTTTTCTGAAAGGAATATATGGCAATATGCCGGTTGGCGGAGGCGAAAAAAACAAAGCCAATCAAAGCCAGTTTGCTTCTCAGCGTGCCCTCAAGAACGGCCGGATGAGGTGATTTTTCGTTTGACTTGCGGGGGCGGATTGTTAGATTAAAGGCCAAGAGGCGGCAGTTATGCGTGCAGCTTCGTTTATCAGTGTAAATCGGCTATTTTAGCCGTGTCGCGGGCTTCCGGCCCGCGATTCGAGGACGAAACGCTCACGACACAGGAAAGGAAATATATCATGGCTATAGATCGTCGGACATTTCTTAAAAGCTCGGTGGTATCAGGGCTGGCTCTTTCAGCACCGGCAATACTTCGGGCCGGCACCGGCAAGACTTATCGCACAGCCCTTATCGGCAGCGGCTGGTGGGGTATGAACATCACCGGAGAAGCTATTAAGTCCGGCCGGTGCAAAATCGTCGCTATGTGCGACGTCGACCAGCGGCAACTGGATCCCGCGGCCGCAAAGGTTGAAAAGCTCATCGGCGACAAACCCAAAAAATACAAGGACTACCGAGAGCTGCTCGACAGGGAGAAGCCCGATATTGCCATCGTCGCTACGCCGGACCACTGGCACGCATTGCCGACTATAGCCGCGGTCAAAGCCGGCGCCCACGTTTACGTGGAAAAGCCCATCTGTCATACGATTATGGAGGGCAGGGCAATGGTCAACGCCGCCCGCGCAGCGAACCGGGTCGTCCAGGTCGGCACGCATCGTCGGATATCGCCACATAACGTCTCCGGCATGAAATTCCTTCGAGAAGGCGGTGCGGGAAAAATCGGAATGATCCGCGCGTTCGTCCTCTCCGGAGGCGGCCCCGAAAGACCAACGCCAAACGCGGAACCTCCGGCGGGTCTGGACTGGGACTTCTGGTGCGGGCCCGGGCCGCTGCGTCCTTACAACAGGAAAATACACCCGAGGGGCTTCCGGCAATTCCTCGATTATGGTAACGGCACACTCGGCGACTGGGGCGTGCACTGGGTGGACCAGATTCTCTGGATCATGGAAGAGAAATGGCCCAAAACTGTTTACTCATCCGGCGGACGGCCGATCAAGGGCCCGCCGGTCTTCACGAAAGAAGCGCAAACCACCGATGCGCCGGACCACCTGCTCACAACATACCAGTTCGAGGACTTCACCGCTTTCTGGGAGCATCGCCAGTTCGCGGGCAATCCCGCCGAGAAGACCGAGAGGGTCGGCTGCTATTTCTACGGTACAAAAGGCACGTTCCACATGGGCTGGCAGAATGGCTGGACATTCTTCCCGACCGGCAGGGGCCAGAAGGAGATTCACGTTGAACCCCAGCTCAATGAGCCGGATAAGCAGAATATCAGGGGGCTATGGACCGACTTTCTCAATTGCATCGAGCACGGCGGGAGCCCCGTCTGCGATATCGAACTGATTCACCGCTCGACGAATATGAGCCTGCTCGGTATGCTCTCATACAAAATCGGCCGGAGCGTCCAGTGGGACGGCGAGAACGAAAGAATCGTCGTCGACCCCGGTGCGAACAAACTGCTCGCCCGCGAATACCGAAAACCCTGGGTCTATCCGGAGGCTTAGCTGGGAAGCTCGGTACTTTATGATCGCACGGAACATACTTTTCTTGCGATTTTCCTTGATCGGGAATATAGTGGTATATGCGGTATGGCTTACACTGCTCGTTTATTTGTAGCGTATAAGAAGTCTATTAGCGGAGTGCATGTTTAATCGGTGGTGGTATTCCGCTTTTTTTGGCTTGGTTTTCGCTCATAGCCACCGGCTTGTTTTTGATATTTCTCTGGAAATGCATAATATGTAATGATATTGGGAAGCCGATGTGAACAAAAGAACGCCTATATATTGATGATTCTTATGCTGGAGCCACAATATGTACAGCCTTTTGCCTGTTTTTCTGTAATGTTCTTAAGTTTTTCAATTTTTTTGTCTTTTTCTAAAAGTGTGCTTTGACTTTGATAAAAGTTAAGTTATAATTAAACTGATGACGATCAAATGACGAATAAGCCTGTAATAGGCTTTAGAGAAGACGTGTTAAAAAGGGGGCCTTGTGCTATTGTGGCCTATGCCTGTCGGCTGAATGGGAATAGACCCGCAAAGGATTATATCGAAAATCTACAGCAACAAGATCAAGCAACGCTGGCAAGGTATTTTAAGCAACTTGCAGATACTGGAAGAATCGTAAACAAAGAAAGGTTCAGAAAGCTACGTGGGAAAATATGGGAGTTCAAAGTACACCCTGGAATCCGTGTGTTATGCTTCCAGCAGGGCAAGTTTTGGTTGTTAACACACGGATTCAAGAAACAGAGTGGAAAGACTCCGCCGAAAGAGATTGAACGTGCAGAAGATATAAGGAATGAGCACATGTCATTATTGTCGTAATGTGTGAATAAGGAGTTCTTGAAATGGCTAAAACATTTATAGAAAAGCTTATGTCTGACGAAGAAGGTAGAAAACTCTACTTTCGTGAGGATTTAATATTTGAGATCACAGAAGCAATCTGCGAAGTTATGGACGAGAAGCATATTAGCAAGGCAGAACTCTCACGCCTTGCGGGTGTGAGTAAAAGTAATATTACGCAGTTACTTAGTGGAGACCAAAATATGAGACTCTCGACAGTAGCCGATCTTTTATATGCCCTTGATTCAAAACTTGCGGTGACCGCTGTACCCCTTGATATTGACAGCATAATCGAGGGTACTAGTTTTGACCAATGGGCACCAGCTATGGAAGCTACAATGAGACAGCTTGAATATCAAGAAATAACTATAAATAAGCGAAAAGATCTAATACAGGCGGCTTAAGTTATGGCGAAAAAAAAGGTAAAGAAGAAAGTTTCGAAAAATAAAGAAAAGTTCGATGCCGGTCTATTGGTTTCTGATCGAGTCCAATTGCAAGATGTTCGGTTGGTAAGCTCGAAATGTGATCAAACACCTGGGGCCGTTTCTGGGAAAAAAACATACGATATCAACTATTCAACTGAAGTACAAGTGGACAGAAAGAGTGGATATATAATTGTAATCGCGAAATTCCACTTTGAGGCTTTTATTGAAAGTAAGACTTCAAAACCAGTTATTCTGATTGATGCTTCCTTCCTTTTGTCGTACAAAATAGAAAACTTTGAGGGCCTTACTAAAAAAGGATTCGAGCGGTTTGCGAATATCAATGGCATCTATAATGCTTGGCCATACTGGCGCGAATTCGTACAGAATACTATCGTAAGAATGGGTTTGCCTTCACTATCAATTCCCGTCTTTAGAATTGTGGAACCGCTGGAAAGGAAAGCCATCAGTAAGAAGACTGCAAAGAAGAAGGTAAAGAGCAAAACTATTTCTAAGAAGTAGAGTTTATGGAATTCTGGCTATAGGGTGATCAGAAGATCATTTATGGACCAAGCCCGGCACCAAACTTTTCTTGTGATATTACGTAGTAAGTGATATAATAAGGCTTCGGATTGCGGGTAGTAATTGAGAATCGGCAAGTGGATTTGAAAATTGAATACGGGGGCGAATGGCTTCGACCGGATGGTGGAGAGCCAAGTCGCATGCCCAGGACGCCGGTTGGCCTGGCTAATCATCCGGCAACTAATTTTTAATTGGCAACTCACAGTTGCGCATGGCTGCTTAATTGGCGGCCCGTCCTGCCTGACTTTGCCTGTGGGTCTGGTAAGGGCGTCAAACAGCAGGCTGGCCGAGCCGGTTGTTCGGGCCGGCAAGGTGAGATCTCTCCGAAATAGCCGGGTTGAGTGCCTGTCGTTTGGCGCTTAACAAGGCGAAAAAACGAATAAGCGACTAAGCATGTAGAAGCTTGTCTTGAAGCATCTCGGGACGGGGGTTCGAATCCCCCCGCCTCCATTTTTCGCTTGCCGAACAGGTGTACGTCGGCGTGCTTTTCTGTTTATGTCACTATGGCGAACTACGCTTTGGCAGGTTATCAATGATGATTGGCGATCTTTCGACTCGGTTCAATAAGCTCCTGTCAATCGGTACTTCCTTAGTTTTTTCGCAAGCTCTTTGGCACTGCTGCCTACAGCCTTGTCCAGCTCGGACCAGAACTTTTTGCTGTGGTTCTTAATCCGGGTGTGGACTAATTCGTGCAGTATCACGTAGTTCCTGAGTTGGTCGGGCAGTCTGACCAGGTTGATGTTCAGACTTATGTTGTTTTTGGCTGAGCAACTGCCCCATTTTGTCTTCTGGTTCCTGATTGAAACTTTGTTGTATTTAAAATTACGAATCTTCGCCATTTCTTCCAATAGGTTGATGAGCGTATTAATAGCTTGAGGCTCGTCGATTTTAGGCAGTCGGGGGGGTGTGGGTGTATTCTCAAGCTTGCTGAGCCTGTGTTGGTGCTTTATGATCCACGGGATTTTGGAATGCAGGAATTGCATTGCCCTATCGAAGGATTCTCCCCTGGGTATGGTTAATCTGACGGTTTGATCGGGCTTTATCGTAACCCTGATATGCTTTGCTCTTTGAGATTTTACGATTGTCACCGGGCCGAGGGAGGGGATTTCAACAATGGTAGAACTCATATTAATCCGGAGATAAGGGCCTTTCTTCGAACTTTATTTATTCCAGGGCGACGGTAGCGCCGGTTTTGTGCGACTTCAGGGCGGCAGTGAAAAGCCGGTGCCATAAGATTGTCTCCTCGGGAATTACGCAGCCGGAGAACCTGGTTAAAGGTTTGCCGTTGTCGAACTCGTATAAAAATCCGGCCCACATCTGCAGAATCGAATCGGATACCCCAAACTGAAAGATATTATGCGTAATGGATTCGAAAGGGACTTCCTGGCCCATATTTATCTTCTGCCAATGCTGCTCGCCGCCGGTGTATTCGAGTATCTCAAGCGTGTTGGTATCGTTAGTGCTGAACTTCGCACAAGCTTTGGTGCCCAACACCTCAAGATACCAGTTATTCTTCTGCCCGGGTGATATACGCTGTGTTCTGAGTGTGAAAGGGAATACGTTGCCGGACTGGGAATCTTTGGATTCGCATAACAACGTTGCGTTATCCCATGTCTCGCAAGGTGCCGTCCCGTCTTTTCCATCGGGGCGCTCCGGCATGATATTGGACAGCACGGCCCGTACGTTCAGAGGAATCCAGCCCGCTCTGAAAGGCACTGCACAGACGTGCGGTCCCAGGTCGCCCATACAGCCGTACTCGCCGTTGAATTCGACCATCCGCTTCCAGTTTATTGGTTTGGCCGGATCGAGATCGCTGCAGTGCAGAAAGCCGACGTTAACCTCGATAATCCTGCCGAAGGCGTCGGCTTCTATCATCTGCCCGATTCTCTGCACGGCGGGGAAGAACATGAACTGTGACGAGCATCTCACGAAGCAGTCGGGGTGTTTGCCGATTCCGGCCATGATGGCATCGTTTGCTTTTTTGTCTATACCGAATGGTTTTTCTCCCATCAGGTGTTTGCCGGCTTCCAGGGCGGCACAGTAGAATTCCTGATGCAAATTGTGCGGGACCGAGATATAGACCGCTTCGACGTCAGGATTGTCTAAGAGCTTGCGATAGTCGCTTGTAACCTGTTTGATGGTTGGAATATTGTTTTTGAACCAGTTGATGTTCTCCGGAGAAAGATTACGGCGGCAAATTGCGACTATTTCGGGGCGCAGACTCGTCAGGGGCAGATGAAACCAGCGTGCGGCGGCGCTGACAAATTCACGTCCCATCATGCCGCAGCCGATTATTCCGAAGCGAAGAGTTTTCATTTGGCGTTACTTCTCCGGCAATCTATCTCCATTTGTACAGTTCTCTTATATCCGATCCAGGAGGTTTAGTCAATTGCCGCCGTACTATTATTATGGATTCGACGATTTTTCTCTGGTGCCGTGGTATGTTCTGAGAGTATATCCAAACGCCTGCTTGCTGCGAGGCTCAAGCTCCAGCTTGAAACGAGCGTGCGTTGCATCGTGTTTTTCGTAGGGAATATCAGCTTGCAGGGTCCAGTAAGAAGTGCCGAAGCCGCGGGTGATTTCGATCTGAATCGGCAGCGTTCGTGTGTTTGTCATTTCGATTTTCCAGGTGCGTATCTCATCACAGCCGGAGATATTGTCGCGACGGTCGAAGCGATAGTTCTCCGTCTTAAAATCCATCAGCTTCGGCTCGACCTCAACCAATCTTGCCGGCCCGAGGTTCAGCTCGACTTCCTCATCCACCGGAATATACTTGATATCCGTACCGCCGACATACGAAAGGGAGCCCTGTTCATCAGCCCGGCTATAAATCCTGACAGTACCGTCCGGGATCGGCGTCTGGCCCAGGTTGTGCTTTTCGTTGTTTGCGAACTTGACGAATCTGATTGTCTGGTCGCTCCATCGCTGCTCGTCATATTTATAAAGGCTCTCGACGGCGATATTTTCAACTTCAAACGAAAGGAGTCTTTTGCCCCATTGGTTCGGGATGGTCTCAGTGCCTTCAATCGTATAGAGGAAATATTCACTCAGGCCTTCCTTTTTGATTTCCTTGCGTTGAAGTTCGTTGAGGTTCGAAAGGCTGCCCTTGGCAGCCCAGGCAAAGCTTTCTGCACCGAGACGTTTGTCTGTCTCCAGACTGCTCAAGCTATCATAACCGCTGGAATCGGAGAAAGGCAGTATGGGTCTGCCGTAAGGATACCGGCGTTTTGCAAGCTCGGCGATTTGGTCGAGGATATGCACTTTGCCGACGATCAGCCGGGTCTGGGCGTTGTCGTAATCCTCGCCGGAGTTGTTCCCGACGCGGACATAGCCGGCCAGCTTCATTGTCATCTCATCCTGCGCAAGCGTTCCCATGTAGAACGCCCGCCAGGATAGCCCGCTCGTAAAATAAGTTATCTCGAACGGTACCTGGCCGCTGATTTCCGAACGGATGAGCCAGCGGCCAAGCTCCCGCAGCCTCGCCGGAAATACCAACTGCTGTATATCGATTTTTCCCGCCTGCTGCAAAGGCTCCAGGCTCAGCGAGGTCGGGTCGATAAGCGTATTGGCCCACATAAACTGTAGCCAGTTCCAGCCTTTTTTGAGTGTCAGATTTCGCCGTTCCCGCACCAGCGTCAGGTCTGCCGAGTTGTAAATCGTAATCTGCACTTTGTCCCGTCTCGGCAGCGTTACTAATTCAATCGCACTGGCCGGCGCAAAAGGCGGCTGCTCGGATATAAACTCATGTGCGGCCGAGCGAGCACCGTTGGCGGTTATTGTACTGCCGGAACGTCTCCTCATAGACATTGTGTCTTTCGATATGTCCTGTGTAAGCGTTTTTACCTCTCCCGGGGCCGAATCGCCAACCGGTGCACCCTCTGCTCTTGCACCGGATTCCTTTGCTATCATGTTAATCATTGAATCCGTCTCTGCATCGTTCAGAGTCTCGAATTTTTTACTCTCAGATTTCGGTCCTCTCGCGAATTGTCGCCGGCTCGGCTCCTCGATATTCGAATTGCTCATCAGCAGTACGAATCCGGCGACCAAAGCCGCGGCGACGGCTCCGATCCAGGGCGATTTGCGGAATGGAACGGCCTTAGTTCGTGGCTGCCCGACCTGTTCCAGTACCTGAGAAATCAGCTCATCAGGCACATGAATATCTTCGCGCAGTAAATCCAGTGCGGCGAACTTTTGGATTAGCTGCTCCAAACGCGCCCGGCACTCGGCACAGCCGGCCAGGTGCTCGGCTGTTATACTGACCTGATCGTCCGAGGTCAGGCGGAACCGGTATTCGATAAGCTTGCGTTCTGTAAGATGACGCATCATTTCGCCACTCCTGAAATATCAGGTAATCTTTCCGTCAGCGTCCTGAGTGCCCTGCAGATGGGCTTCAATTAAGCTTTTATCTGTGTTTTCCATCGAGGCTATCCACTTCAACTACCGGTTCAGACGCTTATCTTAGCTTGTCGGTTGACAAAGAATATAGCAATTTTTTGCAGATTTAGGCTTCTGTATATTGGCCATCATTATATACCAGTCTGAACCTTGATGGTATTTTTCTCTACGATTTGCCAGTTTCTACTTGGTTGATAGCAGTCAAGACAAAACAAGAGGCCAGGGCTACCGCATCTAATTTTTTTGTGATTCAAGAGATCGCCAGCGTCAGTCCGATAACTACTGTATAGGTTGTTATGTTATTACTATACAGGAG
>Ga0209121_10005467_pt1 | contig 11490 bp, 5 predicted proteins | sample Cruoilmetagenom3_FD_187292 | JGI IMG/M metagenome (GOLD analysis project Ga0209121, IMG submission 187292) | Oil polluted marine microbial communities from Coal Oil Point, Santa Barbara, California, USA - Sample 3 (SPAdes) (version 2) | ecosystem: Environmental > Aquatic > Marine > Oil seeps ...
ATACAGAACAGAGATTAAAGTAACAGAGATTAAAGTCTACACCTAGCCACTCCGTCGTACCCATTTTTTTCTATTTTTCTTTTGTCCAGGAGGAATTTTAATTATACTGTCAAATCCTGGTGTCCACAAGCCCATTATTTATGAAGACAGTAAAAAGAAAGTTAGGAAATTGAAATTATTGCCTTGAGCGAGCAGTATAATCATAACAATGGAAGATATCGGTATATTTTAAATTTAACCGATACCGATATATACAATTAGATGTATATCGGTATATCATGAAATATAAAAATACCGATATGAACATTGATGATAGATTGCTTAAAAAAATCGACGGAAAAAAGAGACGGCTGGATAGTCTAAGACCTTTAAAAGAAGATGTCGTTAAATGCATACTTGAAGACATACGGATTAGACATACCTATCATTCAGATGCAATAGAGGGGAATACATTAACATTACAAGAAACAAAACTTGTTCTGGAATGGGGTATGACGATAGGTGGAAAGCCTTTGAAAGATCACATTGAGGCAAGAAACGATGCTGACGCTTTTGACTTAATGATACATCTGGTAAAGGATGAAAAACCCATATCACAGAAAGTTATCCAACAACTTCATAAGATTGTTACAGAAGGATTGCTTGAAGATGCCGGAAAATATCGAACAACAAACGTACGAATAGCTGGATCTGCTGCCACCTCCCCTTCTTATGTAAAAATTGTTAGCCTTATTGATGGATATATTAAAAATATAACAAAGTTTGATTTGGAGCCAATAAAAAAAGCTGCGTTTATTCACCACGAATTTGTCTTAATCCACCCATTTGCGGATGGTAATGGAAGAGTTGCTCGCCTTTTAACAAATCTTTTTCTTATGCAGAATGGTTATCCTCCAATAATCTTGAAACAAGAAGACCGAGGAAAATACTATTTAACTTTACAGAAGGCTGACAAAGGCAATATTTCTCCGTTCGCAACATTTATTGCACAAGCAGTTAACGAGGCGTTAATGTATTACCTTTCTAGTTTTATTGATGAAGAAAGGCTAATACCCCTGAAAGAAATGGCGAAGTACGCCCCTTATTCGCAAGAATACCTTAGCCTTCGAGCACGGCAAGGTGAGTTAGATGCAATAAAAATAGAGAATAGGTGGTATTCATCAAATCGTTCACTTAAAAGTTATTTAAAAAAAGTGAGATAGTAGTGAAGGAATGAAAAGATTTTGTTGACTGTATTCTAACGATTTTTGATGTGTAGCTTCAGGCTCAAACCTGGGGTGCTTTATAACCCGTCTTTATCACTCTCTCTTTTCCTTTCTCTTCTGTTGACAGTCAGTTTTTTACCAGTAAATACCTGATTAAATACCGGTGGGTTCTTTAAGTGTATTTTTAAACAAAATCTATGGATCAAGGTACTTCTTTAAAATAAAAAATAATAAAAAATAATAAAAAGAGGAAAGAGAGGGAAAAGGGGGAATGTAATATCCCCTGTTATCTCGTTGTCCTGACCGTGTTGTTTTAGAGATTGAAGACCCACAACTTCAGGATCTCACTAGACCGATGGCCAAAGAAGTCAACCGTCACCACTTCAAGGGTATGATTCAAGAACGTCCGCTGGTTCCACACAAACTCCACTTGGTCCCCATAGGAGGTACGCCGTAGTTCACCATCAATATAGAGCTCCATCCGCTCCACACCCACACCACCATCAACAGCACCTGCAGATATCGTGGTGGGACCAATGATCACCGCGTCAACATCCATACTCGTGGGGAGAACCATAATCTCCCGCCCCGCAATATAGAGATTACTTTTTCTGCCCGGTGTTCCATGAACCGCCATGACCTCCCCCACATACAATGTATGATCACCCGTCTCGATACTGTCCGTAACCCTGCATTCATAGGCAACAGTAGACCCCGATATGAGAGGGGGTTTCACCTTTTGTGAGGAAACTGGTGTAAATCCTGCCCTCTGGAATTTATCAATATCCCTCCCTGATTTTTTCCCACGCAGCCAGGCACCCCGGGATTGTTCAAGGGAAGGGAAACAGAGAACAAATTCTTTACAATACTCAATACACTCATGGGAATAGCAGTCTTTCCCAATACTGATGGCGATCATGGCTGGCTCCCAGGAAACAAATGTCCACCAGCCCAACCCGATGATATTGGCCTTCCCCCTTTTATCCAGGGTCACCGCCAGGACATAGGGATAAGGAGAACCCAGCTCAATGGCCTCATCCCACGATATTTCCTTTAACGCAGGGGGCGTGTTCACATTCACAATTGGTGAAATAGATAAGGGATGCAAAAGATTTATCCCCCCCTCACCTGTCCTTAAAAATCTTTACAAAACAGGGTTTGTTTTTCCCTCAGAGCTTGGTGGATTTTCTTGAAAAAAAGAGTATAGATAGATAACAGGATAACCACAAGGATCACAAGATAAAAACCAAGACTGGGGCCCCAGGTTGAGGACAGGAAGACAGACTCTTGGAGACCCGGGAGCGTGGTCTCAAGGGCATCACTTCCACGAAAACTACCCACGGTTGCACCTGTCAATTGATCCATGGCATAATAAAAAATGATAACCGTGAGCAACAACAGGATAATCCCCAGCAGGCGAAAGATGACAATGAGCCTTTTATAAGTTTTCACAAATACCCCCAGGAAAAGAAGCAGACAGACACCAATAAGTAGATAGGTAAGCATCCCCAATGCGAGAGTGAATGCTTCATCAGGAACCGTGCTGACCTCTCCCCCGGATACGATGGAGGTAGAGGTATGGGTGATCAATTTCGGGGGGATAAGATAGGTCTGGGTGGTAGTAGAAACATCACCTTCATCACCTTGGAGTGTCCACCAGGGAACCACCAGGGAGATAAGGAGGATACCAATGATAATAAACCGTAGGGCAAAATTGAAACGCCGCTTCCAGGCCATATAAACCAGGGATAAGAGGATAAGGATGATACCCAGATAAAAAAAGAGGGTATGCAAAAGGGAACCCTGGGTGGTGACAAGGTCAAGATTTTTATCACTCCGGAGGGTAACCATTTGATGAGCAATCTCCTCATCACCCTCGTCATCACCATAAATCACCAGGTCATAATCACCCGGGGGAAGCATGATCTCTGCTTTCCCGGAATCACCAAGGGATACCTCCCTTTTGTCCCCCCCACGGGTCACCGTAAGGGTCCCCCCAGAGAGGGGATAACCATGGGAATTAAGGGCGGCAATCTGTAAGGGGAACTCAGCAGGAAAAACAATCTTCCGAGTGCCATCCCCGGGGATCGTAATGGTTTCTTTGACAACAACTGATTTATACCCCATCTTCAGGGTATAGATCCCGGGTAGTAGATCACGGAAAACATACTCCCCTGGGGTAACCCTATCCCCATAGAGGGATTGGGACATACTCATGGCAGCACTGGTAAGGACGGGGTTCACCTCCACCACGGGGGGAAAACCCCAGGTGTCAACCAGTCGAAGCCCGAAGGGATAGACATCAAGGACATATTCCTCAAGAGGAGGTGCCACATTGTGACGGAGGGCGAGATGGATGGTTTTTTCATCAATAAGGAAACCATGATAGAGAACCCTGAGAGTATACGAGTGTAGGGGATACCGTGGGGCTGTTAGGATAGCACTTCCATTACTGTCAGTGATAGTGGTGGCGATGGTTGCAGTGTCACTGTAGAGGGAAAAAATGACATTGTCCAGCCCCTGCCCCTCTTGGTTTAGGGTGCTGAGGGTCACTATTCCTTCAGGTACCAGGGGGACATGGATGGTGGTATCACGTGTAAAATTAAGGGTGTGAAACCCAATATAATGTCGATCCCCCCAGATAGCAGGGTTTTCCCGGTATATCTTGATGATATAAGTCCCCGGGGCAATAGAGGGAAACATGATCTTTTTAAACAGTGATTGATTACGCCAGTCAAAAAACCCGAGAGCCATCTGGATCTTCTCAATTAGGGTGGTGTTCTCAAAATTAAAATCTGTTGTTTCAGAGAGGGGGAAACGACCAATTGATCCAGAGGAAGATAATTGATTATCCCGGTAGAGTTCCGCGGTAAGATAGGAAAAGTTTTTCCCCAACACCGCTGAGAGAACCGATCCCAGGGGGAATGAGTGCCCCCCATGGACAAAAACCGTGAGGCTATATCGATCTTCCTTTTCCTCCTCGGAGAGGTTCACGGGGAACACCGGGCGAAGGGGCGATAATTGTTGGAAGAAAATGGATTCCTGGTCTACTGCTTCATATCCCCCAGTCTCAGTGGTGAAAAAATCGGTTTGGAAACAGATCTGGATCCCCGGGGTTATTACCGTGTGGTGTTCACCCCCACGCTCATAGGAATTCCGGGTAATGATGACCTGGCCTGCATCCGCCTCAAGGCCCGGTAGCTTGACATATTGTTTGGTGGAGGCTTTCACCTGTAAACCATCCAGTTCACCCGGGGCATATCCCACATGTTTGTCAAAGATTAATCCATGGGCATTCCCGGTGTGAGGATCATCAACACTAATCCAGGCGTGGGAACCCAGGTCCATGTCATCCGTGGTGGAAAGAAACCAGTCATGTACCGGGGTAGTGGGATCCAGGGACATGGAATATTCCAGGGGGATATCATCCTCGCTATAGAAGTGAAGGAGGGGAAGGATTTCCCCTGTGTTCATTTTGTCAATGGTGGCACTGCGGGCCTTAAAGGTTAACAGGCCGCTGTACATGGGGTCTTCTTCCTGGTCACCCGTGATATCAACCGTTTCCAGGACACTATGATGTTGGGTGATAATTAGACGCTGTGTGGAAAAGGGAGCAGGGGTGTAGTAATAGGTATAGATGTTATCGGTTTTCACGGTTTCCTCTGGTGACAGTGCGGAAATGCATACCCGGGTCATCAAATTTCCATCCACCAGTATTTCCTTTAAAACATTGTGTGCCCAGGCGGATCCCCTGTTTTCCTGGGATCCATCGCTGCTGTAATAGAGGGAGAACATACCCATTTGGTCAGCATTCATGGTCTCAAATTCGGTGGAGTTGGAGTTCATTTTGATGACAAAATTGGCCACCCCGTTCCCCAGCAGGACACCCTTTTGGCAAATGCCATAGGTGACATAGTCATCCTGTATAATCTTGTAGTAATCAAAATCAATTTTTTGTCCCGAGATAGGCTCAAAAAAATAGTGGGTGTCCTCAACATGGACATGATCAGGATAGATGACAAGGGGTGTTTCTTCTTCATCATAGATCACGTAGTATTTCTCTTTCCCCGTGGCAGTCCCGGGGATGAGAAACACAAGACTGCATGCCGAAATATGGGACTCGTCATTATAGTCAAGGTCATAGATCTGGGAGTCGATTTCCTCAAGGCCTGATCCATCATTGGCCCCCACACGGATGGAATGATGGGTTTCATTTCGTGCCCAACAGGGATAGCGGAATTCAACACGGATATCAATAGGTTGAAAGAGAGCACCGGGTTGACTAGTATCAAGGGGAAGGGAAAGTTCCTGTCGATAGGAAAAACCCTCAAGGGAATCAGCATTAACCCGGGTAACAAGAGTGACCATGTGACCAAAAAATAAGGAAATAAGAATAATACTTATCAGGAAAAATCTTTTGGTGGCGGCACCGTTCATGCAACAGATAATTTTCACCCCTATATAAATAACTTTACCCCCTCAATGACCCTGAGGGCTAAAAAATATTTAAATAGCCATATACCATGTTTATAGGCGAGGCGATTGATAATGAGAGTATCACAGATAATGAGAATAGGTATAATTGTGTTAGTAGTAGGGCTTTTGGGGACCGCCATGTTGACCCCCTCATTTACCCTTACGGACACAGAGAGGATTATAAAAAGTGAAACACCCAAAAAAGAGGCCACCATGGGACTCACACGCGATGATTACAATTTTGACTATCCCGAGACAGAGACAGCCATCCTTGAGGCGCTCCCCTATGACACCATCTTTGCCCCCACAGGGGGAACAGAGGGAACCCTCCTGCAGGATCAAAATGACGCCGGGTACAGTACCGATACTGGTGACAGTCTCATCCGGGGACTCCCCATCTATCCCAATGAACGTATGGATGGCACCCCGGGAAGATTATCCATGGGCACTCTTGATCCCTCGAACCGGGATGACGAGGACTGGTATCGATTCACTGCCTGCAACGGACAAATTATCCAGGTTTCCCTAAGCACCCCGGAGGACTATAATATTGAGGTGACCAATACGCGGGGTGAACCCGTTGCCACACCCTATACCGTTGAGGCAACCGGCACCCATTTCATGGGGATCAAGGCCATGGAGGGGGCAGACACGAGTGAGTATACCTTCACCCTTACCGTCTCAGGCCAAAATGATGCCGGAACCAATGGCGATGCGGGAAACACCATAGATACTGCCATCCCCCTCTCACCGGGTATTCATAGCGGCTATCTTGATATGGAGGACCCCGAGGACTGGTACAGCTTCAGCGCCAGTATGGGACAGGGAATCATCATCAGTCTTGAGGTACCTAAAAGATCATCCAGTTTCCCCTCCTCAGATTTTGATATCTATCTCTATAATCCCCAGGGAGAATTGGTTCATCAGGGTAATTATTATGGGGATGATACTATTGAATATCCCGCGGATGCCTCGGGCACCTGGAAGATTAAGATTGACATCTTCCCTGGGTGGGATACCACCAAATGGCCCAGTGACTATTACCTGTATGGATCCGGGGCCTATACCCTTGAGTTAACCGTGGGAGGAACCGCCCAGGCACCCCCCAGCATACACCAACCCGCTATCGTCCCTGTGGCACAAACCTTTGCCATCCCCAATGACCCTATTAGTAACTGTGATGAGTACACCTATCTTGCCGCCATCCCCGCCGCCAATTACCTCCAGGGTGGCACCCGGTATGTCTCCCCCATCATCTACACAGATGATGCCACACCCACCCACTGGTTTGGCACTGTGGATGACACTACCCAATACCTCCTGGATGACTGGAATACCTATCTTCAACGCCACACCCTCCAACCCACAACCCACACCCTTGCCGCCACCCCCATTGCCACCGCCGCCACCCTGGCCACCACCCACTGGACACAGAGTGATACCGCCGTGGTAGTCTTGGATGGCAGTACCCTTGAGGACGAAAGCGACACCATCCTGGATAAAGAGGCAAACCTCCAGATACAGACAGACACACTCACCATCCAACCCAGTGAACTCACCGAACTCGTGGCCGGGGAAATCTATGCCAAACCCCTATTCATGGGACCCCAATGGGGCGCCCTGACCTATTACGCCCAGGGAACAGCGGCACCAGAACTAGGAATCATCACCCCCCGGTATGAAGTGGGGACAGAAAGCGAATGGCCCCATCCCTATGACGGCCCCGGTAACAGCCTCAATATCTATTTCCCCATCGCCCTCCCCGGCATGTACTTCCCCTTTGGCAACACCGTATCCGGGGATTACACATTGGAAATCACCAAATACTTAGGGGACCGCTACAAAATACCCATCTCCAGCACGGATACAAGCCTTACGGTAACGGTCACCACCACACAACCCAGCTACCTGGAGGTCTTCCTCGTAGATCCCCTGGGGAATATCCGTCGACCCACCATACCCCACTGGAACGGGGGACCCATCAACCCCATCCATATCTGGAACGGGGGCCACTGGGAAGGCATCAATTTTGAAGACTGGCGACGCTGGGAACCCACCCAGAGCACGGAACACACCGTGGAAATCCATCACCCCGCAACCGGGAAATGGACCGCCATTGTCACACCACACTATCCCTACGGACAGGAACAAAACAGCGGCACCTTGAACTATCACATCACCGCAACCATTAGACACCATGAACCCCACCGAGTAGCCGCAAGCCTATCAGCAGCCAATGGCGCCGTGATCGCCTCATTAAAACATGTGCCTCTCCTCTATGCCACCCGGGACGCCATCCCCAGCGAGACAGCCCATGCCCTCACAACGCTGGGTGTGAAAAACATCATCTTTGTGGAAGTTGACGGTATTGGAAGCCAGGTCCGGGCAAGCCTGGATAGTTACACCCTTACGGATTTTACCACCCTTCAGGAAACGGTTGATTATATCAAGAGTGATTCGCACACAGAAAACTTCATCACCATCACGTCTTTGGCCACAGGCGATGGCTACTTTGCCCCCGCCGCCATGATCGCTGCCTATCATGGGGGGCCAATCCTCAATATAGGGGAGATCCCCGAGATATATGACACCATTGATAAGGCGACCACATTCCGGGAATACGGCGGGGACTGGTATCATGGATGCAGGGCCCAGGCGCATCTTTCCCAAATGTTAGAACCCTTCGACCCCGTGGAGTTTATCCGGAATGCACTCAGCGGGGATATACCCGAACCCGGTTTTGACCAACACCTCCGCTGGTACGGAGACATCCATGATGGGATCAAGGATTTCATCACGGGCTATGGCCTGGACGGGGAAGGAAAAGAAGCCTACATGTTTGTGTCACCTCGGGATACCGATATTCGTCATCTCGTGATGCGGAGTATGTCTGGGAACAATTCATTCGCTGGCCAAATCCCCTTTGACAACATCGCCATGGACACCGCCCTGATATGCCGGGATATCCTCTATCCTGCCCTGATCTATGCCAACCCGGGCCGGGATGCCACCACCACCCAACTCATGAACTATCCCGATGGCACACGCTATTCACGCTGGAATCTGAATGATGGAAGCCGCATAACCGTGCTTACCTCACGGGATGCAAAAAATTCATTTTCCTCCCATGGACGCTTCTATGACCCCCATGTCATCTGGGAGAACTGGCTTGACCGGATCACCCAGGGAGTGAGTATCAACTATTACGCGGGCCATGGAACAGGAGGATCAGGCATATCGGCACAATTCAAGAATGTCGCTGAACAGTTCCCCTATGCAGAACATTACGTGAACAATGCCCATGTGGACTGGTGGGATTCCTGGCGGGGGTACAGTGGATATGACGCTGTGGATTACACCGAGGATGCCTGCAATCCCCGCTGGGGTGGCACCTCCTGGTATAATCCTGTTGAACCCGGGCTTTATGATATTATCCATTTCAAGCATGTTGATGAGCTCTTGGGGAACATGCACAGCGAGTTTGAGCTGTGGCAATCATGCACCACGGGCCAGCACTTTGGCCCCCAAATCTACCTGGAGCATGGAAGCACTGTGTGGTACGGCAACGCAGGGACAGGGAGTTGCCCCCCGGCGGATTGGCTGGATGATCAGATGTTGCATGATCTCTTGGTGAATGCTGAAAGCATTGGGGAGGCCTATTCAAAATATGTATGGCTGATCTATCGTGATTTCACCACGCATGATCCCACTACACTGTATGCGTGGTCCTCAACCTATATCACCCATGTCCAGGCGATTTATGGTGATCCCACACTGGTCCTGTATAACCCCCGGTGGATAGAGCCCATCCCCATGGCAGGCTAGTCCCCTCCCTTTTTTCCTTCTTTTTTTTAGTATTTTTATTTTTTTGCTAATTTTTTTTTATGCCTAAAAAGTCCAGATAGTGGGCAGCCGGGGGCTTGATTTATAATGTAGTCACGTTTTCCAGGTGCCGTATTAAAAGAGAGGGAAAGGCTCCTATCATATATGGGCCATGGATTGAACCGGCAAGATAAACCAAAGAACCCTTGTATCTATAGGGTTTTCTAATAACTCATGAGAATAAATAAGAGATGTCTCTACCGGGCACTAGTGGGCAACAGAATCTTTTAAAAATTACTTCGATATAAAAAAAAGGGTAAAAAAAAATGGCTCCAATGCGATTAAGTATATTGGCTGCATGTCTTATGTTAATATTAGCGAGTTGCGGATGTAATGATCATGGGGAAAACAAGTCCCCGGTGGCATCACTTTCTGCATTGCCCATGTCAGGACAAGCTCCTCTCACGATCAATTTCCAGGGATCTGGGATGGACCCGGATGGAGAGAGTGTCACTTATCAGTGGGATTTTGATGATGGAGCCACCAGTGATACCCCTGCCCCTAGCCATGTTTTCCCTGAACCAGGAATATATAACGTTACCCTACTTGTTTCTGATGCCCGAGGTGGCACAGATAAAGAGACACTTTCTATCTGGGTATGGGAGAATGAACCCATTAGAATGACCTATCAGGAAGTAATCTATGATGCCGTTCTTACCATGGATAATGTCACCAAGGATTGGTGGAGTGATTTTGGACAACTTGAAGAGGGAGACATGGTTATCATCCATGATACCCTAAGCAATGTGACCTTTAATCAAGAGGAAAACAAAACCCTGTTGGTATTTGTTTCCCAGGAGGATAACACGTTACCTTTGTCTGTGCAGGGAGATCTGTCTGGTTTTCTACAAGTGGGGGATACCCTTGAGATTTTTGTGCATGTGGTATGGGTGAGTTATCCCCATGAGTTTTGGCCAGGTGAAATTTGGACTATCCATGTGGAAACCTTTCGGGAACTCTGGGACAGTGAGATCAATAGTCCCTGTCCTCTTCCTCCAGAAAATATCCATATCGTATCCCCCTAGAAAAAAAAAATTTGATATCCCCTCACCATTGGGATGAAGAGGGAATAAATGGCCAGTGGATTGAATGCATGGGGGAAGAGTTATCATGATTTCCTTCAATAGAAGGGGTTATTGGTAAGGAAGAAAAGTCCACCCTATAGCGTTTTTGATAATTTAGGGGAAAAAGAAAGAGAGAGTGAGCCCTGTTTCTTTCCTAAGAATCTGTTGATGATTTTTATATCTTTTAATTCATCTTAATGGCCCCTATAAACTTATCTATTGTATTCATTCTTTTTTTGAGGATATACAGTTATGTATTTATTTTCAGCTTGATGCAAAACAGAAAGTTTGTAACATCACCCCAAAATACACACCCCCCTATGAAAGAGCCACACAATTACACCCGTACATCCAAAAAATACAACTTACCCCGTACGGGGTAAGTAGCATTTTTTGCTTAACAAGTGACCGTTTTGGGTATATTTTTATGCCATTTTCAGTCCGATACATGATGCGTGGATTATCCATCATCTTTGTTTACAAATATGTAAACAATCCTTTCCCCACTAATCGTCAGACGAAGGATGCTTTCTCACCCCTGTTAAAAGGGGTAAAAAAGAACAGAAAACCAGGATAATCACCCGGATACCCAAGCCCTCATTTTTGTTAACAAAAAAATAACCAAAAAAGGAATTTTAGCCAAAAAACAGGCAAAAATAACACCCACAAACAACATTTCACTCCCTATATTTAATTATAGAATAATATAATAAAATACGGTTTCCATCCCCCAAATAATAGCTACAAAAGCAAATTAAATCATACCAAAATCACAGTTCCACTCGAAATACAGAAACACCTCCATGACAACCAAAGCCAAAAAAAACCACCCCGGACCACTTATTTACCCCGCGATGACCAAG
>Ga0209121_10005468_pt1 | contig 11490 bp, 10 predicted proteins | sample Cruoilmetagenom3_FD_187292 | JGI IMG/M metagenome (GOLD analysis project Ga0209121, IMG submission 187292) | Oil polluted marine microbial communities from Coal Oil Point, Santa Barbara, California, USA - Sample 3 (SPAdes) (version 2) | ecosystem: Environmental > Aquatic > Marine > Oil seeps ...
TGTTCCTCGCCGGCAAATATCTCGAATACCCTTTCAAGCCGGGTCAGGCGAAACATGCTCATTACGTTTTCCTGAGCGCAGCATATTGTAAGATCACCCTTTCCTCCAAGCTTCTTCAGACTTGAGACAATGGACCCCAGACCGCTGCTATCGATGAATTTTACCTCGGAGAGATTCAACACAATAAGCTCATTCCCATTATCTATAAATTCGGCCATCTTCTTCTTGAAGACCACAGCTATGTGCGCATCCAACCTTTTTTCAAGCAGTTTGACAATCAGAATATTTCCTTCTTTTCTCTCGCTAAGTTGCATCTTTCCCCCTCCCCCCTATGAATTCCAGACCAAGCAGGCTGATATCATCCGGTGGTTCAATATGTTCCCCAAAATCCATTACGGATCCTATAATGCCGTCAATCATATCAGAGATCGATTTGTCTTTTAATCTCTGCAGTTCCTTATAAAAGCGATCCCTTCCATAGAACACCTCCTTTTCATTTTGATACTCGACGATCCCATCTGTATAGATAAATAATTTGTCCCCGAAACGCAGTTGTTTTTCCCCCTCGTCAAAGGGAATGACTCCCCCCATACCGATAATTGTGCCGCCTTCCTCTAACAACTCCAATGTTCCGTCCGGATGGAGGAGCACAGGCGAAGGATGAGCCGCATTGCTGTATCTGAGGCTTCCGTCTCTAATATTTAAGACATGGTAACTGATGGTAAAAAATTTATCGAAGCGCTCTATGGGGAATTCCCTGTCAAGCGTACTGAGGACTTCGGATGGAGACATTATTTCATGGTTGGATGTTTGACTTGTAGATTTTTCTAAAAGAAAACCGGTGCTCGGATGAAGCATCTGTGAGACAGAAACCGCCACCAGGGCCGAGGGCACGCCATGACCGCTGACATCAAGCATATAAATGGCCAAATGATCCTTATCAAGCCGAATCACGTTGAAGATATCTCCGCCAATCCTTTGACAGGGCATGAAACTCCAGGCCACGTTCACAATATCAATATTCAGAGGACTTAAAGGCAGAAGGCTTCGCTGGATCCCCGCCGCAGCCCTGAGATCCTCATCAATCAGCTTCTGCTTTTTGAGCAGATTCTGATTGGCCAGGATCAGCCTCTTGGTCAAATTCCGAATCTTCAATTGAGCCCTGACGCGAGCAACCACCTCTTCCCTGCTAAAAGGCTTGGTGACATAATCGGCCCCGCCCAACTCCAGACCTTTTATCTTGGCCTCCGTGTCGGTTTTGGCCGAGAGGAATATTATGGGAATATTGACGCTCCGGCTATCGCTCTGTAACTCGGAACAAACCTCATAACCGTTTTTTTTTGGCATTATGATATCCAGCAGGATAAGGTCGGGCAGCTCCTTAAAGGCAAGTTTAACCGCTTCCTCCCCATCCTCTGCCTCTACAAGTTCATATCCCTCTTCCTTGAGGATACCGGCCAAAAGTTTCCGGTTGACAATATGATCATCTACAATGAGTATTTTCTGAGGCGCTGAGTTGCTTATGTTGTTATTCAAAATCATTCTCACCCCTACTTGTTAAAGAGTAATCGTTCGAAGAAATCCTGTTTGCTCTTTGGATAATATAATGTCCCTTCATGGTCGATTATAAGCTTCCCCTCGAGATGATCAAATTCGTGCTGAACTATGCGGGCGATAAAACCGGTATACCGTCTGTTTATTTTTTCCCCGTGAATATCATATGCCCGAACCTTTATCTCGGTGAACCTGCTGACTTCAACATTTATCTCAGGACAGGAGAGACATCCTTCGGATATCTTCTCCTCTTCTCCCCTGTACTGAGTAATCCGCGGATTAACAAGGACATCGTAGTCCTTTTCGCTTTTGATCCGTCTTTTTTCGTCGAGTTTCCCTGTCCTGAAGGCGATTATTTTTTTGCTTATCCCGATCTGCGGGGCGGCAAGGCCAAGAGCGTCATCCCTTTCGAGAAAAGCGCCGACAAGAGTTTTTATATCCCTTTTCCCCTCTTCATCAAAGGGAATCGGGATTACCGCCGCTACACTCCTTAGAAGACCGGCCTCATCTTCACTGATCTTTTCGCCTTTCCATAGTGTCCAGATTTTAGTATTTGACATACCCCCTCCCTAAGTTTAACAACCTGACACCTTTACCAAGACTCTTCCCTTATTTCAATATATTTCAACCGGGGTCAGTAAATCAAATTTGATGAAATCATGATCATGCCCCCAAGATGATTAAGAAACTTCAGTTACAACTCCGCAATGCATGGCGTCTGTTTCTATCTCTTGACATAGATACAGTTTCTGTGTAACTATCCAGATTGTTTAGGCTGAAGGGAATGTAAATATCAAAATGTAAAACGAAATAGCGGGCGGATGGTATGGATATAATCCGCGCTTAACTAATCGGGCCGTGGGTGCCACTCCAGGGAATGCTATGGATTTTCTTAACAAAGCAATTATGAAATTTGCGTATCAGATAGCGCAAGAAATGGAAGCAAGAGCGATATTGCTATATGCCGATATGGTCGCTGATCTTCCGGTAGATGCGAGTAACGATAAGGCTTGCTGTGAAAGGATTATCGTCACAAGGGGAGATGCGGGTGTGCCTGAAAAGTTCAGAACCTCAGTAAATGTTTTAAACGTTCCTGACGTGAATTTAACTCGAGTCGGTCAGATAAAAATCGCTGTTACGAAAGGGATTGCCACGGGTCTTTTTAAAAGCGGAGACAAGCTGGTCTGCCTTTCAGGCATTTCTAAATTCGGATATTTGGACTGCATAATGATTATTGATGTCGGCAGAGAATTTGAAATTTTTACATCAGAGGAGATTGGGGATATTATTGAGGATGTATATCCGGAAGTTTTCGATGTGGTGTTGAATATTGCCCTGGAATTGGCCGCTCAGGGGAGAGAGAGCCGCCCAGTGGGAACAATCTTCATTCTGGGAGACCACGAAAAGGCGCTGCAGCTTTCCAGACAAATGGTAATCAACCCGTTCATGGGGTATGCGGAAAATGAAAGGAATATCCTTAATCCTAACTTAAAAGAGACAATAAAAGAATTCTCAGCCATTGACGGGGCCTTCATTTTAAAGGGTGATGGCGTTATTGTGACGGCGGGAAGACACCTCAATGCCGCTTTGGAAAATAAAGATTTCCCCAAGGGACTTGGAAGCCGACATATAGCAGCTGCCGGTATTACGGATGTATCACATGCTGTTGCTGTTGTTATCTCTGAATCGACGGGGACAGTCAGCGTATTTAAGGATGGAAAGATATTTGTCAGCATTGAAAAGCCTGTGAGGTAGATAAAAGGAGAGACAGGATGAATACGATTAAAACGGGCATACTTTTGTGCGCCCTGACCGTCCTTCTGATGATTATAGGCGGGTATTTCGGCGGCCGGCAGGGAATAGTGATTGCGTTTATTTTTGCGATGGTGATGAACTTCGGAAGTTACTGGTTTTCAGACAAAATCGTCTTGAAGATGTACCGGGCGAGACAGGTTTCGGAGGGCGAAGCTCCTGAACTTTATTCCATGATAAAGACCCTGGCATTAAGGGCCGGCCTTCCCATGCCAAAGGTTTACATCGTTCCGGGCGATGCCCCAAATGCCTTTGCCACCGGAAGGAATGAGAAACATGCCGTCGTGGCGGTCACGGAAGGACTCTTGCGCATACTGAACAGTGACGAGCTTGAAGGAGTTCTTTCCCATGAACTTACCCACATAAAAAACAAGGATATGCTGATTGGTTCCATCGCGGCAACACTGGCGGGAGCCATCATAATGCTGGCGAGTATGGCAAAATGGGCAGCTATTTTTGGTGTTGGACGAGACGACGAAGAGGGAGGAATTTTTGGTTTGATCCTCATGGCCATTCTGGCGCCTATCGCCGCAATGATTATACAGATGGCTATATCACGGTCACGCGAATATATTGCTGACAAGGGTGGCGCGCGTATATCGGGCAAACCTTATGGTCTTGCCGGCGCCCTCGAAAAGTTATCTCAGGCCTCGAAGGCGATCCCCATGCAAGCCAATCCATCAACCGCCCATATGTTTATTGTAAACCCCCTGACAGGAAAATCCCTTATGAATCTCTTCAGCACCCACCCACCGGCTGAAGAAAGGATAGCGAGATTGAGAAGAATGAGATAATGCGCGCTGTGAAGGTAGACAGGCTGAAGGCTATCAGGTGCTAACAGCCTTCAGCCTCCTTCCTTGTGATCTTCTTTTATGACCGGATTTGTGAGCTCCCCGATCTTTTCGATGCTTATGGTAATAACATCCCCTTCCTTCATAAAGATGGGCGGCTGCCGGGTGAAACCTACCCCTTCCGGTGTGCCCGTTAAAATAACGGTGCCGGGAAGCAGTGTCATAGACCGGCTCAGATCACTCACAATTGTGGGAATGTCAAAAATCATGTCGGATGTGTTTGAGCTCTGCAGCGCCTTGCCGTTCAGAACGGCGCGGATACCGAGGTTGTTTGGGTTCGGGATTTCATCTGTTGTTGCGAGATATGGACCGAGAGGACAGAAGGTGTCGAAACTCTTGCCGCGTGACCACTGTTTTTTCTGCTTGCGAATCTGCCAGTCACGCGCGCTGACATCATTCGCGCAGGTATATCCCGCAATGTAATTCATGGCATCCTGAGCCGGGACATTTTTCGCTTTTTTGCCGATAATCACGGCAAGTTCCGCCTCATAATCAATCTCATTGGGCCCGGCTTCAGGAAGGATGATGGGAGATTCGTGACCGATAACAGAGTTTGTCGCCTTAAGGAAAACTACCGGAATATCAGGATATCGTATATTCGTTTCATCGGCATGTTTCCTGTAGTTTAGTCCGAGCGCCAGAATGTTGGGCGGAAAAACCGGCGGCAAAAATTTCTTTATCTTTCTCGATCTTGTCGTTACGTTAAAATCTCCTAAAATATCTCCTTTAATAATAAGTGCCTTATCCGGTGTGCTTTTATCAAAAAGTCCGTATACCGTCTCTTCGTCTTCGGACAGAAAGCGGATAAGTTTCATTTGCTCCTCCAAAAAATTTTGACATGGATACTAACACATATCCCTTGTATCTGTCAGAAAATAATTGAACAAAAAATCTTACAAAAGCCCCTTGATAAAGAAACAGAATTGCTATATCTCTCAAAGAGATAAAATCTGAAAAGGATACTGTAAAGATGGCGGAGATTAAAAGCAGATTGGCTATCATCATGAAAAAGACAAAAAAACTGACCAAGGCCAAAAAGGATCAACTTCATCGGGAGGACTGGGCAGGAAAAATTAAAGGGTGGGCGCAAAATATCTGAGCAATCTGATCAAATTGGAAAGGCTGAGATCAGCGTTGAAAAAGAAGGATGGTTTCAAAAAAAAAGGGGGGGTCTCAGCGGATTAATCATAACTCTTGAACCAGCAATTCTTTTTCTTAATATTGAAAAAATGAGACGAAGGCATGGAGAATACATTTTGAATGGTAAAAAATGCTGAGCCATCTATTGTCTCAAATACTAATCGAAAAGATATGAGTGAGAGGAAGTTAAAGTGACTGATCGAAACCAAAAATCAAAAGGGTGTTTCTTTGGCAGGATATTTATGAATATGTCAGTGTCAAAGAAGTTCGCAGCAGTTATTGTTGTGTTCATCCTGCTCCTGATAGTGTTGGCGATTACAAGTATTGCTACAACACAAGTTCTATACGGCTTCAAGGCTTATGTGAACGGAGAAGGGTTATATTCCAAAGCTCAGAAAGATGCAATTTATTACTTACTTAGCTATGCCGCTTCTCACAATGAGGATGAATACGAAAGGTTTTTAGAGTTCATAAAGGTGCCGTTAGCTGACCGAAGGGCCCGTTTGGAGTTGGAGAAACACAACCCTGATCTGGAAATTGCCTCCATGGCATTTATCGAAGCTCGCAACCATCCAAAAGATGTAAAATCTATGATACAGATTTTCACGTTATTACGAAATAATTATTTAGTGGACAAGGCAATAGGCATATGGGCCGATGCTGATTATTACACTGTTAAATTAAAAAAGTTAGGCGATGAGTTGCATAAGACTATTTCCGAGGCTCAGGTTAATAAAGGTGAGATACAATCTATCGTTAATGAAATAAATGTACTAAACATATCGGCAATGTCTGTTTTAGATGAGTTTTCGGCTACCTTCGGAGAGGCAACTCGATTGGCAAAAAGGTTTTTAGTGAGTTTTATGGTGACAATCTCCCTCCTTTCTATAGCAACAAGTTCATTGATATTTTTTCTAATCTCAACCGATATTAAGAAGAAGATCGCCTTGTTAAAAGAGGGGGCCGCGAGAATTGCAGACACGGCTTATGAAGCGAAGATCGGCATAGAATCTGAGGATGAGCTGGGCCAGCTTGCAGTGGCCTTCGATACTATGTCGGAGAGACTCATGGGGGCGAAGATCGGTTTAGAGAAGAAGAATAAGGAACTGGCAGAAGCGCAAGAAAAAACGCAAAAGGCATGTGATGCAGCGCTTGGAGCGTCGCGCCTCAAGTCTGCGTTTCTTGCCAACATGAGCCATGAGATTCGCACGCCTATGAATGCGGTCATAGGTTTTTCCAGTATGCTCCTCGACACCGATCTCGATGAGAATCAGATCGATTACGCGAGAACGATTATCGCGAGCGGGGAGGCCCTCCTCTCTCTGATCGATGATATCCTTGACTTCTCCAAGATCGAGGCAGGATTGCTGGATTTCGAACAGACAGACTTTGATCCGGAGCTCGTTGCTTATGAGGTCTGCGATATAATCCGCCCCAGGATTGAATCAAAGCCGATTGAGATCCTGTGCCATACCGATGACAACCTTCCATCCCTGATACGAGGAGATCCCGGACGGTTCCGGCAGATACTGCTTAATCTTATGAGTAATGCCTCCAAGTTCACAGGATCGGGAGAGATAGAACTCGTCCTTGATAGGGAAGAAGAAAGAGATAAAAGTATAAAGCTCCGCGCCACAGTTCGGGACACAGGCATCGGGATACCGGAAGACCAGTTATCCGTTATCTTTAATCCCTTTCAACAGATTGATGGTTCAGCTACGAGAAGGCATGGCGGCGTCGGTCTCGGCCTTGCCATATGCAAGCAGATGTCAAATTATTCCAATGGCGATATCTGGGCGGAAAGTGAGGTGGGAAAGGGGAGTACCTTTCACGCCACTGCGTGGTTTGGAAAGGTTGAAGAAAAAGAGACCAAAAGGATTATTCCTGTATCGCTCTCAAACAAGAAGGCCCTTATTGTTGACGATAACCGGAGAAATCTTGATATCTTAATCCACATTTTAGAGTTGGTTGAGATGCGCGTTGTTGCTCTTGAAAGCGGAGAAGAGTCTCTGCCGGCTCTGCAAAGGGCCTTGGAAGATAACGATCCATTTGACCTTTGCGTCCTTGATATCCATATGCCTGGGATGAGTGGATATGAAGCGGCAGAGCAAATCAGGAATTCGAAAACAGGTAAGCAAATATCGGATATACCCCTAATTGCTCTATCTTCTTTGATGGAGCGGGATGCCAGGAGGTGTGAGGATGCGGGATTTAATGGTTTTTTGAGCAAACCGGTCCACAGAGAAAAGCTCTATCAGATACTGAAGAGAATGACGGGGAAAACAGAGGGCGAAGGAGAAGAGGATAAGACGGCAAAGCGGGCAATAATTACACGGTATTCAGTCAGGGAAGAGATGAAACGTTCAGTACGTATCCTTCTGGCGGAGGATAATCCTGTCAATCAGAAGCTGGCAAGGATAATGCTGACCAAGGCAGGGTATCAGGTGGAGGTGGTCGATAATGGCCGGAAAACTGTTGAAAAATACACGGCATCCCCCGAGAGTTTCGATCTGATCCTTATGGATGTTGAGATGCCGGAGATGGATGGAATGGATGCAACCCATGCGATAAGAAGGTTTGAAGAGCAATTGCCAACGGTAGATAAGTTAACAGGGAAAACAATGCCGGGGAAGCGTCATGTTCCGATCATAGCAATGACCGCTCACGCCATGAAGGGTGACAGGGATAGGTGTCTCGCAGCGGGCATGGATGACTATGTATCGAAACCGATTAAAAGAGAGATTGTCTTTAAGGTTATAGAGAAGTGGATTTTCAATAAGGAGGCTTTATGAATTTCAAGAAATTGGCGGAAGATTTAGGTCTTGAAGAAGAGGAATACATGGGACTGATTGAACTTTTTATCGATGTCGGGATGGCTGATATCGATAGACTGCAATCCGCCATTGAGGATGGGGATGCGGGTAAAGCCGCCAGGGCCGCCCATTCGCTAAAAGGAGCTGCCGGTAATCTTGGATTGATGGAGCTTTCCAAAACCGCGAAAGAAATCGAAGAAGAGGCCGGTAATGATCGACTGGAGGGAACAGCGGATGCCGCTCAGACACTGAAAGAAAAGCTGGATTTTCTTGCTGAGGCTGTCAAGAGGTTAGGGTCTGTCATGAAATAAGTGTTGCGGTTAGACGCTCAGATTTGGGTCAGGTTTAGTCGATACGAATGAGCAAAACCGCAGGAATAGCAGGGCTCTTTTGAGGATTTTGCGATTGAGAATCGGCTAAAGATGACCTGAAGATGAGATGTATAAATGTGATACTTATTTCATGACAGACCCTTAGGAGAGAGGTAACTGTTCAGGCGGATAGATTGAAGGCTGAAGACTGTGACGAACCGCACACTTTGAAGTCATGTTTGATGCAAAAATCTGCTGTTTCTCCGCCAAAGCGCGGCGATCGTGTTTTTCGGGTACCTTCAGCCTGGCAACCTGAGTAGTTGCCATAGCTTTGGATAATCAGTAGGACAGCCTGGCTGATCCCAGGCACAGTTTTATAAGGGGTCAATATTTTTTTGACATTACATAATAAATAGAGTAGCTATTCGGGTGGATAGACTGAAGGTTTTCGGCGAGCTCAGTCGAACCGTTTCTCCGCCAAAGTACGGCGATCGTGTTTTTCGGGTACCTTCAGTCTTCAGCCTAAATAGCTTCAGCCTGAATCTGCGGTGAGCGATTACCGTAAAAATAAAAAAATGAGGAGGTATCATGAGGGATAGACCACGATCATCACAGTCGATTGAACAGTTGATTGAAACTCAGTGTCGTAAATGGCAGGTTATGGGTAAAGAGGAAGATAAGAAGAAATCGGCTCTCCCTTGCATAACGGTTTCAAGAGAGCCAGGCAGCCTGGGCCGCCAGGTGGCCAAAGAACTTGCCGACCAATTGGGCCTCGACCTGTTTGGCGGCAAGATAATTCATGAAGTGGCCAAAAGTGCCGATATGAGTGAAAGTGTTGTCGAATCTCTGGACGAAAAGAGGCGTTCCTTCCTGAATGAGCTTGTGGAAACTATGGAAAGAAAACGTCACCTCTGGGACTATGAGTACTTGAGTCATCTTACGAAGGTTATACGCACTATTGGCGAATATGGTCCTGCCGTGTTGCTGGGCAGAGGCGCGAACTTTATACTTCCTCCTGATAAAACCTTCAGAATCAGGGTTGTCGCCCCCTTAGATGTGAGGATTAAGAACTTTGCCGATGAGTTTGGCGTCTCTAAAGAGGAGGCTGAGCAGCATGTGAAAAACGTAGGTTCTGATCGTAAGGCTTTTATCAGAAAATACTTTCATGCCGACATAGCGGATCCAATACATTACAATCTTGTGATAAATACTAAAGGCTTAGGTGTCGATGCTGTCGTGAAGATTATAAAAACCGCCCTGGATTCAAGGATGGTTACACGGTAACCGGAACAGGATTTGAGTATATCTTATTCTAAATCCCTTTTTGGAAGTGTATGCCTCGGAAGGCCGTAAATTGCGGTTTTCCGGGAGAGTACCTGCCTGAGGCCCTATAAGAATTTTGAGTATAAGAAAAACGTCCTTGTGTGTCAATGGAACAATGAATGTTTTCCATTGAAAACCTTATTGTCGCCTCTCACTTTAAGCAGTTCACGTCAAAGGAGGTTCCCTTGCATTTCCGGAAATGTCCAACTCTACGAATCCCCCGGCAAAGCCGGGGGGTTGCCCGGGATTAATTGTGGTTCCGGGTCAGGCAAGGAAGATTTCATTCTCTCGACCACGGGACCCCCTTTATTTACATCAGAATTTTCAGAATCGCTTTCTGAACATGAAGACGGTTTTCTGCCTGGTCGAGCGGGGCCATCCATCACCTCGGCAACTATCTCCTCTCCCCTGTGGGCGGGAAGACAATGCATGATAATAACGCCGTCTTTTGCGTGGCCGATCAATTTCGTATTTACCTGATAGTTGTTGAGCACCAGGACATCGATAACGGAAAAATGTGCCAGGGCTTATTGATTGACAGGGCTGCTTCAAATATTGTATTCATTAATATGATTCCTCCTGTGAAATGCATTGAAATTTCTTCGGAGGACATATTAGCATAAAACCGTTACCCGCTTGAAGTGGGAAGGAACCTTTCATTTCAACTGTTGGTACCGATGAGGACGTTGTTCGCGCGTATATCCGTGAGCAAGAAAAAGAAAATAGACGAGTTGAACAACTGTCGTTATTTAGATAGGCGACCACCAAATGATGGTCAGTGAATCTTTTTAAAATACCGCTTTGAGCGGTTCACAATTTAAAGCCACCGGTTTTACCGGTGAATACTTACTCTTGCATATAATTTAATGATATATTGTTTGGGCACTAATGCTGAAGTCACCTGCCGGAAAAAGCTATGATGAACCGGTAGATGCAAGGCTTTACGAAAATAAAATAAATACAAAAAATGCCGCAGCTTTTCCAGTCAGGTGAACTGATTTGATGGCCCCCCTTCGTGGCGCCATCTCCCAGGATGAGGAGCGCTCCTTTTAATATAACTTTGGGAGACTCCCCAGTCTCAGACCATCAAACGGATGGAGCAGTCGCAAAAAACGCGCTCCTCATCCTGGGCGTTCTACCTTTCTCTTCCTTCTCGGACGATAGCTACTATTTCTTGAGTAGTAATACTCGCTTTAATTGAAGGAACATCTAAAGGTGAAGAAGCGATTTTTTCTGGAACCAACGCAAAAGTTCGCCCGTCTTTTCGTCGAATTAGCACCTTTCCGGTATTTTCAGCCTGTTCAAGAACTATGGCGAGCTTCTGAATATGTATAAACTTGCATTCTGGTTAGACCCCCATGGTTTCGACGTTGAGATTTAGAGCAGCTTCCTTTAGCTTTCGATCCAACGTCAATCATCTCGCTGGAGTGTATGGGAGTATACCAATACTTTAGCAGAGTTACTTTGGAAACCAGGTCGAAAGAAAGAGCTACCTGAACGCTTGCTCCAGCCCATTGATATTTGTCAACCCGCTCACCTTTTAATGGATTTGCAAGTTCTGTAGTTTTCGGTTCTCCATATTGTTTAAAGGGGGGTAGTCGGTTAGTGCCCCATGGTGTATGATCCTCGCAAAACCACTTTGCCGAGGAGATGCCGTGGAAATACTCTTGATATCAGGTCACGATT
>Ga0209121_10005472_pt1 | contig 11487 bp, 6 predicted proteins | sample Cruoilmetagenom3_FD_187292 | JGI IMG/M metagenome (GOLD analysis project Ga0209121, IMG submission 187292) | Oil polluted marine microbial communities from Coal Oil Point, Santa Barbara, California, USA - Sample 3 (SPAdes) (version 2) | ecosystem: Environmental > Aquatic > Marine > Oil seeps ...
GGCCCAGGGTCCTCTATCCAGTGGCTGGCCTGCCTTGCTGGAGCGGGATTCACACCCGCTGGAATATGCGACCTTGCCCGGCCGCACTGAACGGTTACACATAATCAAACTCAATATGATCCCGGCTTAGTCCCTTTTTCAATTCATTGAGCTTGTCTTTTAGCTCAGCTTCCAGGTAAGAATCACATGCCGTCACAAGGTCAACCTTCAAGGTGTCTTCCGGTAGGTTCAGGATCTCGCAGAAAGACATAAAGTTGTAGATTTGATACTGCAGCCGAATGTATGGATCACATATCTTGATTGATTTTGCGCCCTTGAAATAGGGAAGGAAAAGCCTCAACTGATTAGCATCTGCCCCTTTTGGTAGCGAAAGATTTGTTTCAACGGAAACAGTTCCTGATTGAATAAAATTTACAACTTTGATCAAGGCAATTGATGACTGCCCAATTCCTTTCACCTTGCAAAGGTCATCAGGGGAGGCGGAAAGAACCTGTGAAAGACCACCAAAAACCCGGATAGGCTCTAAGGCAAGAGGCTTGACATCTTTACGCCCGACGACAAAAGTAAGAACAATTCCAGCAACCTTTCATCAGAGCGTGACGCGCCTCTTCACCTGCCAAGAAGCGGTCTCTGAGTCCTTGTCTGTGTCCTGTTTTTCCTTTTTCTGCCATATTGCCGTTTACCATTCCTACCGGTCCGTATTCTTTTGGCGTCTTTTGTCGTCGGCACCTCCACCACGAACCCACTCGTCGACTTCCTTCTTGCTGAACTTCCAAAGTCGGCCGATCTTGTGCCCTGGCATATTCCTTTCACTTATCCACCTGTAGACGGTATCCCGCTTGATGCCGAGATAAGCCGCGATCTCATCTACGGAGAGCCATCGATCTTCCATCATTTTCTTCATTCACTTCGAGCTTTGTCGACTGTCTAAAAACGGCCGCATGTTGTCAGTTGGTGGATCGGCTTGAATGATTCGGCGTTTGGCGCTTTCTCCAGACAAACAAGGTTAAACAAAGATAAAATATATCTGACGAAGGCCTATTGTCAAATACTTTTTCCGATTGTATTCTGTGTTTTACCGATTTAGACCGACTGACTCGGAGATGGCCAACGGGAATCGCTGGTTGGGGATATCCGGCTTTCAAAAATCTGACCGCCAACATAGAGCCATGCCAAGACAATGTTCTCCCTGGCGTGAACCGGCACAAGAACGCGGCTTAGTATAGACCCCGCCCATCGGGATGGAATCCTTTCAGGCGGTCGATAGCCAGAAGGCGGGTTCTGGATCATCAAAGGTGAGAAGTTCCCCGTACACGGGGCCCCAGTCGCCCGCTATGGCGCATTCCGGGACCGGTTCGAGGCATGATGCCACCTGATCGGAGAAGCACGCCTGTGTGGTCATGTCTGCCGAGGGACCCGCGGTGCCGTAGGCGAGGATGTCGTCGTCCGGGACCTGCAGGATGGGAATGCCGGAAGACATCTCGTAAAGGCGGCCGCGGATCATGGCTTCCTGGATATCCAGCACGCCCCGCCAAAGCGATCGTGTTTCCAGTATCTGCGTGTGAGTATACCATAAACGAAGAGATTCAGTATTCCCGACCTGTTCTCCTTCAGGGGTTCATTCCTCCCAATGTCACGGTGACTTCCTACTTCTTGCCTGGGTGATTAACTCAAGAGACTCACTGGAGAAATCCATGAGCTACTCGTGCCTGAACACAATCATGCTAATGGGAGGAATGGGCAGCTATATCTAATCGACAAGGAGGAGCAGACCTTTTTAGGATTACTCCGAGAAAAAGGCCGTTTCTCCTCAGAAAAACGGCCTTTATTATTTCTGGCTCCCCGAGACGGACTCGAACCGCCAACCTAGTGGTTAACAGCCACCCGCTCTGCCATTGAGCTACCGGGGAATTAACGAAAGCTAATCTAACAACATGCGTTTTGGCCGTCAACAGGAAACATCTTGATACAGAGAAAATCCTTTGCGCAATTTCCATCTGGTATCAGAAAACTTCCGGTAATTTCGGTCAAAATGGGTTGTACGCAAGGCACAAGCCTCCTGAGAAATGAGCGTATTTTGAGTACGTTGAATGACGAAGAAGACGAAGCAACGCCGCAGACAGCCTATTTTCACCGAAATCACAAAAAAAGCCCCCATAATTAATGGGGGCTGAAATATAAATTCCGGCAATGACCTACTCTCCCACCCTATACTGGGCAGTACCATCGGCGCTGAGGGACTTAACTTCCGTGTTCGGTATGGGAACGGGTGTTTCCCCCTCGCTATCGCCACCGGAAACTGTGATCCGACTGGTGTTCGAAAAATATAAATAAATATGGATTATACTGTATTACCATGTGCGAAAAAAATTGATCAAAAGAAAATATGGTCAAGCCTCACGCCCGATTAGTATCGGTAAGCTTAGGCTGTTGCCAACCTTACACCTCCGACCTATCAACCTTGTATTCTCCAAGGGGGCTTTAGGGGCTTGCGCCACGGGAGATCTAATCTTGAGGTGGGCTTCCCACTTAGATGCTTTCAGCGGTTATCCCATCCGAACGCAGCTACCCAGCGATACCACTGGCGTGATAACTGGATCACCGGAGGTCCGTCCATCCCGGTCCTCTCGTACTAGGGACAGATTCTCTCAAATCTCCTGCGCCCGCGGTAGATAGGGACCAAACTGTCTCACGACGTTTTAAACCCAGCTCACGTACCGCTTTAATTGGCGAACAGCCAAACCCTTGGGACCTGCTTCAGCCCCAGGATGCGATGAGCCGACATCGAGGTGCCAAACCTCCCCGTCGATATGAACTCTTGGGGGAGATAAGCCTGTTATCCCCGGAGTACCTTTTATCCGTTGAGCGATGGCCCTTCCATTCGGGACCACCGGATCACTAAGACCTGCTTTCGCACCTGCTCGACTTGTATGTCTCGCAGTCAAGCTCCCTTGTGCCTTTACACTCTACGACTGGTTTCCAATCAGCCTGAGGGAACCATCGCGCGCCTCCGTTACTCTTTAGGAGGCGACCGCCCCAGTCAAACTACCCACCAGGCACTGTTCCTGACCCGGCTAACGGGCCAAGGTTAGGATCCTAGAATAGCCAGGGTGGTATTTCAAGGATGGCTCCACCAAGACTAGCGTCCTGGCTTCAAAGCCTCCCACCTATCCTACACAAGCTATCCCAAAAACCAATGCCAAGCTGTAGTAAAGGTTCACGGGGTCTTTCCGTCTAGCCGCGGGTAACCGGCATCTTCACCGGTACTACAATTTCACTGAGTCCCTGGTTGAGACAGTGGGGCAGTCGTTACGCCATTCGTGCAGGTCGGAACTTACCCGACAAGGAATTTCGCTACCTTAGGACCGTTATAGTTACGGCCGCCGTTTACCGGGGCTTCGGTTCAGTGCTTCTTCTTACGAATAACACCTCCCCTTAACCTTCCGGCACCGGGCAGGCGTCAGACCCTATACGTCGCCTTGCGGCTTAGCAGAGTCCTATGTTTTTAGTAAACAGTCGCCACCCCCTCTTCACTGCGCCCCACTTCGGCTCCAATCGCGAAGACCTTCACCTAATGTGGGTGCCCCTTCTCCCGAAGTTACGGGGCTATTTTGCCGAGTTCCTTAACCAGGGTTATCTCACGCGCCTTAGGATTCTCACCCTGCCTACCTGTGTCGGTTTACGGTACGGTCACCAAACAGACTCGCTACGAGGCTTTTCTAGGAAGCATGGGATCGGCCACTTACGGCCTAAAAGGCCACGTCATCAGTTCTCAGCGTTAACAAGATCCCGGATTTGCCTGAGATCTCCGCCTACAACCTTAAACCGGGAATCCAACACCCGGATGGCTTACCCTTCTCCGTCCCCCCTTCACTCAAACGCTTATTTGGTGGTACAGGAATATTAACCCGTTTTCCATCGCCTACGCCTTTCGGCCTCGGCTTAGGGACCGACTAACCCTGAGCAGACGAGCTTTACTCAGGAAACCTTAGGCTTTTGGCGAGCGGGATTCTCACCCGCTTTTTCGCTACTCATGTCAGCATACGCTCTTCCAGAACCTTCACCGGATCTCACGATCCAGCTTCAACGGCGACTGGAATACTCCCCTACCGATCTGTCTATTGACAAATCCCGCGGCTTCGGCAGCATGCTTGAGCCCCGTTAAATTTTCGGCGCGGGACCATTTGACCAGTGAGCTGTTACGCTTTCTTTAAAGGATGGCTGCTTCTAAGCCAACCTCCTGGTTGTCTGTACGTTCCCACCACCTTTCCCACTTAGCATGCATTTTGGGGCCTTAGCCGGCGATCTGGGTTGTTTCCCTCTTGACCACGGATCTTATCACCCGCAGACTGACTCCCGGACTTCACACAACGGCATTCGGAGTTTGGTTGAGTTTGGTAACCTGGTGGGGCCCCTAGCTCATCCAGTGCTCTACCTCCGTTGCTCAGCATCCGAGGCTATACCTAAATATATTTCGGGGAGAACCAGCTATCGCCGAGTTTGATTAGCCTTTCACTCCTATCCACAGCTCATCCAAACCGTTTTCAACCGATAATGGTTCGGGCCTCCAGTGGGTGTTACCCCACCTTCACCCTGGCCATGGATAGATCACTCGGCTTCGGGTCTACTCACTGCGACTGAACGCCCTATTAAGACTCGCTTTCGCTACGGCTACACCTAACGGCTTAACCTTGCCACAGAAAGTAACTCGCTGACTCATTATGCAAAAGGCACGCCGTCACCTCGCCTAAGCGAGACTCCGACCGCTTGTAAGCAGACGGTTTCAGGTACTATTTCATTCCCCTCACTGGGGTACTTTTCATCTTTCCCTCACGGTACTGGTTCACTATCGGTCATCGGGTAGTATTTAGCCTTGGGAGATGGTCCTCCCAGCTTCCCACGGGGTTCCACGTGTCCCGCGGTACTCGGGATACCGCTAAGGTGCTTTGGGCTTTCGTATACAGGGCTATCACCTTCTATGGCCAGGCTTTCCAGCCTGTTCTGCTAACCCTCTGCATCCCACATTGCGGTCCCACAACCCCAGAAGGCAAGCCTTCTGGTTTAGGCTGTTCCCATTTCGCTCGCCGCTACTCAGGGAATCGCTTTTGCTTTCTTTTCCTCAGGATACTAAGATGTTTCAATTCTCCTGGTTCGCCTCTATAGCCTATGTATTCAGCTATAGATACCTGAGTATAACCCCAGGTGGGTTCCCCCATTCGGAAATCCCCGGATCACAACCTGTTTGCGGCTCCCCGAGGCTTATCGCAGCTTACTACGTCCTTCATCGCCTCCCGATACCAAGACATCCACCGTCTGCCCTTAGTAGCTTGACCATAAATTGATCATCCTAAAGGCACATAGTCTTTCAGTATCTATTTATCCATATTTATTTATCAAAGAGCATTATAGAGCTCACTAGCTCCATCGAAAACACATGATAACATATGCTTTCGAGACAACCAATGAATACTACCTTAACTGCTTTTATAACTGTTGCACTCTGCTATGGTGGAGGTGAACGGACTTGAACCGATGACCCCCTGCGTGCAAAGCAGGTGCTCTCCCAACTGAGCTACACCCCCCTTTACCGAACGTAGTGACTGGATAATTTCATGATTTCCAAATCACTAAATTCCTGGTGGGCCTAGATGGACTTGAACCATCGACCTCACGCTTATCAGGCGTGCGCTCTAGCCAACTGAGCTATAGGCCCTTAGTCCATTTCTCCAGCACACCGTTTATTAACACGTTCAAAAAGCAAATAAAAAAGCCCTTTCCTGATCTCTCAAAACTGAATAGTAGCCTGATAGGCAGGTTGACCATATTCTCCTTAGAAAGGAGGTGATCCAGCCGCAGGTTCCCCTACGGCTACCTTGTTACGACTTCACCCCAATCACTGACCATACCTTGGGCGCCTGCCTCCCTTGCGGGTTAGCCCAACGACTTCTGGTACAGCCAACTTTCGTGGTGTGACGGGCGGTGTGTACAAGGCCCGGGAACGTATTCACCCCGGCATGCTGATCCGGGATTACTAGCGATTCCACCTTCACGAAGTCGAGTTGCAGACTTCGATCCGAACTGAGATCGGCTTTTTGGGATTTGCTTGCTCTCGCGAGTTTGCTGCCCTTTGTACCGACCATTGTAGCACGTGTGTAGCCCTGGACATAAGGGCCATGAGGACTTGACGTCATCCCCACCTTCCTCCGGTTTAACACCGGCAGTCCCTCTAGAGTGCCCAACTTAATGATGGCAACTAAAGGCAAGGGTTGCGCTCGTTGCGGGACTTAACCCAACATCTCACGACACGAGCTGACGACAGCCATGCAGCACCTGTCACCAGGTTCCCCCGAAGGGGCACCTCCGTGTTTCCACAGAGTTCCCGGGATGTCAAGCCCAGGTAAGGTTCTTCGCGTTGCGTCGAATTGAACCACATGCTCCACCGCTTGTGCGGGCCCCCGTCAATTCCTTTGAGTTTCAACCTTGCGGCCGTACTCCCCAGGCGGGGCACTTAATGCGTTAGCTACGGCACAGGAGGGGTCAACACCCCCTGCACCTAGTGCCCATCGTTTAGGGCGTGGACTACCAGGGTATCTAATCCTGTTTGCTCCCCACGCTTTCGGATCTCAGCGTCAGTATCCGTCCAGGAAGTCGCCTTCGCCACCGGTGTTCCTCCTGATATCTACGGATTTCACCCCTACACCAGGAATTCCACTTCCCTCTCCGGTACTCAAGTCTGCCAGTTTCAGATGCACTTCCACGGTTGAGCCGTGGGCTTTCACATCTGACTTAACAAACCGCCTACACCCGCTTTACGCCCAGTAATTCCGAACAACGCTCGCACCCTCCGTATTACCGCGGCTGCTGGCACGGAGTTAGCCGGTGCTTCCTCCAGAGGTACCGTCAATCTCAATGGGTATTATTCCATTGAGAATTTCTTCCCTCTAGACAGGGCTTTACGACCCGAAGGCCTTCTTCACCCACGCGGCGTCGCTGCGTCAGGGTTTCCCCCATTGCGCAATATTCCTCACTGCTGCCTCCCGTAGGAGTCTGGACCGTGTTCCAGTTCCAGTGTGACTGGTCATCCTCTCAGACCAGCTACCCATCGTAGCCTTGGTAGGCCATTACCCTACCAACAAGCTAATGGGACACAGGCTCATCCTCAGGCAGTAGCATCCATGGAGAGGCCACCTTTGATCTTTCAGATCCCTCCGAAAGATTTTATCCGGTATTAGTCCGCCTTTCGGCGGATTATTCCAAACCCAAGGGTAGATTACCTACGCGTTACTCACCCGTGCGCCACTTTACTCCCAGAACCGAAGTTCCGGTTTCTCGTACGACTTGCATGTGTTAAGCACGCCGCCAGCGTTCGTTCTGAGCCAGGATCAAACCCTCCAGTTTTAAACTGAATGGTCTTGGTCACCCATTTGGCGACCAAGTTAAATGACTTAAAGCTCGCTTATCAGACACTATTCAGTTGTCAGAGATCAAGTTGGGATTTAAACAATAAGTTTTAAATTTAACCACGTATTTCTATGTTGTCAAGCGCTTTTTCTTAGCGCCAATCAATAGTCACCACAAAATTATTTATAGTGACGAGTGCAGCAATGTAGCAGTCTTTTTTTGTGTGTCAAGCATTTTTTTAGAGGTTCACAGATTCAGAGTTCAGAGGTTCAAGGATTCGCCGAAAATCTGAACAGTTGGTTCGTGAACTCTGAATGGATAAGGCATAAGAATACAACTACTTGAGGATATTGAGGCATGGCAGTTGGCCTGCGAGGTAGCTCGCGAGAGCAATCATCAATCAACAATCCAATGGCCCGATAGCTAACTTGCAAGGTCAACGAAAGAAGGGTAATCCTGAACCCCTGAACGGTTACCATTTTTTAGGATCTGTCACGAAGTAAATCAGTCCCCTTCTTGCTCTATCTTATACTTACATCCCTTCACAGGGCATTTGAGTATTCTCCCATCGCTCTGTGTAATTCTTTCCACCAGAATTGGGGATCCGCAAAGAGGACACTCTTTGGCCACCGGCCGGTCCCATGTAGCATATTTGCATTTGGGATAGCGGCTACAGCCAAAAAAGGTCTTACCTGAACGGGAACGCCTCTGAAACAACTCGCCATCACAACTCGGCTCAGGACAAGGGATACCAGTAGAAATGGATTTTGTGTTCCGGCATTCCGGGTATCCCGAACAGGCAAGAAACTCACCAAAACGTCCTTTTTTGATAACCATTGGTCGACCGCACCGGTCACATATTTTATCAGTCCGGATTTCTCTGTCCTGGATTTGAATTTGGCCTTTCTCATCCCTTTTAAAGTCTTTGGTATTCTTACATTCAGGGTATCCTGAGCAGGCAAGAAACTCTCCACTCCTACCGTATTTGATAACCATAGGCGCACCACACTTATCGCACTTGATATCAGTAGAAACGCCTTTTATTTTGATGGACTTCATTTCCTCCTGAGCCAAATTAAGACTTTTGCTGAATGGGCCGTAAAATTTTTCAAGTACCTTTATCCAGGAATTGGAACCATCCTCCACTCCATCAAGTTTTTTTTCCATGGCTGCAGTAAATTTTGAATCAAGGATTTCCGGAAAATGTGCAACAAGCAGATCTGTGACCACAAGGCCAAGTGCAGAGGGATAAAAGTAACGTTTTTCAAGACACACGTATTCTTTGCCCTGGATAGTAGAAAGTATGGTAGCGTATGTGCTGGGTCTTCCTATTCCCTTTTCCTCCAAAGTTTTTATAAGGCTTGCCTCGGAATACCTGGGTGGAGGCTGGGTAAAATGTTGCTTAGGTTCAATTCCCAGGAGTTTCAGGGGATCATCCTTTGCCAAAGCAGGAAGATCTGTCTTTGCCTTATCCGAATTGTTCCGTCCCTTTTCCCGGGACTCATCTTTTGTCTCTGAATACAGGATGGTAAAACCGGGAAAACGGACAACGGTTCCGACAACTCTGAGTAGATACAGGCCGGCCTCTATGTCCACACGGGTCTGGTCCAATATTGCCGGACTCATCTGGGAGGCAATAAAGCGTTTCCAAATAAGGTTATACAGAGCTAAAGCGGCCTTATCCAGATAGGGCGCAACATCCTCCGGAGTCCTGGCGACCGAGGTAGGCCTGATTGCCTCATGGGCATCCTGGGCCATCTTGCCCCGTTTATAAACCGGTGCCCTTTGTGGCACGAAGTCTTTGCCAAACCTCCCATTAATAAGGGTTGTGGCCTCCTTTACCGCCTCCTTGGCTACCCTCGTAGAGTCGGTCCTCATATAAGTTATGAGCCCAACCGGGCCTTCATCTCCCAAATCAACACCCTCGTAAAGTCTCTGGGCCAGCATCATGGTTTTTTTAGCAGAAAACCTAAGCTTATGGGCTGCTTCTTGCTGCATTGTGCTGGTGATAAACGGAGGTGAGGGGTATTTCTTTCTCTCTTTAGTCTCAATCTTTTTAACCCTGAAATCAGCCGCTTTGAGGTCTCTCACTATCTCCTGGGCCTTTTCCCCGTCAGGAATTGAGAGTTTTTTACCTTTAAGGGCAATTACCTTTGCCAAAAAGGGAGGAGGGTTGGGGCCTTCCAGTTGAGCAGTAACAGTCCAGTACTCTTCTGCCACAAAGGCCTGAATCTCCCTCTCTCTGTCACATATTATGCGAACTGCAACCGACTGGACACGTCCTGCTGAAAGGCCTCTTTTTACCTTACTCCAGAGCAGAGGGGATATTTTATATCCAACCAGCCTGTCCAGGATCCGCCTTGCCTGTTGGGACTCGTATTTGTTTCTGTCCAGTTTCCCTGGTGATTTGATAGCCTTTTTGATCGCCTGTTCAGTCAGTTCGTGGAACATCACACGATGGAACTGTCTGGCTTTTCCCCGCTTGGCCTGGAGTTCCTCTGCTATATGCCATGCTATGGCCTCTCCCTCCCGATCCGGGTCAGGGGCCAGATATATGTTATCCACTTTGGATGCCGCAGACTTAAGCTCTTTAATTATTTTGCTCTTGCCACGGATTATCTCATACTCAGGCGTAAAGTTATCTTCGACATCAACTCCCAAACGTTTCTTGGGGAGATCCTTCACATGGCCTACAGATGCCATGATATCGAAGTCCTTGCCCAGATAGCGTTTGATGGTCCGCACTTTGGTTGGGGATTCTACAATTACCAAACCTTTTTTCATGAAATCACTCTCACTTAGTAATTATACGTCTCGGAAATTCTACAACTCATTGAATTTACAGGGGGTTATTGAGGCACGGTTACCTCACTTAAGTTGATATATTTGGCCTGGAAAAGCCTGAATCAGGTCTTTTAGCTCCATTTGAAGTAAAAGTCCACTGACTTGGCCGACAGACTGCCCGCATAGATTAGCAATATTGTCTATATGTTGCGGATAGGGCTCAAGTTTGTCAAAGACATTTTGTTCCTCAGGAGAAAGATCAGGTCGCTCTTTGGAAACGCCTGACACAAGGTCTTTATTGTGCTCTTGTTTTTCTGCGCCAAGTTCCTCCATTATGTCCGTAAAATTCTCTACCAACCGTGCTCCCTGCTTTATAAGCCAGTGTGTACCACTGCTCCTGTAGGAATAAATACTTCCAGGAACCGCCATTACCTCCCTACCCTGCTCTAGGGCGCAGGAAGCAGTAATCAAAGACCCACTTTTCATATTTGCCTCGACTATTACGACTCCATAGGAAAGACCGCTGATGATCCTGTTACGAATTGGAAAATTTCTTGCCTCCGGAGATGAGCCAGGTGGTAATTCGGTAATCACTGCCCCATGATCTGCTATGCGACGTACAAGATCTGTATTTTGTCTGGGGTAAGCCACGTCTATACCGCACCCCTTTACAGCTATTGTGTTGCCACCTGATCTGAGGGCCGCCTCGTGAGAAGCGGTATCTATTCCAAGGGCCAGGCCGGAGACTACTGTATAGCCATGTTGCACAAGTTCAGATGAAAGCATTCGAGCTACATCCAGCCCATAAGAACTGGGATATCTTGAGCCGACAACAGCAACCGCTCTCTTTTTTAGAGAAGAGGGATCACCAATGCCATGAAGTAATGCCGGCGGATTTTGTATCTCATTCAAGAGCGATGGATAGTCTTTACTCAAAAAAGTCATGGTCCATGCGCCGACCCTTTCGAGGACACTGATGCTACGCTCAAGAGCTTTTTCATCAGGACCTTTTGCCAGGGCGCATAGAACCTGAGCAGGCAATCGCACTATCTCTGAAAAATCAGCAGGCCCGGCCTCCCATACCGCTTTAGCTGAGCCGAAGTGTTCTACAAGCCGTCTCAGGGTTATGTTTCCGACGCCGGGCACCAACTGTAGCCCGATCCATGCTTTAAGCTCCTCAAGTTTCATGGGAGTCCTCACCTTCCTATATACTCAAGTTTTCGAAAAATAGTTGGTCAGAAAAACAAGGATATGGAATGATATTTGCTTTAGACTCAAGTTTTCGAAAAATAATAGTAGACA
>Ga0209121_10005475_pt1 | contig 11485 bp, 9 predicted proteins | sample Cruoilmetagenom3_FD_187292 | JGI IMG/M metagenome (GOLD analysis project Ga0209121, IMG submission 187292) | Oil polluted marine microbial communities from Coal Oil Point, Santa Barbara, California, USA - Sample 3 (SPAdes) (version 2) | ecosystem: Environmental > Aquatic > Marine > Oil seeps ...
CACAAATAAAATGAGTTATGAAATATAAATCTCAGAACATCGGTTCCACATCCACAGGATTCCACAATCTATATCAACCCAAGACCCCATACCAGAGACCATGAACGCTGTTATCGGGCTTGAGGATGGGACGATCCTGCACGGCACTGGTTTTGGCTCCGAATGCGAGGTCTCCGGAGAACTTGTCTTCACCACGCAGTTCACAGGTTACGAGGAGGCGCTGACCGATCCGTCGTATAAAGGTCAGATCCTGATGTTTGCGTACCCCTTAATCGGCAATTACGGCGTTGCCCCTGACGCGTTCCAGTCATCCGGGATGCAGGCAGAGGGACTTGTAGTGCGGGAGGCGTGCGACCACCCGTCACATCATCAGCACAAGGAGAGCATCCACGAGTTTCTGGAGCGCGAGGGCAAGCCCGGAATCGCGGGGATCGATACCCGGCGTCTCACGATCAAGACGAGGGAGCACGGAACGCTCCGTGCTGCGCTGATCGTGGACGGCAGCGGCGGTATCGATAGGGGATATGCCGTGGAACTCGCACGCGAGCAGCCCGGTATCTCTGAGATTGATCTGATCTCGCAGGTAACGTGCAAAAGACCGTATCACATCGAGGGCAGCGGGAAGAAAGTTGCGCTGATCGATCTCGGGATCAAACAAAACATCCTCCGGAGTCTCGATCGCCGGAATCTCGATATCTCGGTGTTTCCAGCCACCACAACCGTAACAGAAGTCATGTCCACTGGTCCTGACATCCTATTTCTTTCAAACGGACCAGGCGACCCCAAGCAGGCCAAAAGCGCAATCAGGGTTGTGTCAGAGCTTGCCGGCACGCTGCCAGTTGCAGGCATCTGTCTCGGGCATCAGGTGATAGCGCTTGCGCTCGGGTGCGAGACATACAAACTCAAGTTCGGGCACCGTGGGGCAAATCAGCCTGTCAAGGACATGCAGAGCGGGAAGGTTTATATCTCGTCACAGAACCACGGTTTTGCTGTTGATAAGGACTCAATTGAGGGAACCGGCATTAAGATCACGCAGATCAACACGAACGACGGCACAATCGAGGGATTCGAGCATCCGGATCTCGATGTCCTTTCGGTGCAGTACCATCCTGAGGCACATCCGGGTCCGAGGGATACCGAGAGGTGGTTCTTTGATCGCGTCGCGAGGAAGGGCGGGGGCTGATTAATGCCCAGAGACCAAACCATCAAGAAGATCCTTCTCATAGGCTCAGGTCCGATCCTGATCGGACAGGCAGCGGAATTTGATTTCTCAGGCAGTCAGGCGTGCCAGTCCCTCCGCGAAGAGGGAATCTCCGTAGTTCTCGTGAACTCAAATCCTGCAACGATCATGACCGACCCAGAGACTGCGGATGCGGTCTATATCGAGCCGCTAACACCCGAGGTAATCGAGAAGATCATAGAGATTGAGCGTCCTGACGGACTCATCGCCGGATTCGGAGGTCAGACCGGACTAAATCTCACAACCGAACTTGCAGAGAGTGGCGCACTCGATAAATACAACGTAAAACTTCTTGGAACGCCACTAAAGGCGATCTATGACACTGAAGACCGGGAACTCTTCAAGCAGGCGATGGAAAAGATCGGTGAGCCGGTCCCGAGGAGCCGGGCGGTCTCGACAATTAAGGACGCTCTTGCACTGATCCCAAAGCTCGGTCTCCCCTTAATCGTCCGCCCGGCATACACGCTCGGCGGTGCCGGCGGCGGGATCGCATACACCCGTGACGATCTACGCAGAATCTGCGAACTTGGCCTGAAGCGGTCGCGGATAAATCAGGTTCTTGTGGAGGAGAGCGTGCTTGGATGGAAGGAGTTCGAGTACGAGGTGATGCGGGATTCGGGCGACACCTGCATCACGATCTGCAACATGGAGAACTTCGATCCGATGGGCATCCACACCGGTGAGTCGATCGTGGTGACCCCATCGCAGACGCTCTCGGATAACGAGCACCAGATGCTTCGGAGCGCTGCGATAAACATCATACGTTTCTTAGGTATTGAGGGCGGCTGCAACATCCAGTTTGCGGTGAAAGACGGGAAGTACATGATTGTCGAGGTGAACCCCCGGGTCTCAAGGTCGTCAGCGCTCGCATCAAAGGCGACCGGCTACCCGATCGCACGGGTCGCTGCGAAGATTGCAATTGGGCTTAATCTTGACGAGATCAGGAATGATGTCACAGGCGAGACCCCCGCGTCGTTTGAGCCGGCTATCGATTACGTGGTCGCAAAGATTCCGAGATGGCCTTTCGACAAGTTCGTAACAGCGGACAACACGCTCACAACAGCGATGAAGAGCACAGGCGAGGTGATGGCGATCGGGCGCACCATCGAGGAGGCTCTCCTGAAGGCTGTGCGTTCGCTTGACATCGGTATGAGTTTCGGAGCTACTGGAACCGGGACAGAGAACTGGACACCAAATGAGACGAGAGAACTTCTCAGAACCCCTACAGACCAGCGTCTCTTCGTGGTGTACCATGCGCTACGCACCGGGTTTTCCAGAGAGGAGATCTCCGAACTGACATCGATCGACCCATTCTTCCTGCAGAAACTGAAGAACATAATCGAGATCGAGGACCGTATCAAGCTAGGCTCAAGTCCGGAAAAGGTTGTTCTCCGCGACGCAAAGCGGATCGGGCTAACAGACGAACGGATCGCAGAACTCGCAGGCATCACGCGGGAGGCGGTAACAGACCAGAGGCACGATCATGGAATCCTGCCAGTCTACAAGATGGTGGACACATGTGCGGCAGAGTTTGCAGCAAAGACTCCCTATTACTACTCCTGCTACGAGGACGAGTGCGAAATAACCCCCACATCGAGAAAGAAGGTGCTGATTTTAGGAGCAGGCCCAATCAGGATCGGGCAGGGGATCGAGTTTGATTACTGCACAGTCCATGCGGTTATGTCGCTTCGGGAGGAAGGGATCGAGACGCATATCGTTAACAACAATCCTGAGACGGTATCTACTGATTTTGACACCTCTGACAAGCTATTCTTTGAGCCATTGACCCTCGAAGACGTGATGAACATCATCGAACGCGAGCGCCCCTACGGCGTCTGCGTCCAGTTCGGAGGACAGACGTCCGTAAATCTCGCAATCTCGCTCGCAAAGGAGATTGCACGCCGCCCTGACCTCGACACACGGATTCTCGGGACGTTGCCTGACGACATGGATCTTGCTGAGGACCGAAAACGGTTCAACCAGCTCCTCGCAGGTCTCGTAATCCCGCAGCCGGAAGCAGGCTATGCGACCTCTAAGGAGGAAGCACACGCCGCATCCGACAGAATCGGCTATCCCGTGCTCGTGCGCCCCTCGTATGTGCTCGGCGGACGGGCGATGGAGGTCGTGTACGACGCAGGCGACCTTGACCGGTACATGCGGGAAGCTGTGCGGGTCTCGCCTGATCATCCGGTCTTGATCGATGACTTCCTCGAAGGCGCAGTTGAGATCGATTGTGATGCGGTCTCTGATGGCACGGATGTCCTGATCGGTGCGATCATGGAGCACATCGAGGAGGCAGGAATCCATTCAGGTGATTCAGCCTGTGTGATTCCGCCGCAGTCGCTCTCTCCTGACATCATGGACACGGTTCGTGACTATGTAAAACGGATCGCACTCGCCCTAAATGTGCGGGGGCTGATAAACCTCCAGCTCGCTGCAAAAGACGGTGTAGTGTACGTGCTCGAGGCAAACCCGAGATCGTCCCGCACGATCCCGTTCGTCTCAAAAGCCGTGGGAATCCCGCTTGCGAAGATCGCTGCAAAGGTGATCGTTGGAAAGACGCTTCAGGAACTCGGATACGTGGATGGACCAGTGCCGCAATGTGTCTCTGTAAAAGAAGTCCTGCTGCCGTTTGACAAGCTGCCGGGTGCGGATCCGATACTCGGTCCTGAGATGCAATCCACTGGCGAGGTGATGGGAATGGATCACGACTTCGGGACTGCGTACTACAAGACACAGCTTGCCGCAGGTAACAGGCTTCCCACGAAGGGCGCGGTCTTTCTCTCGATTCGAGATGAAGACAAGGCGGCAATTCTGGATGTCGCACGAAAGCTTCGCAGTTCCGGGCTGCACCTCATCGGAACAGCAGGTACTGTGGCGCATCTGCGTGATCATGGTGTTGCAGCGATACCGGTTAAGAAGGTGAGCGAGGGCAGCCCGAACGTGGTTGACCTGATCAGGGCGGGCAAGGTCGATCTGATCATCAACACCCCAAGAAGTAAGCAGGGGCGGAGGGACGGCTACGAGATCAGGCGTGCTGCTGTCGATTTTAGTGTTCCGTACATCACAACGATTCAGGCTGCGGTTGCGGCGGGGGATGCGGTCGCGGTTGCTGCCCGGGCAGAGGGTGGTGTGGGGGTCGCGGCGGTGCGGGAGTATCATGAGGGGTGAGGTGGATGAAGGGTGGGGCAGTGGCTGGATATGTGTTTGTACACTGGTGAAGAAGATTATATATAAAATCGAGCGCAATGTGTATAGAAGATGTTAGAAAAACTAAAGCTCAAGAATTTCCGTTGCTTCGAGGATTACGAAATAGAATTTGATAAATTTAACGTAATAGTCGGCAAAAACAATACCGGTAAATCCACAGTAATTGATGCGATCAAATTAATCTCGAATATACGCAGATATGCTTCGTACAGGAAAGATCTTAAGTTAGAACATAGAGACATCCCCTTTTCTCAGACAAACTTAATATACAATTACATAGATGAAGATTCTATTATTTATTCAAAATTCTCAGATAATACTGAGATCAAAGTAGTATTCCCAACCGATGGGGAACCATATGCAGAGCTCTCCCAGGACGGTATGGGCATATTTAAAAAAACGTTAATAAAAAAACATTTTGGGCATTCTATAGGGATTATTCCCCCCATAGGCGTTTTTGAAGAAACTGAAAATCTGGGAGATGAGAAATATCTACGTTCCATAATGGTATCACATCTAACGCAGCGGCATTTTAGGAATATATGGCACTACTTTGATGATGGATTTGAGGATTTTAGAAATATAATAGAGGAGACATGGCCAGAGTGTACAATAAAGCCACCTGAATTCGATTCAGGCGAAAACAAAATTACCATGTTTTTTAAAGAAAGGGGCATCGATCGCGAAATATTTTGGGCTGGGCACGGATTTCAGGTATGGCTGCAATTGATGACTTTCTTAGTCAAACTTGGACGGAAAGAAACTCTGGTGCTTGATGAACCCGATATCTACCTTCACTCCGATATGCAAAAGAAACTAGTTAACATATGCAAAGAAAGATCCAATCAAGTAATTATTGCGACACACGCTGTTGATATTATTGAGGAAAGCGATCCCGATGACATCATATCGATTGATAAGAATTCAAACAAGTCAAGAAGATTATCAAGTATCGACGAAGTACAAACCTGCATCACTCAATTGGGATCATTTCAGAACCTAAAGTTAGTTCATTTTATTCGAGGGAAGACTTGTTTATTCGTAGAAGGAAAGGAATTTCGTTATTTAAACATCTTTGCAAAAAAGCTAAATTTCGAATCATTCGCAAGGGAGGATGGTTTTACAGTAGTTAGATTAGATGGATTTTCTAACTGGGGCATATTAACGCATATTTCTTGGATATTTCGGAATACTATTGACGAAAAAATTAAATGTTTTGTTATATTGGATCGGGATTTTCATACAGATCAAGAAATAGATGAAATTGTAGATAATCTGGAACAGAAGGATGTGAAAGTACATGTTTGGGCGCGAAAAGAAATTGAAAACTATGCAATTAATTACGATGCATTATATCGAATGTTTACTAATAAATTCTGTGAAAGACGCGGGGATGTCGAGATACCGCTTTCGAGTGTGGAGTTTGAGGAAAAAATATTATCGATTTTTGAAGAATTCAAGGATCATGTCCTATCACAAACGATCACGAACAGAGTTGAAAATAGATCAGATCGTTCAATTGATCCATCTACTATTACTTGCCATGCGTTGGCAGAATTTGAGAATAATTGGCAGGATATTGAATTCCGTAGAAAAGTCATTCCTGGTAAAGATTTTTTCGCCAAATTAAATGCATGGTCAAATGATGAATATCACATTACCATACCTGTTAATCATGCAATCAATTCTCTACGATCGGAGGAAATCGAACCGGAAGTACACAACGTAATTAATGATTTTATCCAGTTGGTGCGCTCATAACAACATGCGATGTTTGGAGTTACCCCCTTGCAAACACTCCAGCATGCATGATCTGGGCTATATGGCTCACTTCGCTCGCAGTATCACTCAACGGAACATATCTGGCTTAAACTCGGAACGTCACACCCCCGTAGATGAACATGACAAGAAAACTGAAAACATATCTGGACACCTCCGTAATCTCAGCACTATTCGACGCAAGGAATCCAGAGAGAAAATCGCTTACAGAATCGTTTTTCGAGCAGATCGAGAGCTTCGATCCATTCATCTCCGAGATCACGGTCGCTGAGATCGAACGAACTCCCGACCACGCACTCCGAAGCAAGATGAAAGAGGTGGCACTGCAATTCACGGCGCTCCCACTGACTGACGACGTTAAAGGGCTGGCAGACGAGTATGTCCGCTATGGTGCAGTTCCTGAGAGCTATCTCGAAGATGCGTACCATATCGCGGTTGCTGTGATAAACGAGATGGATTGTATTCTGAGCTGGAACTTCAGACATATCGTAAGGCGGAAAACCAGGGACATAGTGAAGATGGTAAATACTGTGAACGCATTCAGACATATAGAGATCATGACGCCGGCAGAATTATTGTAGGAGGTAGAACATGGCTAAAATTGCAGAAAAAGAGATGGAAATGATAAGAAAAAGAGTAGAAGCGGAATTCCCCAACGATCCGGCTTTGCAACAGGTTCATATTGCAAGAAAAATCATTGCCAGAGAAGCGGAACTTGAGGGTTTCAGTTTTCTTGAATATGTTAAATTGCTTGGGAAGCGGGTTGGAAACGCCTATCAAAGTCACCGCGTATAATATGTCGTTAACCCTGCCTGAATCAGGAGACGCCTCGCGTGAGAGCCGAAGCATCGAGCACGATTGCATCGTAGCTGACCCCGCTATCGGGCATGGCGAACAGAGTTGCATACATAAACGAGAGGATAATATGGCAGCGACTGCAGCAGTAAAGGAGATATTTGAAGCGTTACCGCATATCAAAAGAACGGGTGCGAAACACCTGTGGTTTGATTTTGATTACGAAGCCGATGTGTTGTATGTGAGTCTGGAACGCCCCAAAGGGCAACTGATACTGATATACTGGATGACGGTGTATTTCTGCGACTTCGGGATAAAAAAATAGTTGGGATAACCATAACAAATATCAGCAAGAAATTTAAGGGGTATGATCGGAGTCCGAAATTGTAGATGTGCAGTAAAATTGGGAATGTGAGCGAGGGCAGCCCGAACGTGGTTGACCTGATCAGGGCTGGCAAGGTCGATCTGATCATCAACACCCCGGGAGCCAAGCAAGGACGGAGAGATGGGTATGAGATCAGGCGTGCTGCTGTTGATTTTAGTGTTCCGTACATCACAACGATTCGAGGCTCGCGGTCGCGGCAGGGGACGCGGTCGCGGTGGCTGCCAGGAGGGGTGGAATTGGAGTGCAGTCGATACGGGAACCCTGTTACCCATAAAACTAAATAATATGGGAAACGAGATTCCCATACAGGTGCAATTATGGTGAATATACTGAAGTACAATCTCCACTGGAAAGAAGATTTCAGGTACCACTACGAGATAAAGCGGGATTTGTTCCACGAAATCTATCCTTATGTAGATGCAAGGCAGATTATAGGGGTGATTGGTCTGAGAAGAACCGGTAAGACTGTGTTATTGAAACAGTTCATCGATCACCTGATAACAGAGGGGGGGAGAAGAGACCGAGTATTATACTTTTCCTTTGACGAGGGGGCGGTTTCCATAGAGGACGTTATTGCGGAGTTTCAGGCGAGGATGGGTGTGGGAATCATTGATGCCGGTAGGGTTTACCTATTCCTCGATGAGATTCAGAAGCTTGCTGGCTGGCAGAATCAGGTGAAATACTACTATGATACTTACCCGAATCTGAAGTTCTTTGTTTCCGGATCATCGTCGCTATTCTTAAGAAGAGGTGCAGAAGAGTCGCTTGCTGGCAGGATTTTTCTTTTTAAACTGCCTGTGCTCAGTTTCGCTGAATTTCTCAGGCTGAAAGGAGAAGAAGATCTGGTCAGGAAGCCAGATGTCTTCAAGGAATCCCTGAAGGATCAGGTGCTTCTTTACGTCAGAAGACAGCTTCCTGAGCTCGTTACTGCCGACGAACCTTTCATCGGCATGTATATGGCGTCGATCATCGATAAGATCGTCTATGAGGATCTGCCCGGAATATTCCCGATAGAACACGGAGACGCCCTTAAACGGATACTGGGGATCTTGGCATCACACCCGGGCATCATCACCGATTACGCAACCCTTGCAAACGATCTGGGGATAAGCAGAAAAACACTATCGAGATACATCTACTATCTGGAGCGTGGATTTCTGATACAGAAATGCTACAACTTCTCAAAGAACCGTCTGACAAGTGAAAAGAAGATGAAGCGACTGTACCTCTCAAGCACCACGCTGCTATTCCAGTTGTGTGAAGACCCGGACACCGGCAGGGCGGTTGAGAACCTTATAATAAATTCATCTCATGCACGGTTTTTCTGGAGAAAAGGTGCATCAGAGGTAGATTGTGTCCTCTCTATAGGAAACTCTATCATGCCCATCGAATCCAAATATAAAGACGGCATCCGGAAAAAGGAGATAAAAGGACTCTTGAAATTTCTTAAGGAGTTCTCTCTTGATGCGGGCTATGTTGTAACAAAAGATATGGCGGCAGAAGAGGAGATTGACGGTAAGCGGATAACGTTTATACCGCTATGGAAATGGCTATTGCAGGTCTCGACAATCGAGGACGCTCCTGCACCGGTCCCGAAAGCTCGGGTCTGCTCCTGATCATCCGCCCCCCCGTACGCGCTTCGGCGGTGCTGGCGGCGGGATCGCACGCTTGCTAAAACCCCCGCCCCCTACGCGATCTTGAACCTGAGGAGCGCAGCCACCCCGCCAAGCGCATCGAGCCGATTTCCCGGCTCAAACTCGGAACTTAAGACGACGACCCGCCCCTGCATCTGCTCGACCCGCCGCAGGAGATCGTCGGCATCGATGCCGGATTTTGCCTTTGACCATTCCCCAGTCTCGCTCCCTATCTCATCTCCTGCCTCTGCCCTGGTCCCTGCCCTCGCCGCCCCTGCCTCCCGGAAGTTCCGCAGCGTCTCATCAACGATCAGCAGCGTCTCGATCGCACCAAGTTCGAGCGCAGCCATAACCTCGGCAGTCCCGTACGCGCACCTGCCACCTGTGGCGATCTCCCGCATCAATGAATCCATCATCTCAGTCTCCCGCCCGATCCTTGATTCCTGCACGATCCTGTCAACCGCGCCCCGCCGCAGGACCTCGATAAACCCTGGCATGCCTGTCGACACGGTATCCACAAGTACCGCACGTGCCGCGATATCCGGACTTGCGGAGCGCAGATACTCCATAAAATCTTCCTTTATGAATCCGGGTCCTGCAATGATGATCGCATGTTCTCCGCCGCCCGCAACGGATTTGTTGAGCGCATCTGCTGCCGACGCAAAGAACTCGTGCGTGAAATCGCCGCCCTGTTTCCCGGATGGCTTCGTGATCTGCGATACCCGATCCACGCCGAACTGGCGGACGCGCCCGATCTCTGCTTCTCCTGACTCGACTGTGATGATCGTTACGCGTGGGCGATCCGAGAGGGCTTTCGCCTCCTCGATCCGTTCGAGCTGATCCGGCTTCCAGTGCTTTGTGATGCCGACCATCGATCCGATCTCGACGTTGATGGTGTGATACTCGCCGGTATCGACCCCGCCCCTGATGACGCCGCGTACACGGAGCCGGTTCGAGAACCGGTGGAACTCCATCCCGGAAACCTCGATCGTGAGGTGAACCGACTTCTTTTCAGCCGCTTCCGGGCGTATCTTGTCGGTTGCCCCCTCAACCCTCCGTTTCGTAAACGCTGATACGAGATCGCGATTCTCGATTATGTATTTCAGGTGCCAGAGATCATCAAGCGTCTCAGGAACAAGTTCGATCACGCCCTCGCGTCTCTTCAGTTTCTGCCGTCTGATCTTCATCGTTGCTACTCGTATTTGCTCTTCTGGTACAACTCTTTTCCTCCCGACAAGCCCAATAGGTTTACAAAGACCGCGCCCCCAGGTAACACTTGTGAAACCAGTATCCGAATATCTCCCGCTTGCAGGGATGGCGGGATTCATCATCCTCGTGCAGGTGCTTGCGCTTACGATGGCAGCTCCGATGGAGGCGCAAGGGATGCAGGCATTTGAGGATACGTCATCGGTCTGGAATGTGGTATGGTATATTGTAGTTATACTGGTATTTACGGCATTCATCCTTTTTATAATTAAAAGCAACAAAAAATACGTCCTCCACGCAGTCATACTCTTTGCAGTGGTTGCAACCATGTACTACGTGCTTATCGCATTCATAGACACCGGACCAAACCTTGTCCTGCAGCCCGACCTGATCATCAATGTACCATCCCTCATCCTGACCCTCACACTGGCAGCGCTGCTGTACAAGTTTCCTGAGTGGTATGTGATCGATGTCACAGGAATCCTTGTCGGAGCGGGCGCAAGCGCGATCTTCGGAATCTCGTTTGAAGTCCTCCCGACCATCATCTTCCTGATCCTTCTCGCGGTCTACGATATCATCTCGGTGTACAAGACCAAGCACATGATCGCACTTGCCGAGGGCGTGATGGAGCTTCATGTGCCGATCCTCTTCGTGGTCCCGAAGCGTAAAGATTACTCCTTCGTGAAGCAGGATTTCTCTGGAAAGAAAGATGATGGAGAGGAGGAAGAGCGCGGCGCATTCTTTATGGGGCTTGGCGATGCCGTGATGCCAACGATCCTTGTGGTCTCTGCCAACGTATTCCTGCCAGTGGCATACCCTGACCTGCCACTGATGTTCGGATCGGTCGTCCTGCCAGCGTTTCTCGCAGCAATCGGGACGCTTATTGGGTATGCGGTGCTGATGGTTGTCGTGATGGGCGGAAAGCCGCAGGCAGGTCTGCCTTTTTTGAATACCGGCGCGATTCTTGGATATGTGGCAGGGTGTCTCATCGCAGGCATATCTGTGATACCCGCGATGCCGGTGGTGTGATATCGCAGAGGCGGCAGGATCGCGATATTTGTGGTGCACTTGGGTGATGTTTCAGGGGGTATGGATGGTGCGGATTTCGGGGTTGATTCGGGCATCAATGCAGGGTGGCAGCCCCTTTCGAGAGCAGAGTTTATATAGTTTGGGCGTTTGATTGATTTATGATGTTTGATCGATCATTACATCAAGGAGGCAATGGTAATATGAATA
>Ga0209121_10005477_pt1 | contig 11484 bp, 9 predicted proteins | sample Cruoilmetagenom3_FD_187292 | JGI IMG/M metagenome (GOLD analysis project Ga0209121, IMG submission 187292) | Oil polluted marine microbial communities from Coal Oil Point, Santa Barbara, California, USA - Sample 3 (SPAdes) (version 2) | ecosystem: Environmental > Aquatic > Marine > Oil seeps ...
ACTAGCATCTTTCATAAAACGATAAATAGAATGGTTGAAAGCAAGCCAATATATCAAAATCAAATAAAACAGATACTAAGCGTATAACTCAATAATTAAATATTAAATTGATTACCGATAATTAGCATTTATGAACAACAACAAAAATGTATTTGACAATGTGCTTCAGCTTATAGGAAGTACACCTCTTATTAAGTTGAACAGAATGACAGCCGACTTTAATGGTGATTTTTATGCCAAGGTAGAAGCATTTAATCCAGGTCATTCTACAAAAGATAGAATTGCTTTACATATTTTAGAAGAAGCTGAACGTCAAGGTATTTTGTCTCCAGGCGATACGATAATAGAAACTACTTCTGGTAATACAGGTTTTAGTCTTGCTATGGTAAGTATCATTAAAGGCTACAAATGTATTTTGGCAGTAAGTTCTAAATCTTCAGGTGATAAGATAGACATGTTAAAGTCTATGGGAGCAAATGTTTACGTTTGTCCTGCTCATGTAAAAGCAGACGATCCACGTTCTTATTATGAAGTAGCAAAACGCTTACATGAAGAGAATAAAGGTTCAGTATATATTAACCAATATTTTAATCAATTAAATATTGATGCGCATTACAATACTACTGGTCCTGAAATTTGGGATCAGATTGAAGGGCAAATAACGCATTTAGTAGCTTGTAGTGGAACTGGAGGGACGATATCTGGTGTTGCTAAATATTTAAAAGAGCAAAATTCTAATGTTAAAATTATTGGAGTTGATGCTTATGGTTCTGTATTAAAAAAATATCACGAAACTCGTGAGTTTGACGATAAAGAGATTTATCCATACAGAATTGAAGGATTGGGTAAAAACTTAATTCCAACAGCAACTGACTTCGATTCAATAGATATGTTTGTTAAGGTTACTGACGAAGAAAGTGCACATACCGCAAGAGAAATTTCAAATACGGAAGGTCTTTTTGTTGGTTATACTAGTGGAGCAGCAATGCAAGCTATTAAGCAGCTACAAGCAGAAGGAGAATTTAAAGCAACAGATAAAGTTGTGGTAATATTCCCAGATCATGGATCACGTTATATGAGTAAAATTTATAGTGACAAATGGATGCAAGATCAAGGTTTTTTTGATAGTAAGACTGCAACACCAGCTACAATTGAATATATCAAATAAACTTTTTATAAATATATATCAACCTATCATGGATAACTGTGATAGGTTTTTTTTTGTCTTCATTTTTTAACTAGAGTATTAGAATCACTCATAAAAGACATGCTTGTTTTTAAAAATAATACAAACTATTATTTAGCAAGCTTTATTCTATTATTAATTATTACAAGAACAAAGTAATAATTAATATTGTCTAGTCATAAGAAAATCAACTAGCTTTACATTTAAATTCCAATAAAGCACAAATTTGAAGCGAACGGATTACATTATTTTAGGAGCTGGAGCTTCAGGCTTAATGTTGGCATATAGAATGTCTCAAGATAATTTCTTTGATGATAAGTCTATTTTAATTATCGATAAGGAAAAATACAAAGGCAACGATAGAACGTGGTGTTATTGGGAAGAAGGAAAAGGAGAGTGGGATAAGTTACTTGCTAAGTCTTGGCCGCGAATATTCTTTGGAAGTGAATCGTATACTAATGCAATTGATATTTCACCATTTAACTATAAAATGATTAGAAGTGAATCATTTTATAATACATTATGGGATACAATAAAATTAAAATCGAATATCACCTTTGTAAAAGCAACTGTAGATTCTTACGATGAGTTAGCGAATAGTGTGCAAATTAGTACGGATGAAGGAACTTATGTCACGTCAAAACTTTTTAACAGTATAGCTGATTCTGATGTCTATACGACTCAAAAAAAATTCCCTGTTTTGCAACAACATTTTGTCGGTTGGTTTGTAGAAACACAGGAAGATATTTTTGATGATTCCATGGCTACATTTATGGATTTTAACATAAATCAAAAAGACAATACACGATTTATGTATGTGCTACCTATAAATAAAAAAACAGCATTATTTGAGTATACACTTTTTTCAAAAACATTATTGCAAAGTACTGAATATGAAAATGCTATAACGGATTATCTAAACCATAAAAATATTGTTAATTATAAACTAATTGAAAAAGAAAAAGGATCTATACCTATGACACCCTTTAAATTCTCTAAGCTTAATACAAAACACATATTAAATATTGGTACAGCTGGTGGCTGGACTAAAGCAAGTACTGGATATACGTTTAAAAATTCATCTAAAAAGACGAAAGAATTGGTGGCTTTTTTAAAAAAAGAAGATGATTTATCTAAGTTCGCTAAGAGGACAAAATATGGATTTTATGATTTAATTTTTTTAGATGTTTTAGCAAACCATAACGACGAAGGCGCAGCTCTTTTTTCTTCTATGTTTAAAAAGGCAAAAATTAAAACGATATTTAAATTTCTAGATGAAGAATCGTCTTTGTTAGAAGATTTAAAAATTATTTTATCGGTACCATCAAGACGTTTTATACAAGCTTTTCTTAAACGTTTATTCTAGCGTTATTATTCGTAGTTCGATTAAGATTCTGAATAGACTTGACCTCTATGAGGTTTTAAGGCATCTCTTATCGGTTTCATATTGTTTTCCTCGACAACAATATATGCTATGCTATGCATGTCACTTAAAGTTTCTACTCCAGTAATAGTGATGTCTAACTCTTTAAGTTGAATGTATTCTTTTAAATGAATTAAATGATGATCTGCTGTCTTATGACTTACAGATCCTCTAAAATCCCAAATTAATTTTAATTTACGCATTAAAAATTGAGGTTCCGTTTTCAATAAATTTTTTAAAATTCTTCATATAAGTTTTAGTTTGTTTTTTAAATGTTTTTGGCATAAAAAACAACATTGTACTCATGGCAAACGATGTTGGTTCGTAATTATTATTACAGGTCCATTTAGTGAAACCATCTTTTGTGCTTTCAAAATAATTTCCCTGTATATTTCTAACTCCTTTTGTAGTGTATGTTGCATGAAATTCAATTGGGAAATTAGCTTTAATAATGGTTTTAATTATTTCCATTTTTCGTTTACCAAAACTATAATTAAGTCTCATTTTTGCTCCGATTACACCAGGAATTCCTGAAATATGTTCCGTACTCATTAAGCCTTCTTGCCAATGCTTCATGTTCTCTATAGAGGCCATTTTTTTAGTGACTTCTTCAATAGGTTTATTAATAATGATTTCAGTTACGTAATGCACTTAATGAATAATTTTTCTAAAAGTAAAAAATGTTTCAACAATAGATTAATCTAATCGACGTTAATACGTTTTTAATTGGTAAAATCATGGTTGGATACAACTAGATTGTATTTTGGCATGATTTTTTACCGTACTGGTTGTAATTGCTGTAAAAATAATGAGCGATATTCGGCTTGTTAAATAAGCTATTTATGTTATTTTTGCTCATCTTCAAAAAATTGAATAATTACATAAGTTGATATAATAAAGAAAGATAAATTATGAGTGTTAAAATTAAATGTTTGTTGTTAGTGCTATTTGCATTAAATTTTACATTTTCACAAGATAAAGACGACGTACTTATAAAAGTAGATGGTAAATCTATAATGACTTCAGAATTCTTAAGAGTTTATAACAAAAACTTGGATTTGGTGAAGGATGAGAGTCAAAAAGATATTGATGGTTACTTAAAACTGTTTACAGAATACCAGTTGAAACTTAAAGAGGCAAGACGTTTAAAACTAGATGAAGATAAAAAATATCAACGTGAATTTTTAAGCTATAAAAAACAACTTACAAAAAATTACTTGTCTGAGAATAAAGTGACTGATGTTTTAGTCGAAGAAGCTTACAATCGAAGTAATATAGATATAAGTGCTTCGCATATTTTAGTGCGTCTAGATGAAACTGAGAAAGACACATTGACCGCATACAACGAAGTTTTAGCGCTTAGAAAACGCGTGTTGAAAGAAGGGTTCGATAAGGTTAAGTCAAAAGTGCATGACGGTAAAAATATTTTTCTTGAAGATTTAGGTTATTTCTCTGCTTTTAAAATGGTTTACGATTTTGAAACCGCTGCATATAACACTCCAGTTGGGGAAATTTCTATGCCTTTTAGAACTCAGTTTGGGTATCATGTTGTGAAAATTAATGATAAACGCACATCAAAAGGTACTGTTTCAGCCGCTCATATAATGATTGGCCTAACTCAGAAAGATTCACTTTTAGATCCTGAGCAGCGCATTAATGAGATATATAAAAAGTTAAATCAAGGTGAGAGCTTTGAGTCTTTAGCTAAACAGTTTTCAGATGATAAAAGTTCAGCAAAAAAAGGTGGAAAAATAACTCCTTTTAAAAGTGGGCAATTGAATTCTGAAATTTTTGAAAATGAAGCTTTTGGATTAGAAGCTAATGGAGATGTAAGTAAACCATTTAAAACAAATTATGGTTGGCATATTGTTAAGCGCATAGACCTAAAACCAATTAAAGGTTTTAAAGAAGTAAAAGCTTCATTAGTTAATAAGGTTAAGAGAGATTCTAGGTCTAAACTAATAAACACAGCTATGGTTAACGAACTTAAAAAGCGTTACCATATTATATATAATCCTGAAGCTAAAAAGTATTTTGAAAGCATAATGTCTAATGAGTTTTTTGCACGTTCTTGGAGATTGCCAAAGGATTTTCAAAAAGAGAAGACACTCTTCTCTTTTAATAACAAACCTATTACTTATAATGAATTCGGTCGCCATTTAATGTCGGCTCAACGTATTCACGCTGGTAAACCTATATCTTTTTCTAATTTAATTGAAAAAGAATATAATTCGTTTTTCGAAAAGTCTATTCTTCAGTTTAGAGAAGATAATTTAGAATTAGAGAACAAGGACTTTGCGAATATTCTAAAGGAATATAGAGATGGTCTTTTGTTATTTGATTTAATGGAAAAAGAGATTTGGAATAAAGCATCTAAAGATACACTTGGTGTAGAGGCTTATTACAATAAAAATAAATCAAAGTATCAGTGGGAAGATAGAGTAGAGGTTATTATGGCTACATCAGCAGATGAAGCTAGCGCAAAATCTGCACGTAAAATGATTAAAAAAGGTAAATCTGAAGAGGAAATTATCAAGGCATTAAACACTGATGCAAAACAGAACGTAATTTTTACTAAAGGAACATTTAATACAAACGATAGTAAATTGCCTACTGATTTTGTATCTAAAAAAGGGGTCTCAAAAATATATCAACACAATGAAGCGTTTCATGCTATAGATGTTAAAGCAGTTTTACCTGCAGGAATCAAAACCTTAGAAGAAGCTAAAGGTAGTGTGATAAATGACTATCAAATAGAAATTGAAGCCAATTGGATTAATGATTTACACAACCGTTATAACGTTGAAGTCAACAAAAAGGCACTTAAAGCTATTAAAGCTAAAATTAGAAATTAATTAATATTTTTTTGAAACAAACATTCTATATACTTGTTTTGTGTTTATTGGCAATGAGCTGCGATTTTTTTAAATCAACAGATAATCGAGAACCAATAGCAAGAGTTAATGATGCGTATTTGTATAAGGAGGATGTTGAAGATATTGTGCCAGAAGGAGCTTCAAAGGAAGATAGTATACTAATGGTTAATGCTTATGTTAATCGTTGGGCAAGGCAGTTATTATTAATGGATGGAGCTTTGGTTAACTTGTCTGAAGAGAAACAGAACGAATTCTCAAGATTTGTTAATCAGTATAAAAATGATTTATATACTAAAGCCTATTTAGAAGGGTTGGTTAAAAAAAATATAGACACCGTTGTACATGCTAATGAAGCTGAAGTGTTTTATGAAGCCAATAAAGAATCTTTTAAACTTAATGATGATTTATTACAGTTTAGATACATCAGTTTACCACTGAATCCTATAGATGTAGATACTATTAAAAATAGATTCAGACGTTTTAAAAATAAAGACAAGCGTTATTTAGATTCTATTTCAGTTCAATTTAAATCTTATTCTTTAAATGATTCCATTTGGATAAAGTTCAGTCAGGTAGCAGAGAAAATTCCTGTAGTTAGTATTGAAAATAAAAAACAACTGTTAAAAAAAACTAATTTCTTACAGCTCAAAGATTCATTAAACCTATATTTGATGCAAGTTAATGACGTGCGCCTTCAAAACGATTATGCGCCTTTAGAATACGTTAGTACTTCAATAAAACAAATTGTTATAAACAAGAGAAAATTAGAGCTCATCAAGCAACTCGAAAATGATATTACAAAAGATGCCATTAAAAACAATCAATTTCAAATTTATAATTAAAGCGCTAATTCTAGTTTGCTTTATCTCATTCAATGTTATCAATGCTCAAGAGATTATTGATGATGAAAAACCGCAAGTTGAGAAACCAAAAGATAGTGTTGTTAATAAAACACGTATCAAAGCAGATGGTGTTGCAGCTGTAGTTGGTGAGTTTATCATCTTAGAATCGGATTTAGATAGAGAAATTGCACAATTAAAGGCTCAGGGAGCGGATTTAGAAGGTGTTACGCGTTGCGAACTTTTTGGCAGCTTATTGGAAAATAAATTGTATGCTCATCAAGCGATTCAAGATAGTATTATTACAAATGAATTATATATTCAATCTTTAGTAGATCAACAGATTCAAGGCATTTTAGCACAGACTAAAGGAGATATGGAAGGGTTATTAAAGTTCTATAAAAAAGATTCTGAACAAGCCCTTAGAGATGAGATGTACGAAATTAATAAAAATGGTTATCTCGCTAGAGAAATGCAAAACAAGGTTACTGGAGAAATAGAAGTAACACCAGAAGAAGTGCGTACATTTTTTAATGATATCCCTAAGGATGAACGTCCAACTTTTGGTACTGAATTGAAATTAGCAGAAATTGTTGTAATCCCAGAAGTAACAAAAGAAGCTAAACAAGCTGTAATTGAAAAGCTAAAAGGTTTTAAAAGAGATGTAGAAGAAAAAGGAGCGAGTTTTACAACTAAAGTGTTGTTCTACACCGAAGATACAGGATCTAAATCTAAAGGTGGAAAATACACGCTAAATAGAAAGCGACCAATAATGGTTAAAGAGTTTAGAGATGTGGCTTTTTCTATGCAAGAAGGGGAAATTTCTGAGCCGTTTGCAACAGACTTTGGTTATCATATTATCTTTTTAGAGAAAATTAGAGGACAAGAGTACGATGTAAGACACATTTTATTACGTCCAGAATTGACTCAAGATGCAATTAAGAAAGCAAAGGAGGAAATTGATGAGGTTAGAGCTAAAATTGTTGATGGTACTTTGACTTTTGCAGAAGCTGCAAGAGAATTTAGTGACCAAAAAGAAACAAAATTTGAAGGTGGTCAAATGACCAATCCAACTACTCAAGATTTTAATTTTGAATTGACAAGAATGGATACAGAATTGTACACACAAATTCAGGATTTAAAAGATGGTGAAATTAGCAAAGTTTATCAAGATGAAGATCGTGTAAATAGAATAAAATTTAAAATATTAACGGTTACCGATAGAATAGATGATCATGAAGCTGATTTTGCAAAAGACTATTTGAAGATAAAAGAATTGGCATTACAAGATAAGCAAGTTGGAGCTATTGCAAAGTGGCAAAAAGAGGCTATTGCTGAGACTTATATAAAGATTAATGGTGAGTATAGAGATTGCGATTTTCAAAGTAACTGGTTAAAAAATCAATAGCATATGTCTGATGTTGCTGTAATCGAAAAGTTTGTTCAAAAATACGATGTTCTAAAACAAGAAATTGCAAAGGTAATTGTTGGGCAAGAGGATGTTGTGAATCAAATATTGATTTCAATCTTTTCTGGTGGTCATTCACTTTTAATTGGTGTTCCTGGTTTGGCAAAAACATTAATGGTAAATACTATTGCACAAGCTTTAGGTTTAGATTTTAAACGTATTCAGTTTACTCCAGATTTAATGCCAAGTGATATTTTAGGTAGTGAGATATTAGATGAAAATCGTCATTTTAAATTTATTAAAGGACCGATTTTTGCTAATATAATATTGGCTGATGAAATAAACAGAACTCCACCAAAAACACAGGCGGCTTTATTAGAGGCTATGCAAGAACGTTCGGTTACAGTTGCAGGTCATCAGTATAAATTAAATCTACCGTACTTTGTTTTAGCAACACAAAATCCAATTGAACAAGAAGGAACTTATCCTTTACCTGAAGCACAATTAGACCGTTTTATGTTCGCAATTAATCTCGATTATCCATCTTTTCAAGAAGAAGTAGATGTGGTGAAAGCGACTACTACTGATGTTCAGCAAACAGTTAATGCATTATTTTCGGCACAAGAAATTATTGATTTTCAGAATGTAATTCGTCGGATTCCTGTAGCAGATAATGTTATAGAATATGCTGTTTCTTTGGTCAGTAAAACAAGACCAAAAGCAGATACTGCTGCAGATATAGTAAAGGAATTTGTGGATTGGGGAGCTGGTCCGAGAGCATCTCAAAATTTAATTTTAGCTGCTAAAACTCATGCAGCAACAAATGGAAAATTTTCTCCAGACATTGAAAACATTCAGGCTGTAGCCACAGGAATCTTAAGGCATAGAATTATAAAGAATTATAAGGCAGAAGCTGAAGGTATTACAGACGAAAAAATCATTGAAAGTTTATTTTAATAACGCTGAAGTCCGGTAAAACAATAATGATCACCTACATTATATTTTTTATTGGGACTCATACTTTCTCCATTAGATTTCCTAATTCGTACTCAAGATATTTATAAAATTAAAAGACCTTTTGAAACTTCAAAAGGTCTTTTGAAATTTTATTTTAAATTGATTAATCTTTTATAGGTTGTTTTAAATTTTGTTTAAGATGTTTTGCATAAAAGCCCATCATTGCTTTGTATAGAGCAATAGAGTTTTCCTCTTTTGCAAATCCGTGACCTTCATCGTATTTGACCATATATGGCACATCTACACCTTTTGCTCTTAATGCTTCTACAATTTGATCTGACTCATCGATATTAACTCTTGGATCATTAGCACCTTGTACTACAAAAAGTGGTTTTTTAATTTTATCGATATGAAAAACAGGAGACACCTCGTTCATAATTACTTTTTCTTCAGGAACATCTGAATCGTACCAAATCTCTTTGATAATTTTTAAATATGGTTTCCAGTATGCTGGCATACTATTCATAAATGTAAATAAGTTAGAAACACCAACATAATCAACACCACAAGCATATAAATCTGGTGTTTTAGTTAAGCCACGTAAAACAGCATAACCTCCATGACTACCACCATAAATAGCAGCATTATCTTTATCTACCCATCCTTGTTCTACTACATATTGTAAACCATCTTCTACATCATCCATAGCTTTTCTACCAATTTCCTTAAATCCAGATTCTAAAAACTCACGACCGTATCCTCCAGAAATTCTAAAGTTTACTTGCAAAGTGGCATAACCACGACTAGCGAATAGTTGAGCTTCTGGATTAAAACCCCAAGAATCTCTTATCCCTTGTGGTCCACCATGTGGGTTTACAATAACAGGTACTTTATTTCCGTTAAGAGCCGCTTTTGGTAAAGTAATATAACCATGTATGGTTTTACCATCCCTACTTTTAAAAGTAATAGGACGCATTTCTGCCATATCATTTTCAATAAGATTTGGCATTAAATTGTATAATATTTTAAATTCGTCTTTTTTAGCGTTATATGAGTAGTATGTTCCGTATAATTTATCGCTTTGTAAAAAGATTAAATATTTACTTTCATCATCTGTTTTGTCAGCAATTGAATAACTATAATTAGGGAATTTTTTTGTAATCTTTCCGTGAAGTTTTTTATAATAATCACTAACTGGAATTATGTTTCTTTTTTCTCCTTCATATGAGAAAAAATCTAATTCGTAACCTCTATTTCTTGATAAAGACAAACCAGATACATCATAATCCTTGTTAGAAAACAACTTCTTAATGATTTTATCTTCTTTTAAATCATATAAATAAATTTGAGCTTTGTCGCTATCTAAATTTGATGTAACATAGGCATCATGAGGATAATCAGTTGCATAATTAAATGAAGCAATATTAAAGTTATCTTTCCAACTTAATTGTTTTTTAACTTCATAATTCTCTCCATCGGTTGTATAGTGTAAATCTACATTTACACCATCTCTTAGTTTTGCAAAGCCACGTAAATTACCATCTTTATCAAATTCGTAACCATTGATTGGATTAGCAGCATCTTCGTTTTTATAAAGTTGTTTTAGCTCTCCTGTAACAATGTTGATTTTGTATGGTTCAAATATTTGAGGATTATTTTGATTCATAGAAATAATCATATGATCTTTATCTTCTTTTAAGTTGTTAAGTATATTCACTTTTACACCTTCAAAAGGAGTTAATTCTTTTTGGTTTTCTCCATCAATATCAACTGCAAATAAGTGATAGTCTTCATTACCACCTTTATCCATTACATATATTAATCTATTGTCATTTGCCCAACCAAAACCTCTAATTAGTTCTTCTTTTTCTTCAATAACGCGTTTAACTTCATCGGTTTCGATATTTTTTACATAGACATGATTTTTTTTATTCTCATCTTTTTCTCTGAATGATAAATACGTGCCATCTGGAGAAAAATTAAAAGATCTTGCTTTAGGTCTTTCGAAATAATCTTCAACCGAATATTTATAGTTATTTATAGGATTCCAATTTGCCAACTTTTCTAATTCCACATCCGATGTTGGCAACGCTGTGTTACCAGGCTGTGTTTTGACTGTTTTATTTAGGGTTAATGGCAGTTCGTTTGCACCTTGATAAAATGTTCCGGTAATTGTGTTTTCTTCTAAAGTACCAACATATTTTATACCTGCCTGATTAAACTTAATAGTTAAAGTGTTATCAACAAAAGTTGTTACATCCATTGGAATATCCGTCGCTCCTTGTGATGGACTATCCATTGTAGAAGAATATACATTGTCTTCTGTTTTTACGTTAAACACCAATGGTATTTCGGTACCTTGTACAGATATTTTTCCTTCCCAAGCACCGACAACTTCCTGTGCGTGAGTCAGTGTTAGCATGCTTAAAAACAAAACAAAAGCACTGCTTAATTTTAAAATTGTAGTTTTCATTTGAATAGTTTAAGATTAAAAAATTTATTAATTACTCATTTCTATATAGTGTTAGAAGAAAAATAATAAGCTTTGTTACAGATTTAAATAAATAAAATTAGTAGAAATTCTGATAACTTCTATTTTTAGAACAGTTTGCGTATTAATGCGAGCTAATTATATTCATTTGTAATTTTATTAAAATCATAATAAGGAACCCTATTTAATTATTGTTTTATTTGTCTGAAACCAATCCTGTCCTAAATAAATTCAGGGCACATTAAATTTAACCATTTTGCTGGTTTACTTCATTGTTTTCACAAATTTTTAAAAAAGAACCCCT
>Ga0209121_10005478_pt1 | contig 11482 bp, 13 predicted proteins | sample Cruoilmetagenom3_FD_187292 | JGI IMG/M metagenome (GOLD analysis project Ga0209121, IMG submission 187292) | Oil polluted marine microbial communities from Coal Oil Point, Santa Barbara, California, USA - Sample 3 (SPAdes) (version 2) | ecosystem: Environmental > Aquatic > Marine > Oil seeps ...
CTTTTCCAATAGGGTGGAACATGTTAATTAATAGCGTCAAAAATTTTATTGATTATTCGAAAAAGTGTCCCGCGCTTCACAATTCGCTCGAAAATAAAGGGAAATTTTATTCAAAAGAAGAAATATTAAAATGGGCAAGCGAAGAATACGAAATCGAGAAAAATTTTTTTTTAAAAATGAAAAAAAACGATTTTAATATTCTAAAAGTGTATTCTTTTTTACCAAAAGATATGGTATCATAATCGATTTTAACATTACTTTCGCTATTGTTGCTAAATATTAAAATAGTTATAAACAATATAAATATAAATGCTAATTAAGTTATGTATTAACTAGAAAAGTCAAAAAAGTAAATTAATAGAAAAGTGAAATATATTTCAGAATTAGCTTTAAAATTTATATGATTTAATAAAAAAAATTATGAAGGAAAGAGTCCAAAACTGATTGAAGGAATAAAATGGGATCTTGCTAACGCTAAAATTCTTTTAGAAAATAAGAGATATAGCACAGCAGTTTTTCATTCTCAGCAAACATCCGAAAAAGCAGTTAATGCATAATTATTTTATCGAAGATGCTTACGATAAAATAGATGCAGAAAAATCATTAAATCAAGCGAATAAAATTTTTTATTTCGTGGAGAGTGAAATTTTTTATTTCAAACAAGAAACTAAGGTGAAAAAAAATAAGTAATAATAAAGAGCCTATTGATTACCTCACTGAATTTGTGAACGAGCTGAATGGTGTTCTTTCCTTAGAATGCGTGATTTTGTTTGGTTCAAGAGCAAGGAAGGATTTTACGTCTCATAGTGATGTTGATTTAATATTAATAGGTGATTTTAAAGAAAAATTTATCAAAAGGGGAGCTGTTATTTACGAGAAATTTGATTTTCGTGTTGGGTTGGATGCATTTTGCTATACTCCAAAAGAGTTTGAAAAAATGTTTCAAGAAGGTATTGTTTCTATCTTAGATGCTATAGATGAAGGAATTTGTTTAATGGGTCGTGAATTTTTTAAGAGATATAAAAAGAAAATTAATAATTTAAAGAGTAAAGGACTTCGAAAGGAGCCACCAGTATGGATTTTACCTAAGTCTATGGCTATAGATTAGATGTAAATTATAAGAATCCCTTTTTTCATCTATAGATAACTAATTTCTAAGTATTCTTTAATTTTAACAATGGTTAAAATTAATTTTAATCAATTATTAGGAACAATTAATATTGACATTAGATAATATTAATCATAGATTCGCGAAAATTTAAAGTTAAAGAGTGGTTTCAAATTGAAAATTGGATTGTTTATTTGCGATTGTGGTAAAAATATTAGCGGCGTAATCGATAACGGTAAACTGATAGAACATTTTGGCGATTATCCAGACGTCCATGTGATTGGAGACCAATATTTATGCGCAGAATTGGGCTTAAATAAAATAATTGAGGAAATTAAAGAAAATAAGATCGATCGCGTTGTTATTGCTGCGTGTTCTTTTAAATTACATGGATTGTTGTTCCGAAAAACCATAGAAAAAGCGGGCCTTAACAGATTTCTTATATCGTTCGCAAATATTAGAGAACAGAACTCCTGGGTTCATAACGATGAGCCTGAGAAGGCTACGAGAAAGGCTATCGATCAAATCGATATGGCAATTGAGCAAGTTAAGCTTCTCATGCCTTTAGAGGTTCAATATGCTAAAGTTAATCCAGCAACTTTGGTAATTGGGGGCGGAATTGCCGGTATTAAGGCTGCTCTTGTCATTGCGGATGCTGGATATAAAGTATATTTGGTTGAAAGAGACTTAACAATAGGAGGTCACATGGCTCTTTTTGACAAAACCTTTCCTACCTTAGACTGTTCGATCTGTATATTAGGTCCTCTTATGGTAGAGGTAAAAGATCACCCCAATATTGAGTTGCTTACGTATTCTGAAGTTGAAAAAGTAGATGGTTATGTCGGAAACTTTGATGTAAGAGTAAAAAAACACCCGCGATTTATTAACGAGGAGACTTGCGTAGGTTGCTTTGATCTCTGTCGTGATGTTTGTCCAATTGACGTAGAGGATACTTTTTATCCTAGAAAAGCAATTGATGTGGTTTATCCTCAAGCAATACCGCTCTATCCAAATATATTAAAAGAGTTTTGCGTCGGATGCAAGGCGTGCGAGCAAGCTTGTGATCGCGACGCAATCGATTTCGATCAAAAAGCAGAGACAATCGAATTTAAAGTAGGCACAATTATTGTTGCAACGGGGTTTAAAACGTTTGATCCTAGTTTGTTAGGCGAATTGAATTATCAGAGATACGTTGATGTAATCACCACTATGGAATTGGAGCGACTGATTAACAGCGACGGACCTACTCGCGGAAGATTTGCGAGACCTTCGGATGGAAAAGTACCTAAAAAAGTGTCGTTTGTATTATGCGTAGGTTCAAGAAATAAAGTAATTCACCACGATTATTGCAGCCAAGTATGTTGTAACGTGTCAATCAAACAAGCGGTTCTGTTAAAAAAGGAATATCCTGAGATTAAAATTAATATATATTATACTGACATTCGAGCTATAGGTAAGAATTGTGAGGAATTCTATAATAGAGCCCAAGAAACTTTTGGGATTAGGTTTATAAAAAGCAATATTTCAGCAATTTTAAAAGACGATTTATCAGAAAGTGGAGAACTATTAATTCGGGGCGAAGATGTAATTGAGGACGCAATTTTCGAAAATAGGGCCGATGTCGCAGTACTAGCCGTAGGAATCGAACCTGCAGAGGGCACAAAAGAATTAAGTCAATTGTTAAACATATCACAAGACCCCTACGGTTTCTTATTAGAAAAGCATCTGAAAATAAAGCCTTCTGAGACATCCGTGAACGGTATATTTCTGGCAGGCGTGATACAAGGACCTAAAGATATTCCTAGCAGTATAGCTCAGGCAGAAAGCGCTGCTGCAAAAGCTATCGCTTTAACTTCAAAAGGAGAGGTCGAATTAGACCCTCATATCGTCTATTTTAATCCAGATAAATGCGATTTATGCCGATTATGCGAAAATATTTGTAACTATAACGCTTTAAAAATCGAGAATAATAAATTAATCATCACTCAAGCTAACTGCACAGGATGCGGAGCTTGTGCCGCCATGTGCCATACAGATGCATTATATATTCCAGGTTTTAGCAAAGCGCAAATAAACGCTCAAGTCAAAACGGTATTAAAGAAAAAAAGCGAATCCCCCTTAATAATTGCGTTTCTCTGTAATTGGTGCTCTTATATGGGCGCAGACCTTGCTGGCACAAGTAAATTAAATTATCCGAGCAATGTGAGATCTGTGCACGTAATGTGTACAGCAATGTTGAATCCTTCGCAAGTGTTTGAGGCTTTCTTTAACGGCGCGGACGGCGTATTAATCGCAGGATGCCACCCACAGGACTGCCATTACGATACTGGTTTTATGAAAGCAACGGTTAGATACGAAAGCATAAGAGAAATGCTTGGGGAAACTGGGATAAACGAAGATCGCGTCAAAATAGTAAGTATATCTGCTGGCGAAGGTGAAAAATTCGCTCAAGTTATTTCCGAATTCAAATATGAGCTTGAAAAACGGGGTCCAATTAAACCTGGAGAATACGCAAAACCTGTAATCGCGGAAGAAAAAACGAAAGAAAAAGCAAAACTGGATGAAATATAAAAAAATATATAAAAAAACAACAATAAATCTTCCCAATGAAAACATTATGAAAATTCGAGCTATAACAATTGGACAAAAAATACCATATTTAATCGAGGATAAAGAATTCGAAAGCGTAATGGAGCAAAACCTTAGCAAGTTCAACGCATTCAATAGAGATCTAACGCAACAATTTAACGATATAGCTATTGAAGTCCAGACTAAAAGGTTGTGCTCTCAACCGATATTATCGTACGATCAACAATTGCATGCGAGAAATTTAAATGAAACGTTAACGAGGATTCACGAGCAATTAGATATCTTAGAAAGAATCGTATCGAAATACGGATTTGATTACTTTGCATCTTGTGCTGTATTAGCGGACGAACAACTTCTGAAATATGGTATTTACGAAAAATTATTGTTGAACGAAATCCCTGCGTTCATTAAAAGAAAAGAAAAATTTTTTAGCTCTTTACATGTAGCGTCAACGGAAAACGGAATTAACTTATCTGCTCTTCGCTCAGGAGCTAAAATTATAAAAAAATTATCCGAACCAGATCCCTTTAAAAATCTAAACTTTTGCGTGAGCTCTAACGTGACTCCCGATACGCCTTTTTTTCCCGCAGCTTATCACGTTTCAGAAAGACCTTCTTTTAGCTTAGCGTTAGAGATGGCAGATGAAGTTGTGAAAGCTTTTGAAAACTCTAAGAATTTTAAAGAGGCACAAAATAACTTAAGAACAAGGTTTAACGAGATTTACGATAATTTGATGAGAATTTGCGAAGATGTAGCCAACAAGCACGACATTGAATTTAGCGGAATCGATTTTTCTCCAGCGCCTTATCCTACTATAGAAAAAAGCATAGGCACAGCCTTCGAAAAACTTAACTTCGAATATTTTGGAGCTCACGGCTCTCTTATCGGAGTAGCAATAATAAAAAATGCAATACCCAAAAGAAAAAAAGTTATAGGTTTTTCAGGATTTATGCCTTCTGTGCTTGAAGACTATACAATATCTAAAAGCTTATCAGAAAATAAATTTAATTTAGATACGCTATTGTTGTATGCTACTATTTGCGGAACAGGATTAGATTGTGTTCCGTTACCAGGTGATATTACCGAAAGAGAATTGTTTTATATATTATTAGATATTTGTACTATTTCGTTAAGGTTGAAAAAACCACTTACAGCTAGACTTATGCCAATTCCAGGTAGAAACGCGGGCGATGTTGTAGATTTTGATTTTGAGTACTTTGCCTCCTCAAAAGTTATGGACATTCGAAGATTATCGGATACTAATGAAAATGATTTATTTTCTAGTAAACAAAAAAGCTTCAACTTTTTGTAATAATTTTAAGAATGAATCTATCCTAAGATTTATTGTTAAAAACTAATTTAAGAATCTCGGAAAAAAAATATGGAAAATCTTGTGGATAATGCAAAAAAAAGCAAGAAATTGATATTTTCTAACGAAACTTTAGAATATTTTGATAATCAGATTGATTTTAAACCTGATATGAATCCCAGTGCTAGTCATCTTAATAATTTTAGAAAAAACTCAAATTATCTTAGAGATGAGATGTTAAACGAACTTAATCACATAAAAAAACTTATCCTTGACAATCCAGATTTGAAATTAAAAGCCCTCGATGAAGAGGAAAGAGTAATCTTTTTTAATTTTGTAAATCATTATTCGAGATGTCCTATATGTGGTGCTACCAATCACTACTCACATTTAAAAAAATTGTATTTTAATGATGAAAATATAGAACTGAGAGATATTTTAATCAATTTTATGTATTCAGAAATAAAAAAACTACAAAATTTTAATATTAATATAGGAATTCCTTGTTGTACTTGTTTTAAAAAATATTTTGAAAAAAATAAATGAATAAGTTTTAGTACTTTTCGATGACTTTTCCAGCTTGTAAAATCTCGAAATTGATTTTGTTTCCATCTTCCTCGATTTTCTTAACGCAATCTGCTTGAATTAAGTAGTCTATGTTGTATTTAAAAACATCTTCTTTATCCAAGATATTGTTGGCTTTTAGTTTTTCAAAGAAGTCTTCTTGAGAGGTTTTTTCCACCTCATTTAAAATTCGTAACATCTCTCGTCTTATTGGATTGTTTACTGCTTTCAAATAAAATGCGTGATCTACCATTTTTAGCGTTCCTCTTTATATGTATGGTTTTTTTGTTTTCGTATTGTATTTATTTTAGATAATCAACAACCTTACCAGCTTGAGTGATTACGTAGTAAATTCTGTCTAGGCTCTCTATTTTTTCGATGCATAATGCTTTTATCAAAAAATTAACATTGTACTCTAAGATAGAAGAGTCCTTTAATATCTCGTTTTCAGATAATTGGTTAAATAATTTCTTTTCTAAAATTTCATTAGAATCATTTACAATTTTCAGAATTTCGCGCCTAATAGGATGGTTTACAGCTTTGAGATATAAATCGTGATAATATTTACTACTCTCAACCGTTTTGCTAAAATCTTCGATCTTTTTGAAGTCGCTGTAATTTTCAAATTCAAACTCATCTGGCATGGATACTTTTTTAAAAATTTTAAAAAGTAAAAACTTTTACTTTATATTCAATAAACATTTAATATTTAAGTTGAATATTTAAAACTAAATTAAAATTTTGATATTATTATGTCAGAAAAAAAACCAATGAGTTATAACGAAATTAAAAGTTTACTTGGCGCAGATGCGGATAAACTTCTAAATCACACATGCACTGGAATTCCAAAAGAAATGATTCACGCACCCGGCCCAGATTTTATCGAAAGAGTGTTAGAGCATTCTGATCGAAATAATACGGTATTAAACAATATGGAAAGAATATTTAACCAACGTGGTAGATTAGCGGGTACAGGGTACGTCTCTATTCTCCCTGTAGATCAAGGCATTGAACACACTGCCTCTGCTAGTTTTGCCATAAATCCCAGATATTTTGATCCCGAGAATATTATTAAATTAGCAATAGAGGGCGGCTCTAACGGTGTAGCGTCTACTCTTGGGGTTTTAGGCTCAATTAGTAGAAGGTATGCGCGTAAAGTTCCATTTATAGTTAAATTAAATCATAACGAATTGCTTACAAAACCTGAATTATCTGATCAAACAATGTTCGCTAGCGTCGATCAAGCATTTGATATGGGTGCAGTGGCAGTTGGTTCAACTATATATTTTGGCTCTCAAAATTCGCGGCGACAAATCCAGGAAACTTCTGAAGCGTTTAAATACGCTCACGAGCTTGGACTTGTTTGCGTTCTATGGACCTATCTTAGAAATAAGGAAGAGTTTATTAAAGATGGAAAAGATTACCACACTGCAAACGACTTAGAAAGTCAAGCTAATCATTTAGGCGTAACTATTGAAGCCGATCTTATAAAACAGAAGATTTCTACGACTAGTAGAGGTTTCGTTGAGCTGAATTTTGGAAAAACCGATAAACTTGTTTACGATAAATTAGCAACCGATCACCCTCTTGAGTGGAATCGATATCAAGTAGCGAATTGCTATATGGGCAGAGTCGGGTTAATAAATTCTGGTGGAGAATCTGGTGGAAACGATCTTGCCGATGCCGTTAAAGCAGCCGTAATCAACAAAAGATCTGGTGGAACGGGTATTATTTTAGGTAGAAAAGCCTTTAAAAAGCCAACACCGGAAGGAATTAAGATATTAAACGCTGTGCAAGATGTTTACTTAAACAAGGACATCACTATTGCCTAAATCCTTATAAAATTAAATCTTTTTTTTATAGTTTTTTTTATATTATCATTTCTGGTCGTGACAACATTATCTTAGTTTGTTTTTTTCGTCTCACGACTAATTTTTTTTTCATTCTTTTTTTCATCTCATGACTTAAAGTTCTATTATATTAAAAATTGGTCTACATTATCTTAATAAAAATTAAAAAGTTTATTTATCATAAGTTAAAATGATTAATTAACTGAAATTAAAAATGTGAGTAATATAATGGGAAAACCTACAAATTATCCAGATCCTAATAAAAACCCTTATAGAGTAAATAAAGAGCAAGTACGAGATTCTAGTCAAGCAAAGTTTACAAAACCATCAGTTGATTTTGAAAACCAACGCGTTTGTCCCTCGTGTGGGAAAGTAATTAAAATTAGTCACAGTTTTTGTAAATTCTGTGGAATAGATTTAGTTGGTATACAGCCTCTTGGATATTCAGATAGAACGCTAAAAGAGTTAGCTAATACAGCACTAACTGACCCTGATCCGGGCGTTAGGAAAGACGCGGTGGATACTTTAGGAGAGCTCGGTGATAACGAGATTCTAGGCGTTTTAGCTTATATTTTATTAAACGATGTGCATGAATTAGTTCGAAAAGAAGCTGCGAATGAATTAGGCGATATACATCACCCACACTCTCTTGATGTTTTAGCTAAAGCTCTAAAAGATCGAAGCCCTTCGGTGCGGAAAGAAGCAATAGAAGGTTTAAAAAAAATTAAACAGATGAATAAACCAGAAAAAATCGATGAAAAGGATAATAACTTTGAAAGCGGCTCTAAGGCACAAGATAATGAAGAATCTAACACAACTGAAAATATCAAGGTGAATGATGAAAAAGAAGGTAAAGAAGAAATAGAAGAAGGTCCGCTTGAAGAAATTGAACCACGAGACGACGATCTTAACGATTTATAGAACAAACGACTTGCTCAAAAATAAGGTTTAATCTATTTTCCTTTAAGTTCAAATTAATCTTTATTACTTGGAATTTTTGGTAGTTCTCTTCGAGGTGATGCAGGTTTTTCAGCTTTATTTTTTGGAGACGTGCTTACTTTCTTTAAAACCTCTACAGCTTCCACAATTCCTTTCTTATCGTCAAAATAAACTCTAAATAAATTATTATCTAATTCCATTACCCCTTTTGGAAGCTTTTTAACCTCTTCCCAACTTATATCTACAACATTCTTTCCAAATACTTCCGTTACTTTAGAAACAGCACCGTATAAGGAATGCCCAAGAATCAGATTTTGGCGTTCGTAATTTTCCGGAATTTCTATACTTAATATTTTTTCTTTAATTTTATCTTTTTCTTCCCCTAATAATCCAAGAGTTTCTTTTACTTTAGATGGACGAATAAGACGTTCTTTCCCTTTTAATTGCGGGGCTCCAACAGCAAACGAGGACATCACTACATTATCGGTTTTATCATCTAAGATAGGCGAATAGTACTCCTCCTCTACTTCTTCTTTTGTAGTTTTACCCGCTTTAGATTGACGTTCTGCTTCTAATAATCTATCGCGTTCGATGTTTCGGACATAGCGCATATCTGGTAATTTTTCCGTTACCTCCATAGATTCCAATTTAAATGCGTTTAAAAATTCCCCTAATTCGTCCCCTTGATCTATGGATACAATTTTACAGCGATGGTAACGAGAATCATCTTGCAATTCTCGTTGCAAATCTTGAGCTACACGGGAGCTTATGAACCTTTTCCTAACGGGAGATTTCGCCCCTTTCCAAATGTAAATCCTTCTAAGGTCTTCCCGAATAATAATAAACACCTGTTCCGGATTTAAACGATTTTTAAGCTCTTCTTGTTTAATATCTACTTTATTTCTTCCTCCTGAATTATCAAGCTCATATACTATAAATTCTTCGTAAACTTCGGTCATATTATATTCTCAACTTCGCATTTGAATTTAGTTTTTAGAATTAATATTTAATTAACGAAATAATCTTTCTACCAAAATATAAAATTTCTTTAATAAAAATTTATTTAAAACGAGAATAGGATTTATAAAGAAAGAAGAATCATTAAAAAAAAAGTGTTCTTATGATTATCGTTGATCGTGTAAGATGTTGATATCAAACAATCTCATGGGTTTTGTTGCTACTGGAACGCTCGCTGGAGCCTGTTCAGCTACTGAAGTCAATTCAAAACCACACTCATGGCAAAATTTTTGGTTTTGTTCCTTTAATTCAACACCACAATCAGAACAAAATTTTGGAATATTTCTCTCCCAATATTAACTTTTACAGTTTTAATCAAATTATTTAAGCTAAAGAAATTGAGCTAAACAAATTAAAAAAATAAGTAAAAAAACAAAAAAAGTAGTGGTTTTAAATTTTATTTATTTCGATTTTCTTCTTTTTCGTGATGAAGCATTAGTACAATTCCTAATATTAACATAGCGGAGTCGTCGTCTAAATCGGGCGACATACTTACTCCGTAATGCCCTCTTAGTAGACTCTTCCATAATTTTTTACTAATTTCGGCAACTTCTTTTCCATCTTTTAAAATCTTGAACTTCAAGGTGAATATGTTTCCTTTCATTGTAAAAACTCTATTTTCGCTTGGGTCCTCAAACCAATAGCTCGGTTTAATTGAAACAAGTTTTCTTTTTAGTTTTCCGATAAATTGAGCGTCGTCTTTTTCACCACCTTTAAAGAACTTATAAGATGCACGCAAAGAAATTATTTTTTCTTGAACAGTTAAAACAGGAACATCGCTAAGGTCTCTTATACGGTACGTATTACCGATCTTTATGAGACTTCCTCCAAAGCTACCGACTTCTTCATTATTATTATTAAATATTTTGCCTTTATCGGTTAAAGAAATCATTTTTTCTTTAAGGATAAAGTCTCTTGTATTTAGCAACGACATTTTTTTCACTCTGTTAGATTTTCATATATTATTATTTACAGATTTTAATGTAATAATCAAAGTTCAGCTATAAAAATTTTTGCACCTATTTGTTCAATAAGTTTATATTAAGAAGAGAGATAATAAATACTATTAAAAGTCTAAAATTAAAATGTCTTTATTATATCAAGCAACGGGATTTTTCAATCAAGGAAAACTGAAGGGCTCAATGCTTTATACCCCAAGAGTTCATTTTGTCAATATAAATATAACAATTAATGGTTTTGAATTTATAGGAATAAATGTCAAATTTGCTCAATTAATCAAAAATAGCACTGGTTTTCGTTTTGATATCCCGTGGTCTAATATAAGATCTTTTAATAAGTCTAAAGCAGGGTTGGCACATACAATTATTATTGAAACTCTTGATAATTTTTACACAATCCTTCCTGTAGATCCACTTCCCAAGTCTGTATTATCAGGTACAAAAAAAAATGCAGTTGATTTACTTGCCACTATTAATAAAGCTAGAGCTCAAGTTGAAAAATCAAAGAGAATTTTCTGTACAAATTGTGGAGAAAAGTTAAAACCAGCTTCTGATTTCTGTGGTAATTGTGGTCATAAAGTATCTTAATTCTCCAAAGAAATCTGTTCTCTTATTCTAAAATAATTAAAGTTGAATTATTGTTGTTTTTCAATTATTCTATTTTTTGCCCACATTTTGTGCAAAAGGTAGTTCCCTGTTCTTGTAAAGCTCCGCAGTGAGGACAACTAATAAAAGTAAAATTATCGGGAATTGTTTCTTCTTGGAAAGAAACCGGTGTACTGATTTCGTGTGATTCTTTAATATAACTATACTCTTTTCGTTGCTTCATCTTTTTAGCCCATTTATTTGGATGGATATAACCAAATAACCAGCACATGATAAAAATGAATGAGAAAATCACAAATGCTACAAGAATTGGATTTTTAAGAAAATTAGGACCAAATATTAGATAGAGTACTCCCAATTCACCAGCCAATATTATTACTCCTATACATGACAAGGCATTTTCCCTAGCAGTTCTGACCATTTCAAATCATTAGTAATTTTAGATAGGTGATACTTATCTATAATAAATCCAGAAATAAAAATATGTTTATTTAAAGAATTTAATGTAATAATCAAAGTTCACTAGCAAGAGTCACAAATA
>Ga0209121_10005479_pt1 | contig 11482 bp, 8 predicted proteins | sample Cruoilmetagenom3_FD_187292 | JGI IMG/M metagenome (GOLD analysis project Ga0209121, IMG submission 187292) | Oil polluted marine microbial communities from Coal Oil Point, Santa Barbara, California, USA - Sample 3 (SPAdes) (version 2) | ecosystem: Environmental > Aquatic > Marine > Oil seeps ...
CCTCCATGATCTCTCTTGAATGGGGCCATTGGCCGAGGATGCCGTAGGGTACGCTGAAGATTGCACCGAGGGGGTTCAGGGCGCAGTTGTAGAGCATCTTCGCCCAGAGATCCTTTCCAACGTCTTCGACGACCTCAGTGGGTATGCCACCTTTGGAGATCGCCTCTGCAAGGGGCCTCATGGGGTTGAGGTCTGAGCCGAAGAGGCTTCCCAGGTGGATCGAGTCGGCGTGGACCGTCACATCGACTACGTTTTTCTGGGGCCTTTGAAAGCCGGTGATCACCCTCGCGTTGTAGATTTTGTCTTTGGGAAAATGATCGTTGAAAATCTCGGTGTTCCCCCAGCCGTTCTGGAATAGGACGATCTTGCCCCTATTGCCGAGGATTTCGGGGCGGAGGGATAGTTCAAATGCTGCCCTCTCGGAGCCGTTGGACTTGGTGCAGACGAGGACATAATCATAATCGCAATCGCAGCTGCAGTCACGGCTGGATTTGTTTTGGGGAACGTCGTTTAAAGAGGCGTACGATCCGAACTTGTCGGGTCCGAACTCGAAGGAGCCAAAGATCCCGGTCCTCACCAGGCCGTCCTTCCTCAAAGCCGAGACCGTCCCCTCTCTTGCGATTATGTCGACCTTTTCGCCGGACCGGATCAGGCAGCTTGCAATCCCGAGCCCGACCGCGCCGCCTCCGTAGATTAAAGCCTTCATCCTAGAGCCCTCAAAAGGGCTCTTTTGGACTTAATCTACTTCACCTCTTCCCCCGCTTCATGGAGATCGCTTTCAAGCCCGCCCTCCAGGTCGGCGGCGAGAGGAGGAATCTAATCATGGGTGGAACAGTTTTGTATGGCCAGATCCTCAGCTTCCCCTCAACAGACCCCTCAAGCGTCTCCTCGGAGAAGCAGGGCACGATCCTCGCCCTCAGCGGGGTGAGGGCTTCCAAAGGGATCAGAACCGCCCAGAGAAGGCCGACGACCTCTGCCGTCTCCGCCGGATCTGAGAGTCCAAGCCTGATATCGATCCATAGGAATTGGACTCGAAGAGCTCTGACCAAGCCCCTCAATAGATGCGTCAGGTTTCTGAGAAAGCCCTCGGTTCTCAGCACTTCGAGGGCGATTCTGGACGAACCCGGACCCACCTTCGTATCTTTCTCCTTCCCTTTTTTCTCTTCCTCGTTCTCCGAGGGCCCCTGCTCGACGGCGCTGCGAGACATGTCTTTCTGGAGGAGGCCGAAGAGCCAGCCGATTTTCATCCTGGTCTCGGGACGATCCCCGCCTCTTGAAACCCTCCCCTCCAGATCGATGGGAACCAGGAGGAGAAGCGCCAGTAAAATGAGAAGGAGAAGCAGGAGCAGAAGCGCTGAGTCCAGGATCGAGAGGTGGGTCATGGAGGGCTTTCACCCTACTCCACCTTTATCCCCTTTCCTTTCCCTTCCTCTTTCTTCTCCTCGGACCCTTTATGCTTCCTTTTCTCTCTATCCTGTTCCCACTCGTCGATCTCCTTCTTAATCAGCTGGGGAACCTTCTCTACCACCCGGTCGATCATGGAACCGCTTCCTTCCCGGACCGGCTCCACCCGGACCATGTCTTCCTCTATGATGATCACGGCCACGGGCTTCATGCCAAAGCCGCCACCTGCGCCGCCGCCGGTCCCTTCATCCTCCTTTCCGGATCCCGCCCCGGCCCCGAATGCGGCACCGACGCTCAAAAGCGGGACTACGGTCTTTTCGCCGGCCCTGATCGCCTCACCGATGACGGTTTTGCTCGTCAAGAGCTTCTCCATCTCGGTGATGGTGGCCTTCAACAGAGTTTCAACTTCGCTCATATTTCATCCTCATATAGAATGGGCGCTGAGACGTTAAAAACATTTCCTAAGAATTACGTCAGAGGAATGTGGAAGGGGATAGAACGACGCAAGATAGGACGATACCAGCATTTCGTCTTTATTCCTCTCTCATGGCGGTCATTCAAATGCAGAAGGTGGATATCCAGAGGATCATGATCACATCAGATCTTTTAACACTAAATTTGGTAAAAATATGAAAATATCCGTTGGCGAGAGGGTATAGAAGGATCATGAGAGCGAACTGGGTGTATCAGGAAGATCAACCGGTGGTTAGAACTGGAGAGTGGGACATATTTCGTTTGGAAATCCTGGATCACCTGATACTGAGCTTATACACAGATCTTCCGGAAATGATCGGCTCAAAGATGAATAAGGGGGTCCATTCCAAATTAAAAATTACTGAAATACTGGATATCTTTTCAAACCCAAAAATAATCATGGAAATGGGTTATTGAAGGTTGAAAAGTCCGAAAATAGACTGTTCTTCACAAAACACTTCAACCTTTTTTAACTACACTAAGTCAAAGTATTTATATCAAAACACAGCAAAATCTAAGGTGGACGCTCAAGAGACGCTCAAGTCAGAACCTGGAGATTTTGGCAGGTCAGATTAAAATTCGTCAAACTCGTTGGCCCGGTGGCCTCCGCTCCAGAATCATCGTCGGATCCTTTGGATCCTTCATTTTGCGACCTTCGAACCCAGGAACCATCATCCGAAATCCAACCTTCTAGATCGGGCCAGCGACAAAAGGAGGCCCTTATTATGACGTGGCAAGAAGAACTCAAAGAGAATATAAGCTCCATCGAAGGGCTGAAGGAATACATCGATATAAACCCGAATGAAGAGAACCCGTTACAAAAAGTCATAGATGCTCACCCCATGAGCATAACAAGGTACTACATCTCCCTTATAGACAAAAGCGACTCCAAAGACCCGATAAGAAAGATGGCCGTCCCCTCGAAGGAGGAGCTGAACCTCGTAGGCTCTTACGACACCAGCGGCGAGAAGGAGAACACCAAAATGCCGGGCCTCCAGCACAAGTACGCCCAGACCGCTCTTGTCCTCTCGACCAATCGCTGCGCCATGTACTGTAGACACTGCTTTCGAAAGAGGCTCGTCGGCCTTCCCAACGACGAGGTGATGCGCAGGTTCCAGGAGGCGGCAGAGTACATCAGGGGCCATCGGGAGATCAACAACGTCCTAATCACCGGAGGAGATCCCCTGGTCCTCCCAACCGAAGTCCTCGGTCAGTTCCTGGAGGACCTATCCTTCCTCGATGGTGGTTCATTCATCAGGTTCGGAAGCCGCATTCCAGTAACCTTCCCCGAGCGGATAATCGAGGACAAAAAGCTCCAGGAGGAGCTCGAGAAGTACTCGAGACGGGATCGGAGGGTCTACCTCGTAACCCAGTTCAACCACCCCAAGGAGGTCACCCATCAGGCAGCGGAAGCTGTCGACACCTTGATGCGCTGCGGCGTAGTCGTCAACAACCAGACCGTCCTCCTCAAGGGTGTAAACGACAACCCCCAGACCCTCGCAGAGCTTCAGAACAAGCTGGTCAGCATAGGCGTCAACCCCTACTACGTCTTCCAGTGCAGGCCCGTCAAGAGGGTGAAGCACCACTTCCAGGTCCCCCTCTGCCGGGGCTGCGAGGTCGTCGAGGAGGCGAAGAGAAGGCTGAACGGCCACAGCAAGAGGTTTCGGTACATCATGTCTCACAGGACCGGCAAAATCGAGATCGTAGGAACCATGGATGATGAGATTTACCTCAAGTATCACCAGGCCAAGGACAAAAGCGAGATCGGACGGCTCTTCAAGCGGAGGCTGACCGAGAAGGCAGGCTGGCTCGACGATCTGTTGCCGGTCGGGGACTTTTCGGAGTCGAAGGCTGCCACCCGAAGCCACCCGGCGCAGTCGCAGCACTGGGGCCATCATCAGGCGCATCGGTACAGGTGACACTCGATTATCTGGTTTTATGGGCCAATCCAGCTTTCGGCGGCCCCCTGCTTTTTTTAAGGAAATAGCCCGAAGGTACAATCCCTCCCACGACACGAGAAAATCGAAGCTAGGCTATTTTAAATCAATCTCGAATAAAAACGACAACAGCTTATCGTATCAGCCACTCCCTGGAGTTCGGGCGCTCGGGAATTCCTCCACATTTGCAAAGGTTTGGCAAGACTCGCCCGATGCTATCGACTACCTCTAATTAAACGTCAGCTCTTTCTACCACAATCAAACTTCTCGCAGAATTCTCGGTCCGCAGAAGCCCAGTAGCATAACTATTAGGCTGGCGCAAGGATCATATATTTCGGACGCCTCTAAAAATATGGTGATGACTGAGACGAAGAAGATCAGCCACTGCCAGAATCAAGGGGGGTTAAATATGAGAATAATCGCGTTAGTTTCTATGGCGACGATATTCGGCCTGATTTTTATGGTCTGTCCATCAATTTGTACAGAGGCCGAAGATGACGGGATTGTCACCACAGGCGAAGTTGAGATCTTGGCCGGGTCCTTTGTCAGTTTAGAGATGGATAATCTCCGGGCCCAGGATGATAGAGTTCAAAAAGCGGATCAGTATCTTGCGAGCCTTGGTTTCCAGCCGGCCAAAGAGGAGATGACTGACAACTTATTCGGAATTAAGCAGAATTACTCCGGGCTAGTAGATGGGGTGGATGAAGAGCAGACTTATGAGCTCTACCTCCAGGAGTATTCAAACCCCGATTCGGAGATGACCGCCGCCGTCGGCCGGATTGTGTTAAGAGACTCTGCGGGAACTTATACAAACACCTACACCTTCATCCTGGAGGCTCCGAAGGCGGACGTCTCTTCGATCCAGGAATATTACGTCGGAGGGTCGCCGGTGGCGCTTGAGATAGTGGAGGCGAACAGCTGGTGGACCTGCATTATAGGCCAATTGCCCAAGATCGGAGATGAGTGCGGATCGTCGATCAAAAATTGTAGCCCAACAGCCACATCCATCGTAGGCTATATCGGTTGTGTCGCCACCAACTGCGGTCCCAGCTTCTCTAAGGCCTCGATCTGCTGCAGCTGCGGTTGCGACCGGTGGTGCAGGTGGGCGTACGGATGCTGTAACATGTAATTGTCGGACTGGAATGGTAGTATAAACGTCATAGGCGTTTTATACTGCCAAAAATTTCTATTTAGTTGTATCGTTTAACCGAAAACAAACGGCAACAACTCTCTTCTAAAGAAAATTAGTGCCCAGACCCGGATTCGAACCGGGGACAGCCAGATCTTCAGTCTGGCGCTCTCCCGGACTGAGCTACCTGGGCAAGTTAGGTGGGCTCGATGCGATTCGAACGCATGATCCCCGCCATGTCAAGGCGATGTCATAACCAGCTAGACCACGAGCCCACAACCAACGGATGCTCCAACTGAGCTTTTCAAAGATAAATCCTTCGGTCAGGGCCGGACGAAGGGACCGAGAAAAACGGGAAGAGAAGAAGGTGAGGGCGGGAAGGTTGGGTGGTGTGTGGAGGAAGGCTGGAAGATCTGGGCGAAGGATGGTGGGCAGAAAGAGAACAAGAAAAAGAGCGAGAAAACAAAATGGAACAGAAATGGAAAAAAGGCGGGGAGAAATGAGGCGAAAAGCAAAGCCCCTTCGGGACTTCACCTCACCTTACTTCCTGGTGATACTCGTTCAGCGCCTTGATGGTGATCTCGCCGGTTTTGGCGATCTCGATCGCCTGGGCCGCGGCCCGCGCCGCCTGGACCGTGGTTATGTAGGGTACGTGGTAGTCGACGGCGTTTCTCCTGATCTGGAAACCGTCCTTGACCGACTGTTTCGTCGTCGGCGTGTTTATTATCAGGCTCACCTCGCCCCGCTTAATGTAGTCGAGGACGTTCGGGCTTCCGATGTAGATCTTGTTGACCTTCTCGACTGAAATTCCCATCCCTGCGAGGAAGTCGGCCGTCCCATCGGTGGCGATGATCGAAAGGCCAGACTCGGCGAGCTTCCTTACGACCTCGGCGATCGGCCCCTTGTCCTCGTCCCTAACCGAGATGAAGACGATTCCTTCTGTTGGAAGGGTGTTGTCGGCGCTCAATTCCGCCTTGAAGAAGGCGAGTCCCGGAACGTAATCGATGCCCATCACCTCTCCTGTCGACCTCATCTCTGGTCCCAGGAGTGCGTCGGCTCCCGGGAGCTTGTCGAAGGGGAGGAGAACCTCCTTCACCGAGACGAAAGGAAGAGTCGGCTCTTTGGTGTACCCCAGCTCCTGGAGGGTCTTTTCGATCATCACCCCTGCCGCGATCTTGGCGAGTGGCAGGCCCACCGTCTTCGAGACGAATGGTATGGTTCTGCTGGACCTGGGGTTTGCCTCCAGGACGTAGACGATCCCTTCCTTGTAGGCCATCTGGATGTTGAGGATCCCCTTCACCTGGAGGGCGATGGCGATCTTCTTGACGTATTCCCGGACGGTGTCAAGGACCGCGGGCGGTATCGTCTGGGGCGGAATGATGCAGGCGCTGTCGCCGGAGTGGATTCCAGCCTCCTCGATGTGCTCCATTATCGCGCCAATCAGGACCTCCTCGCCGTCCGAAACGGCGTCGACGTCGATCTCGATGGCATTCTGGAGGAAGTCGTCGATGAGGATCGGGTGCTCCGGCGCGACCCTTACAGCCTCCCTCATGTAAACCTCAAGCTCCCTCTCGTCGTAGACGATCTCCATCGCTCTGCCGCCGAGGACGTAGCTCGGCCTCACGAGAACCGGGTAGCCGATCCTCTTCGCCTCGGCTTTCGCCTGATCTGGGGACGTGGCGTAACCCGCCTCGGGCTGGGGTATCCCCATCTTCCTGAGGGCGAGGTTGAACCTCTCTCTGTCCTCGGCCATGTCGATGTTCTCGGGGCTGGTTCCCAGGATCTTGGTATCCAGGCCCAGTCTTGCGATCTCTTTTTCCAGGGGGTCGGCGAGGTTGACCGCGGTCTGGCCACCGAACTGGACCATGACTCCGTAGTACCTCTCCTTCTCGATGATGTTCACGACGTCCTCGAGAGTGAGTGGCTCAAAGAAGAGCTTGTCAGAGGTGTCGTAATCGGTGGAGACGGTCTCGGGGTTGTTGTTGACTATGTGAGCCTCGATCCCCTGAGCCCTGAGAGCGAGGACCGCGTGGACGGTGGAGTAGTCGAACTCGATCCCCTGGCCGATCCTGATGGGGCCAGACCCGATGATCAGGACCTTCTTTTTGTCGGTGGGGGTAAGCTCGCACTCGTCTTCGTAGGAGGAGTAGTAGTAAGGTGTCTTGGCCGCAAACTCGGCGGCGCAGGTGTCGACCATCTTGTAGGTGGGAACGATCCCGTTTGCGACTCTCAAGTCGGCGATCTCGATCCTATTCTTTCCGAGGAGTTTTGCGATCCGCTCGTCGGTGAAACCCATCCTCTTCGCCTTTCTGAGGACCGGAACCGAGAAGCTCTCTTTGACCTCGTCTTCCATCGAGATGACGTTCTCGATCCTCCAGATGAAATAGGGGTGGATCATGGTGAGCTTCGATATCTCCTCGACTGAGAATCCGCGCCGCAGAGCCTGATAGATGGCAAAGAGCCTCTCGTCTGTGGGGGTAATTAGGAGGTCTCTCACCTCGTCGTCGGTCCAGATGGTGTACTTTCCCTGGTAGCCGAGGTCCATATCGATGTCCAGGGACCTGACCGCCTTCATCAAAGCTTCCTCATAGCTCCTGCCGATTGACATCACCTCGCCCGTCGACTTCATGGCGGTGGTGAGGGTGTTGTCGGCCTTGACGAACTTGTCGAAGGGCCACCTTGGAATCTTCATTACCACATAGTCGACCGTCGGCTCGAAGGAGGCCGGGGTCTCGCCGGTGACGTCGTTGGAGATCTCGTCGAGTGTCATGCCGATGGCGATCTTGGCGGTGACCCTGGCGATGGGGTATCCGGTGGCCTTGGAGGCGAGGGCCGAGCTTCTCGAAACCCTCGGGTTCACCTCGATCACCCTGTACTCGCCGTCCTTGGCTGCGAACTGGATGTTGCAACCGCCCTCGATTCTGAGGGCTCGGATGATGTTTATCGCGGCGCTCCGGAGGATCTGGACCTCCTCGTCGGTGAGTGTCTGGATCGGGGTCAAGACGATCGATTCACCGGTGTGAATCCCCATCGCATCCATGTTCTCCATGTTGCAGATGGTGATGCAGGTGTCGTTTGAGTCCCGCATCACCTCGTACTCAAGCTCCGTCCAGCCGACGAGGCTCTCCTCGATGAGGACCTGGTGGATGCGGGACCTTTTCATACCCATCTCGACGATCCTGAAGAAATCCTCCTCGGTCTCGGCGGCGCCTCCGCCCGCCCCTCCGAGGGTGTAGGCGGGCCTTATGATCAAAGGAAGGCCCAGCTCATCGAGAGCCTCTCTCGCCTCCTCAATGGTGTCGACGGCACGGCTCTTTGGGACTGGCTCTCCGACCCTTATCATGGCGCTCTTGAAGAGGTCGCGGTCCTCGGTTTCCTGGATGGCGTGGACCGATGTGCCCAGCACCTCGACGTTGAACTTGTCCAAAACGCCCATCTCGGCAAGCTCGCTCGTGACGTTGAGGCCGGTCTGGCCGCCTATCCCGGCGATGACACCGTCGGGCCTCTCCTTCTCGATGATCTTGGCGACGATCTCGGGGTCGAGGGGCTCGATGTAAACCTTGTCCGCCATCTCTGGGTCGGTCATTATGGTGGCTGGGTTGGAGTTGACCAGGACCACCTCGACCCCCTCTTCCTGGAGGGATTTGCAGGCCTGGGACCCGGAAAAGTCGAACTCTGCGGCCTGGCCGATCTGGATCGGTCCCGATCCTATGAGAAGAACTTTCTTTATGTCAGGTCTTTTCGGCAACTCCGATCACCTCCTCCTCGTTTCAAGCAGCTTTTCGACCGAGCCGAAGAACCTCTCTTTGGTGCAGAGAGGCCCGGGTCTCGCCTCGGGATGGTACTGGACCGCCTCTATCCCAAGATAGCTGCTCTTTATCCCCTCGACAGTCCCGTCGTTGGCGTTGACCTGGGTGATCTCCAGGTCCGTCCCCTCGGCCGACTCGGGGACGAGGGCGAAGTTGTGGTTCTGAGAGGTGATGTAGACGACTCCGCTTGCCAGGTCCTTCACGGGCTGGTTTCCGCCGTGGTGGCCGAACTTGAGCTTGTAAGTCTCGGCCCCCAGGGCGAGACATATCACCTGCAGGCCCAGGCATATCCCGAAGACTGGTTTTTCTCCTGCGAAGTGCTTCACAGCCTCGATGGCCCTGGTCGCCTGCTCGGGATCGCCCGGTCCGTTGGATATGAAGATGGCATCGGGCTGGTACTTCTCGATCTCCGAGATACTGGCATCGGAGGGTACGACCACTATGTCAAACCCTTGGCAGGCCATGGTGTCGAGGATGTTCTTCTTGATCCCCAGGTCCATCATCACGACCCTTCGACCGTCTCCAGGTATCCTGTAAGGCTTTTTGCAGGAGACGGCGCTTATCAGGTCGAGGCTGGAGATGTTGGGCTGGTCCCTTGCCAGACCGACGACGTCGAGGTCGCCGACTTCCGACCTCTCGCCGACGGCGAGGGCTGCCCTCATCGCCCCTTTGTTTCTAATCTTAATGGTGAGCATCCTCGTGTCCAGGCCGTGAATGCCGGGCACGCCCTCGTCCTCCAGGAACTTTGAGATGGTTCTCGTGGACCTGTGGTGTAGGGGTCTGTCCCAGATCTCCTTGCAGACCATGGCCGTAGCCCCGATGTGGTCCGACTGAAAGTTGTCGCCGCTCACACCGTAGTTTCCCATGAGAGGATAGGTGAACATCAGAAGCTGCCCTTTGTAGGAGGGATCGGTCAAAGCCTCCTCATAGCCGGACATGACCGTCACGAAAACCAGTTCGCCAGAGACAACACCAGGTGCCCCGAAGCCCACCCCTTCGACCCTGGTGCCGTCTTCCAACCCTAAGACGCCGATCATAGTATCGCCACCACAAGTAGGGAGCTCATCTAAATAGGTTTCGACGGGACCGAGTGGCGAAGGGCACAGGCTTTCGCCGGAAACCGATTGCCGGGGCTGCTGAAATTCTTCAGATCTATTCTTCTCTATGATCATCTGGATTTGGCTTCGATGACCGGTTTTTCTCGCGAACTTCGCCTTCTCTTTTCGACAAAACCCTTGATATAATATAAAATGGATATCTGTGGACGATAGAGAAGACGAGCGCTGGAGGTTTTCGGATATGAAGATGCTGGTATTCGGAGGGACTGGCAGGATCGGGTCTGCCGTGGCCTGGGACCTGGCGAGGGCAAAAGACGTCGAAGAGGTGGGCGTTGTCGGCCTCAGCGACGAGGGGCTCAGAAGGACCGCCGACTGGATCAGAAGCGACAAGATCCGCCTCCATCGCCACGACGTCGCAGGAGCCGACTTCGGAACGACTAAAAGGCTCATGGACGGCTACGACGTCGGGGTTTTCGCCCTCCCTGACAGGAGAATGAGCTACAGGGCCCTGGAGATTGCCATCGACTCAAGCCTTGATGCCGTGGACGTATTGGAGGAGTACCACCGACGGCCCGACGCCTACGAGATCGAGGGGCTCAAAGTTCCCGACGGAATGACCCTGGAGGAGTACGGCGATTTTCTTCACGAGAAAGCTGAGGATAACGGCGTCACCTTCCTCGACGGGATGGGATTTGCGCCGGGCCTCGCCAACGCCACCATCGGCCGGGGGATCGACATCCTCGATTCGGCCGAGGTCGCCACCGCCAGGGTCGGCGGGATCCCCTCGAAAATGTCGGCGGCCCACCATCCTCTCAAGTACATGATCACCTGGTCTTTCGCCCACGCCCTCCGGGAGTACATGGTCAAGGTGAGGGTCCGCCGGGATGGAAGGGTCGTTGAGGTCGAGCCCCTCTCGGACCGGGAGAGTTTCAGGTTCGATGCTTTCGGAGAAGACGAGGCTCTGGAGTGCGCATCGACTCCTGGGATGCCGAGTCTCCTCTATTCCCGTCCAGAGCTTGTTGAGTTCTCGGAGAAGACGATCAGGTGGCCCGGCCACTGGGATGGGATTGATCTATTCAAGGAGTGCGGCCTCCTAGACCTCGAACCCCATGAGTTCGATGGAAAGAAGATCCTGCCCCGGGACTTCTTCGTCTCCGTGGTGGAGCCGAAGCTTCGTCCCCTTTCGGGCGACTCTGACCTCTGCGTCATGTGGAATTCCGTCATCGGGGAGAAGGGCGGAGAGCCCGCCAGGGTCGATTACCACTTCTGGGCCGGGCCCGATGAGGGCGTGGGGCTCTCGGCGATGGTGAGGGTCACGGGCTTTTCCGCGGCGACGGCCGCCAGGATGATCGGCAGAGGCGAGATCAAAAAGAAGGGGATCGTCGCCCCCGAGGACGGGATCAGGGGTGATGCCTACAACGGGTACATTGAGGAGCTGGAGGATCGGGGAATCAGTGTCCAGGAGACGGTCAGAACCGGGATCTAACGCCTCGTATCGGATGACCCGAATAGCCTCTCCTATATTCGAGAGCTTCGGCCTTAATGCGGGTTTCAATCCTCGCCGAACTTGATCCCCTGGGCGAGTGGCAGCTCTTTCGACCAGTTCACCGTCACGGTCTGGCGGCGCATGTAGCTCTTCCAGGCGTCGGACCCGGACTCGCGCCCGCCCCC
>Ga0209121_10005480_pt1 | contig 11481 bp, 10 predicted proteins | sample Cruoilmetagenom3_FD_187292 | JGI IMG/M metagenome (GOLD analysis project Ga0209121, IMG submission 187292) | Oil polluted marine microbial communities from Coal Oil Point, Santa Barbara, California, USA - Sample 3 (SPAdes) (version 2) | ecosystem: Environmental > Aquatic > Marine > Oil seeps ...
CCAGGTAGCCGCAAGCGCCCACCATCATTTGCTGGTTAGCAAGCAAAGCAACCAACAGGTGACTCACAGCCATATTGTCTCACTATCAAAACCCGGCCGAGCGGATGAGATCGCCCGTATGCTAGGCGGCTCAAAAATTACTGACGCAACGCTCAATCACGCCAAAGAACTCCTCAGCCTAGCCAATTAACCCTATCTATTCATAGAGTTGGAGTTGATTTAAATCAATTCTACCCGCTGCCAAAGCCTCTACATTTATGCCTCGAAAACTTTATCGGCACCGACAGATGTGCCGGAACGATACAGAGATACGTGGAGAGGAGTCGTTAATATGAAATCCGAAGATACAAGCACACTGGCTAAAGTTGGCATACTTGTTTTAGTGGGGTTCGGCATCATGTGTGGACTGATCGTGGTATCCAATATGATTAGCTAGTTTTCATATGTTCGGGTATGAGCCCGAAAGAACCAACATCTCAGCCTGTGCAGACCACGGCGTCAATTAACCAAAGATCAAGAAAAGGCTTTTTCCACGAACAACAGCCAAGATTAATGACGCCGGGAATATAGGTAGTTTTTCCTCCCCGCATCACACACAACCCATTGATCGCCCAGCCTGTCACAATGCTCTTGCCTCAACTGCACTCTTTGGGGAAGGTTTTCATTCACGCTGAGACGCTGTTTATCCTGTTTCAAATAACGAAACATGGTTTCAAATCGCTGACTAAAATCTATGCCTTTTTCTGTCACATCATGAAAAAGAAAGACAAATTTAGCATAGGAAAACGTCGAGCCCCCGAGACCAATCTCCAGCATTTTCTCTATATATTGACGATAGGCTCTGGAGAGGTATAGACCGAGCCCCTCTGCATCGCCAAGGGAACCCCGATAAACCGGAATATTCATTCTGCTGGCAGCATCAAGTGCACCTTCAACCAACTTGTTGTTTGACTGATTACCAACCAAGTAAAAATGGTCGGGGCCGCACTGGATAGTTAAAGGTTGAAACTGGCATTGCCCAACCCCCTGGCCCACCCCCGTATCAGGGGTCGCCAACAACGGTTTCGCTATCGCTTTTTTCCTAACTGGCTGTTTTCTGGGAAGACTGACATCAACACCCAATTTGGCCGCAGGGCGCTTTAACAACAACGCCTGGGTCATTTCTGGATTGAGCCGAAAATCCCCAAAAGACGGCAAACGCGACCCCTCGCCCGCCGCCTTAATTTCACAATAAAGCTGCTCATAATAATTTTCAGCCAACAACAGACAAAACTTCTCTGCATTGACTGACAACGGTGTCATTAGTAACAGCCATACGAGAATCTTTGAAAACCCATTGGAACTCATGCTTTTTAACCATTCTGGCCCATGTTAACCATCACTATGTGTGAGCGCCCGAAGGCAACCTCAGCATTTTCATCTTAACCCAAGGAACAGATGTTTACGCTGCGCCTACAAAACCATAGACTATGATCCATCCATGAGGGTAAGGCGCTTAAAATCAGCAGGTTATGTCACATTTAATGGTTCGCCTACTGCCACCCATCTTTTGCCTGATGCTGGCTGCGCTTATAACTTGGTATGCTCCGTCGCTTAAAAGTGAACAGCTTTCCATGTTGAGCCAACTACCCTACATTCTTTGTGGGCTAGCGGCATTTGTCGCAATATTGGCCAATCACTCCAGAGATCTGGGCGCCGCATTAATTATGCTGGCCATCTACTGGCTGATCAGACATTACCTTCAAGCACCACTCGATACAGAGCCCGCCGGCCAAGCTTTTGGGCTGATTTCAATTTGCCTGCCCCTCATGCTAGGCGTACTGATTATCCTGCCAAACACCGGATGGAGACACCTTGGGTTTCTGGTCTTTATTGCATTTATATCAATTTTTGCACTGATCATTATCAGCCTGTTTCAGTGGCAACCGCTGTGGTTTTCCACGCTATCCCCCGACATCAGAGCAAGCTCTTTCTTAGGGCTGAAAATTTCGACCACTGCCAGTCTCTTGTTCGCCGCAGCTTTCGTCCTTGGTGCGGTTCTGCCAAGTTTAAAACACGAACGGCCCGACATTAGCCTGCCCGGCTGCATTCTTTTTAGCTTCATCACGCTGGGCTGGTTCCAAGTGCCACATATCTCGGCAACCCTCTTTTCCGCTACGGGGTTACTCTTAATCATTAACCAGACCCATAGCTTACTCAACATGGTTTACCGGGATGAACTCACCCAGATACCCAATCGAAGAGCGTTACTAAGGGATGTTCGCAATACAGGCAACCATTACGCTCTAGCTATGGTCGATGTGGATCACTTCAAGAAAATTAACGATCAATATGGGCACGACCTAGGAGATCAGGTTCTGAAAGCCATTGCCTCAAAATTAAATCAGGTCAATGGCGGAGGCCGAGCTTATCGCTTTGGAGGGGAAGAGTTCTGCCTGCTATTTAGAGGAAAAACTGCCGATCAGGTTTTGGATCATCTAGAAACATTGAGGAAGACTATTGCCGAATATGACATGACAGCCAGAGATCAAAAGTCGAGACCCTGGATACAAAACTCTGGCGAGAAAAAACGTGGCGCCTCTCGTCGCAAAGGAAATATTCGAGCCACCGTCAGCATGGGGCTGTCCGATTCTGATGACACACAAGACTTTTATACTGTCTTGAAAGAGGCAGACCAGGCTATGTATAAGGCTAAACAGGGTGGCCGAAACCAGATAAAACAATCATAGCGGGAAAGGGCGATATAACACATTACGCAACTGCAAATACGCCCGAGCAGACAAAGGCCGAAAGTCGCTAGTTACCCCAGCTTTCTCACATAAAGCACCAAACTGTGACACACCAACTCAAATCCATTTTCGCTGGCAATTTTTTTCTGTAACTCCTCAATCTCCTTACTATGAAACTCGACCACTTGTCCGCTGTCCACATCCACCATGTGATCGTGGTGCCCACCGCGCTCCACTTCGTAGACTGCCGGGCCATTATCAAAATTATGCCGAGTCACCAGGCCCGCCGTTTCAAACTGGGTCAACACACGGTAGACCGTCGCAATGCCCACATCTTCATTAGCTTCGATCAACTTACGATATACATCTTCCGCACTCAAATGAGGCTCAGAGGAACTCTCCAGAATATGTAAAATCTTCAACCGTGGGGCGGTAACTTTAAGCCCAACCTTACGTAATTCATGGTTTTCCTCGTTCATTCCCTTATGACCTCTTCTCTCAACCCTATGGATTCGGTATTATCGCCCTTCGAAGATATGACTGGAAGCCCCAATGCATTCTACTGCACGAATGATCTGCCCTATAGTTCTAGCTCTTGGCCTCTCTGGGTGCTCCAGCATGTCCATGCCGAGCTTTGACTTTGCCATGCCAAGGCTCCCCACCATTCACAAGTTCGACATTCAACAGGGTAATGTGATCACTCAAGATATGATTGATCAGCTAAAGCCCGGAATGACCAAATCTCAGGTCCGCTACATTATGGGAACCCCACTTATAGCCGACACTTTCAGTCAAAACCGTTGGGATTACTATTACAGCCTTCAACCATCTAAAGGTGAAGAGGTGCGTGAGCAGGTAGCCATTTTCTTTGACGAAGACAAGCTGGTTGGTTTACAAGGGGACTTCATGCCCGGAGGCGGCGAGGACCAACAACCGTAATTCTGCCTCGCTATGAGCCGGATATAAGAGCTTCGCTTATACACCAACCTGTCATTCAGGTTTCTGGCGTGATTTTTCAGCTCGGCGCTTGCGAACTTCCTTGGGATCGACAATCAAAGGACGATAAATCTCAACTCGATCCCTTGGCTCCAGCACATATTCTTTTGGTGGTTTTAAGCCTTTGGTACCCAGCGCCTGACCAAAGATACCCATCTTGGCATTTTCCAACTCAATTTCTGGAAAATGCTCAATAATACCGGACTGTTGCACGGCCTCGCTGGCAGTCGTACCCCGCGGCACTTGCAACGATATCAACTTTTGTCGGTGTGGCAATGCATAAGCTACTTCGACCGTTATAAGCTCAACTTCCGTCATCGACCATAAACCTCTTGCGCCCGCTGTGCCAAAGCATCTACCAAGTTATTCGCCACCGAAGTAAATAAACTGGAGGATGCAATGCCGACTGACAGGCTATTAAATTCAAATTCCAGATCCAGCATTACCTTGCAAGCTGAAGCCGTCAATGCTTTGAAACTCCACTGCCCAGACAACCTTTTGAACGGCCCCTGTTGAAGATCCATGCAAATTCGCTCAGGCTCATACAGTGTGTTGCACGTGGTAAAGCTATGACCGATTCTACCTTTCTTTAGATCCAGCCGGGCAATCATTGAATGTTTAGTTTGATCCAAAATTTCTACACTCACACAGTCGTCCATGTACTGGGGATAACTGGCAACATCATTAACCAAATCAAACATCTGCTGATCCGAGAACATTACTAGTGCACTACGCTTAATCGTTGTTAACATCAGGAGAACGTCTTATAAATGCCCAATACAAATACCACCAGCACGGCTAATGGCGAGATATACCTAAGAATCCAATACCAGGAAAAAAACACCCTGTCACCTTCATCACTCAACTCACCCCGTACAGTCGCAGGTTTCATAATCCAACCCACAAAAATCGCAATAAACAAGCCCGTTAACGGCAGCATTACACTGGAAGTGAGAAAATCCATAAACTCAAAAAATGTAAATCCAGCGACCCGCGCATCCGACCACTCATTGAACGATAACACACTCCCCAAACCAATAATCCAGGCGACAGCACCTAACAACAAGTTAGCGGTAATGCGATTAAACCCTCTGGACTCAATCATGTAGGCGACAGCCGGTTCAATCAGAGATATGGCCGAACTCCACGCTGCCAAGGTAACCAATACAAAAAAGATGCTACCAAACAACAATCCACCCGCCATATTACCAAAGGCCACCGGCAAACTGACAAACATTAACCCTGGCCCTACGCCCGGCTCTAGCGCTGGGTTAGCGAAGACAATAGGGAAAATCGCCAACCCGGCCACCAGCGCAACCAGCGTATCCAGAAATCCCACAGCAATGACCGTACGACCAATTCTTGCATGCCCCGGCATATAGGCCCCATAGGCCATAATGGCACCCATTCCCAGACTTAGCGTAAAGAAGGCATGCCCCAAGGCCTCTAACACCCCGGCCCACGTTAGTGCCTGATAGTTAAAGCTGAACAAAAAATTAAAACCACGTACAAAATCACCACGCTGATAGCCAAAAACCAACAGCACCAACAACAGCACGAACAGCATTGGCATTAATATACGAACTGCCACCCCCAGTCCCTTGGTGACACCGGCAACAACCACGGACATCGTTAACAGCAGAAAAATTGTTTGCCAGAAAATCAGTGTTTCACTGTCGGCCAGCAAATTACCAAATATCACCCCAGCCTGTTCTGCACTAGCGCCCTGAAAGGCACCAGAGGCCATTGCCCCAATATAATGCAGAGCCCACCCAGCAATAACCGCATAGTAAGAAAGAATCATCAACCCAGCCGTCACACCAAACCAACCAATGGCATTCCAGGCACCGTGTAAACCCGCCTCTTCTGTCAAATAACGCATGGTGTTAATCGGACTTTGCTGACCTCTACGGCCCAGCATAACCTCAGCGACCATGACAGGTATTCCCACCAATAGAATACAAAGCAGGTAGACCAAAACAAACGCTCCGCCGCCATTTTCACCAGCAATATATGGAAATTTCCAGATATTGCCCAATCCGACAGCCGAACCCGTGGCGGCCAGAACAAAGGTCCAACGACTACTCCATGCCCCGTGAATCCCTCTTTTGGTATCGGACTGACCTTGCTCCACTGGTTTACCTTCAGCCATTAACAATGCTCTTTATAAGATTGCCCGGATTGTACCCACAATAGGTGCAATGAAAAACCAGCGACGCGAGACTCTTTTATTTCCAACAGATATTCCAAACAAAATCGTAGGCGTGTGAACCACCAATCCTTATAATCCCTGCCATGGCCAAGAAACCGAAAAAAATCCAAAAAAGCCCCACAATTGCACTCAACAAGAGAGCAAAGCATGACTACCATCTGGAAGAAAAATTTGAAGCTGGTATTTCTCTGCAAGGCTGGGAAGTTAAAAGCCTAAGGGCGGGCAAGGTTCAGCTTACCGACAGCTATGTCTTACTCAAAGATGGCGAAGCATTTCTCTTAGGTGTTCACATAACACCCTTGAGCACCGCATCGACTCACTTTGTCACCGACCCCACACGAACACGTAAACTGCTGCTCAATCAAAAAGAACTGAGCAAGCTGTTTAGTGCCGTCAACCAAAAAGGTCATACCTGTATTGCGACAGCACTGTACTGGAAACAGCATCTGGTAAAATGCGAAATTGCCATCGCAAAAGGTAAACAGTCTCACGACAAACGTGAATCAGAGAAAGATCGCGACTGGGAACGGCAGAAACAGCGGTTGTCCCGCCATGCAAGCTGACATTCACTTAACTGCACTCACAAGAGTGCCCGGATACTCGGCACCTTGCTGGCCTTGATCAATTACGGTGATAAAGCTTTGCTGTGTTTAATACTGACAAATGATTGACGTAAGTTGGCGCCCACTTACGCCACACCGCACTGTTTACAATGGGATAATACCTTCCACGATAAAATCTACACACATCACTGAACTACAGCAACAGAAAAGGTCTAACACTCTGTCATTGCTGTGTTAGAATCGGCGCAAGCCTTTACGTTGGGAGCCGTTGCCTTAGGCAAACCAACAACAATAGTGGTTTGAAGCTATGTAGCCAGAACCTAACACTGTAAAGACGATCAAATAAAGTTCAGGGGGCGTTTTGGATTCGACGCCGGTTACAAAACCCTGGGTGCATGCCGAGATGGTGACCAATCTCGTTAATCCAAAGTCGCAAACTATTAGTTGCCAACGACGACAACTACGCACTCGCCGCCTAAGAAACGGTAGACTGCCATCTGACTGGAGCCGTGCTTGTGCGTCCAGCGCTTCATCTACCTTAGGGTAGCGGCGAAGCACTCAGGTGTCATACTCACAAGATCGTGATGAAGCTCGTCCGGGGTGGATTCGCTAAACATTTACCGGAATCGCGGTTTACGCGCCCTGCCAGCCGGGCTGTAAAACGTTAAATATAATAGACTGAACTAAGCATGTAGAGCCTTCGGCAGCGGACTGACGGACAGGGGTTCAACTCCCCTCGCCTCCACCAATTCGTTGAAATATTCTTAATTTTTCAACACATTACCAAATGCACGGGAACCCAGATATGGGGACTCGTACATTTTGGTCATACATCGTCGCACCTATGGCAAGTACTACGCCCAAGACAAAAGTGGTATTTTCTACTTCAGGGTAGTGACGCCATCATTCCTGCGCGACCGTTTTCCTAACATACAGAATGAAATTCGCAGGTCTTTGCACACCGCTCTACCAGGTCAGCCACTTCAACACGAAGGGATTATCGCGACGCACAAAGTATCGGCGCAGCTCGTCACCCAGCAGAATCGCGATAGCAAAGGGCACACTGAGCATCAAATGCCAGACTTCCAGCGGTGCGGTTCCAAAAAAGGTGTTAAAGGCAGGCACATAACTGATTAACATCAGCAGGCCCAACTCGGTGGCAATGCCAACCAGCACCAGTTTGTTCGTGAAGAAACCAACCGTTAACAGGCTCTGGCGACGCGTGCGACAAATAATCACATCAGCAATCTGACAAATAATGATAGAAGCAAAAAAGGCGGTGATTGCAGTGCGATACACAGGATCAGCAACCGACAACTCTTGCCCCCACTGCCAACCATTGCTGTACAGCACTACAAAGTAGGAGAAGAAGCCTGCTGCGGCCTGAATCATACCAACAATGCCGTAGCTCATGCCCAGCAGGTTACGGGTTAACAGTCGCTCATTTTGTTTTCTGGGTGGCTTTTTCATGACATCCGTTTCTGGCTTTTCAGCGCCGAGTCCCAACGCGGGTAGAATATCGGTACCCAAATCAATCGCCAGAATCAGAATCACAGTCAATGGCAGAGGAATGCCCAACAACACAAAGGCAATAAAGGGTAAAATCTCGGGAATGTTACTGGTAAGAATATAGGCAATAAATTTTTTGATATTGTCGAAGATGGTACGACCCTCTTCCACCGCATGCACAATGGTGGCGAAGTTGTCATCCATCAACACCATGTTGCTGGCCTCCTTGGCGACATCGGTGCCCATAATACCCATGGCGACCCCCATATCGGCATTTTTAAGTGCCGGCGCGTCATTCACTCCATCGCCGGTAACGGTCACCACCTCTTCCTTGGCCTGTAACGCCTTCACAATTTGCAGCTTTTGCGCGGGTGAAATACGGGCAAACACCAGTTCCTTTGCATCCAACGCCTGTGACAGCGTGGCCTCATCCATGCTCACCAGCTCATCGCCCTGAATCACCCTGCCTGGCCCGGTGAACAGGCCTATTTTTTCGGCGATAGTACGCGCCGTAACGCCAAAATCACCGGTCAACATAAATACCCGAATACCGGCAGCGTGACATTTTTTAAGCGCCTCAGGCACCTCCGGGCGTGGCGGGTCAATCATGCCCGTGATACCCAGAAACACGTAGCCGTCATTCGGTAAGTCTTCATCATCAACGGCTTGCATTGCCAGCCCCAGACAGCGCTCACCGCGCTCGGCCATCACCAGAAATTTGTCCGTCATCTGCTGGCGCAACGCTTCACTAAAGGGTCTGATTTCCTCCTCATGCCAGACCTTATCGCACATACCTAGCACCACCTCTGGCGCGCCCTTCAAATAGGCCTCAAATTCCCTCTCGGTAGCAGTGCGGTACAAAGTCGTCATATATTTTGTTGTGGAGGTAAAAGGCTTTTCTTCTAAACGGCTAAAGCCGGATATATCTTCGATATCGCCGATACTGTCCGCACAACATAACAGTGCCGCCTCAGTGGAGTCGCCGATATAACCGCTATCGGTCAGACGCGCATTGTTGCAGAGCAACATCACCCGACGCAGATACTTTAGCGTGTTGCCATGGTAATCATCACCCCGGCCAAAGCGATACTCGCCATCGAGCGTTTCGACCAATTGCACACTGATACGGTTTTGCGTCAGGGTGCCGGTCTTGTCGGTGCAGATAACAGTAGTGCTTCCCAGCGTTTCAACACTTTCGAGATTCTTGATCAGCGCATTCTTTTTAGCCATGCGCTTACTCGCCATGGTCAGACACAATGTCACTGTTGGTAGCAAACCTTCTGGCACATTAGCCACAATAATACCGATAGCAAAAATAAGACTGCCAATGGCACCGTTGCCAACCAACAGGCTAACGATATAGAACGAGGTCCCCAGCACCATGGCAATACTGCTGATTACCTTGATAAAGTATTTCAGTTCCTTATGAATCGGCGTCTCAACCTCGTCTGCCTCTTTGGTCAGTTTGACGATTTTCCCGATCTGGGTGTCCATCGCTGTACGACACACCAGCACTTCACCGTCACCGCTCTGCACCAAAGAACCTGAAAACACCATGTTGCGGCTTTCCAGAATGTTCTCCTGCTCATGATAAGGATCCATCAAGACCGGTTCGCTCTCTCCCGTGAGGCTGCTTTGGTCAATCTTCAATTCATTGGCGCTGAGCAAGCGCCCATCGGCGGGAATGCGATCGCCCTCGAACAACAGCAAAATATCGCCAGGCACAAGTTGCGTTGCTTCCACTTCCCGCACCTCGCCGTTACGACGCACCCGCACTCGCGAAGGCAGCATTTGCTGGAAGCTCTCCATAATGCGTTCGCTTTGAAACTCCTGAATAAAGGTGAACAATGCATTAAGCAGAACCACAGCAAACAGGGCGATAGAGATATACAGATTGCCCTGCCCGGGATCCAACTGTTCAGCCAGCCATGCTAGACAGCCACCGACTATCAGCAAAATAGCAAAGAAGTTTTTGAACTGCCGAAGGAATTTAACCAACGCCGAGCCAGTTTCCTTGGCCTGCAACTCATTACGACCAAACTGCTTAAAACGCTGCTCCACCACCGCCTCAGCAAGCCCGTCCAAACGGGTATGAAGCTCATATAACAACGTTTCAACAGAACTTAACTGAGGGTTATCTGAGCAGTCAGGCGTCTGTTTTGATTTTGCATCCATCGCTGTATTTCCGTAATGAGTAGGCACACACAGCATATAACGCAAAGTGCCACGATAACTATACCTGTAAGGACTAGATTAAAATTCCCTGACGCGGACAATCTTTCAGTTCGTCACGCCACAGGCGTATTCATCCTTAGAATTTATAATTCTTCTTTAAAAAATCACTTTTTCTTTTGTAACCAATCAGATGGATAGTCGCTCGATTGCAATCGATAAACTTGTTGTTATCATTCCATCGTCAGCCAGCCCACAATGTTCAGTAATTTCCCTCTTGCCCTTCCCATTCAAATTTTTTATTCCTAAATAAGTTCACGCAAGCGTCTACAACTACCGGATCATAAAATGTACCTTTATTTTTTTCGATTTCTGCTAGAGCGACCGCTAACCCTTTCGCAGGCCGGTAAGGACGATGGGCAGTTATAGCTTCCACGACATCGGCCACGGCCAAAATCCGTGCTTCCAGAATAACTTCATGCCCCTTAAGTCCCTTCGGGTAGCCAGAGCCATCCCACCTTTCGTGATGTTGCAAAACTATTTGATTAATGGGCCAAGAAAAATCGATATCTTTAATGATTTCCCACCCAATAGCAGCGTGAGATTTAACCATGGACAATTCATTATCATTCAGTCTTCCTGGTCGGCTAAGAATCTCCGCTGGGATGCCAATTTTTCCTATGTCATGAATACTTGCACCCAACCTCAGCCCTTCTATTCTGTTTTCATCCAGACCTAGTTCATTGGCAATAGCAGCGCAGAGCATCGCCACACGTTGCTGATGCCCCGCCGTATAGGGGTCGCGATATTCGATAGTATTAGCAATTGCCTGCACGGTCTGCCTAAGAGCAGCGACCAGCTTGTCGTTTGTTGACAAACGTTCCAATTCAGACGCCGCACGCCCAGAGAACAAAGCAAGCACCGAACCAATTAGTTGCTCGTCTTCGATAGGCTTATCATCGAGCACGACCATAATGCCCAACAAATCTCCTTTGCTCCCACAGAGCGTAGTGCCTGTGTAGGAGTGAACATCCATACTTTGCAACATAAGATCTTCGGGAAACAATTGCTGAACATCACTTTTGTAAAGGCAGAACCCGTTAGCAGCAAGCGTGGAACAGGGTGTACCTTCAAGCTCATAGCTCATGTTGCCGACAAACTCTCCATCTAACCACAGAGCAATGGTTGACGCAGTGGTAGAGTCATTATCTAACGAGGCAACAAAGACACATTTTGCCTTCATAACCACACCAAGATTTTCGGTCAGATTTTTAAGGAAATTCTCACCAATCAAACTGGC
>Ga0209121_10005481_pt1 | contig 11481 bp, 4 predicted proteins | sample Cruoilmetagenom3_FD_187292 | JGI IMG/M metagenome (GOLD analysis project Ga0209121, IMG submission 187292) | Oil polluted marine microbial communities from Coal Oil Point, Santa Barbara, California, USA - Sample 3 (SPAdes) (version 2) | ecosystem: Environmental > Aquatic > Marine > Oil seeps ...
CTTAACTCGGTATATCCGACATTAATGTCGTATATCCTTTCGTTTTGGAGTTATATCCGAAACTTACTTCGTATATACCTCTCTTTAGCAGACTACTAACCTTCATATCTTTTAACCTCATTTTCAATATACGAATTATTCATTGGATTAGACGATATTGATAACAATTTATACTCTACCAGCTAAGTAATGTTTCCCTTACCTGGAATATGCACAAGCTCAAATAAGTTTACTTTTCAATTCTCAAATAATTCCCAAAGCTTTCATACTGGCGGTGGTAGGGTCTTTATAAAAAATAGGGTCTACTGCCTCAACGATTTCTGCAGAGACATCAAAAAAATGTCTTTTATTCTCAATTGGGATAAGAGCCTTTTTTGCTCCATTATCTAAAGCAACTTGAAGAGGTTCTGCGAGAGAAGGCAAAGGCTTGAGATTTCCTTGAACAGTCATATCTCCCAATACTACTATAGCAGGTAATACTGACTGCTTTTTTAAAGCTGAGAGTAAAGCAACAAACAAAGCCACTCCTGAAGGAGCTCCAATACCTGTACCTAAAAGATCTACTGCTTCTACATTGAAATCATGCGTATTAAAATTAGAGCCTACTCCTACTTGAGATTTTACACTCTTTAGGTAATTAAATGCCCTTTGGAAAGAATCTTTCATTTTTCTGTCTAATGCTCCAGAAATTTTTAATTTTCCTGTACCAGAAGCCATATTTACCTCTACTCTATAAATTGTCGCTTTAGATTGTTCGCCAATAGCTATTGTATAAACAGTCCCGGGGAGAAGAGGATCAGAAGATATTAAACCCCTCCCACCCTCCTCAGGTACACCAACAAAAACTTCTCGTAGAGTCTCTTTGTCAATGATGGAAAAACTTGTCTTTGAATATTCATACGGCGCTAATTTTTTCAACTGCTCTTTAACCCTTCTCCTTCCCTCAAGAGCTAACTGAAGATATTCAAACAATTCTTCTTTAGTGAATTTTCCATCTGGATGTATTAACTTCAATAGTCCTGATACTGTTTTTCTTACAGCTTTTGAATCCCTTGTGTTTAAATGAGAGCCCAAATTAAAAAAGCGATCTATACTTTCTGTAAAATTCCTTTTTCGCAATTCCCTTATCGCTTCGGCAAAATAATCAATTACAAAACCATAGTGATTTGTTAGAAATTCGTTTCTCATCTTATCTATTTCCCATCCCGGCAAATAAAAATGGATTCTATCCAGAAAAGCAATATCATCCCTTATTATCTCAGGCATAGGAGTGAATAAATGAGAACTTTGAACTAACACATCAATTGGTTGGTTTATATTACCAAATAGCACAATAGAAGCTTTTCCAGATAAAGCCTCTTTGCCTCGCGCGAAAGCGCCAGACTCACAATAAGTTTTTAAAGAAGTGATAACCTCTTTTTTCATTTTACTTAAATCTGCAACTTCATCAAAAGCAACTACATCCCATATTCCAACAAGTCCTATCTGACTTTTACTAATGTTATAAAAAAGATTTGGCACTGTAGTAGGACCGGTAAGAAGTATCACATAGGGTGAGACATCCTGAAAAGCATAAGATTTACCTGTTCCCCTGGGACCAAATTCAACAAGATTAAAGTTATTTTCAATTAATGGAATAAATCTACACAAGTAAAGCAATTTTTTTCTTTTTGAAAGTTGAGATGGTTCAAGGCCTACAGTCCGTATTAAAAAATTTATCCATTCATCCCTGGTAAATTGTTTCCTACTTTCAATATATTCATCTATATCAAAGGCTGCTATTTGGATAGGTTTTAACTCTCTAATCCTAAATGGGCTTTTCTTTCCAGGTTCATCACCTTCATAAAAATACTCCAGCTCAACTTGAGCCCATATTCCTCCCTGAAGTAATCTTTCATATTTATTAATATAAATCTCTGGTATGTGAACATTTTTGTATCCAAAATTTATCAAAGTAGCCCAATATTTATCCTCACTTGCTACTAATCTTACTACTACCTTATCAATAAAAGTATGTTTTCCTTTTGTTTTAACTTTAGCCTGGGCTCTCATACTTTCATCGGGTCGAACATAATTTTCTACTAAAATGTTATTAGCCACTTTTAGTCCTGCCTCTATAGCTCTCTCATCATCTGTAGCACAATATTTCCCTAAAAGATATTCTAAAACATATACCGGGACATTTGCTCCTACTTTTACTTTTCTAACAATATCTTTCCGGACAACTTTACCAGGAAAAATCTTGTTGGCTTTCTGATCTAAATATGGCATATTATTTTCCTTTTTATACTGTAATTTTAACATTAATATCACTAAATTTTGCCAATTCCATCTCTGTTTCTGAATCAAGTAAATATATGTCTATAACACCTAAAGCTATATTCTCATTTAAAATAACAGTAACAATATCAGGTTTGTTAGGTTCTAATATTACCTCTTTTGTCCCTTCATCAAACCCATATTCCGCAGTTTCCGCTTGACCAATAGTGCTGCCCTCTTTTACAACCTGTATTCTAACTCTTTTTCCCCTGGGATTCATATCATCAAAAATAAGTAGTTCAGTTTCATAAGTTACCTTTACAGTAAATATACGATTAGTTATTATTTTCTTGCTGATAGTTAAAAAATATTTTTCATGGAAAGAAGACTTTTTAACAGTAAAGGCTTTCATCTTTAATTCCAGAAGAGGGATAATCACCTCTTGCAATGAAATACCCCCATGAACATAAGGATTTTCTTCACCAGGTGTATTGAAAACAGCAACTGTTTCAGGAAAAACAAAATCCAAATTGCATTTATATCCAAAATCAGACGCCTTAAAACGAACTGTATTTTCAGGCTCATCTCCACCTCTGCCTATCCATACACGTTTGTGCAAAACACAAGTTTCTCCCTTAGGAACTTTTATTTTCATATCTTTACTTATTTCTGGGCCGAGTAAATAACCATGGTCAGCTGTAATAACAAATATTTCAACTCCTAACCTCGCCAGAGTATATATAGCTCTTTTTATTTGCACAGTAATCTTATTCATAATTTCCTTAGCAATTAATCCTTTGCCACTTTCACAAATACTGTCTATCTCCTGCGAAGTAACAATAATAAAGTCTGCGATATCAATTTTATCTCGTATATTTTTCCTTGGTTTTATAACCTGTTCTAATTTAAATGTTTCCATTTTATAAGGACATCTCTGAGAAAAATAACTTAATCTTTCGCTTCTTTTAGATGCTTTGTTATCATTCACTTGAAGATAAATTTTCTTTCCCGTCTTTTCTATATTTATCTCTTCATTAAAGTACAAAAGTAAAGAAAGCATTCCAAAAGAAGTTAGGGTAGGAATAGCTGCTAATGCTGGCGATATATCTTTTTTCTCATAATTTTCTATGGAATGAAGAAAATCTTTACCCATTTCATATCTAAACGCATCTACTAAAAAGTAGGCACATTTTTTCTTTTTTTCCAGGAAAGGTAGCAGTTTTTGTTTAAAAATATCCTTTTGATGTATAATGTTCTTTGTACTTAAATATGCTGATGGTGAAAACTGGGAAAGAAAAAGTTTTGCCTCAATATTAATAAATTCAGAATATTTTTGTCTGCATTCAGATATAAAAATTTCTAATTTATCCTCAAATTTTCCTTCTATATCTACATCAGAATATTTTGTTTCCATCAATCGGTAATATTTATCAATTAAAGACCATTCCCAGGGCTTGTTTTTCCCGGTATAATAATTTATACACTCACTCAAACTTAAACTTTTACCTTCAATTTCATTAAAGGCTTGATTAATAGAAATAAGTAAATTTATACTGTAGCTCAAAAAAGACCATAATAAACCATACTTAGGTTCATTCTTAGCCCAGAACGAACTCTTTCTTTTATTTATTATTTCTTTTGTAAAATTTAAACCCTTCTTTTTATTTAAATTAAGAACAAATTCTATTAACTTTTCCTCTACAACAGGAAATGTCTCACTCATGGTTAACGCATCAGGAGGAAACTTTTCTTTTTCTATTTCATATTTTCTTTGTATTTTTTCTGCCCAGGTTTTATAACTTTTGTTAAAATCTGAACGTTTTCTCCATGTGCCCACCAATTTTTTAACATTTTCTTTATATTCTTTTTTAGAAGGTAACTTTAAACTATGATATTTCCCTGCCAATTCACTTTCCAAAGACTCAATGAAATCTACCATAAGAATCTTTTCAACCAATTTCTCTCTTATATCTTCCCCTTCTTTAACATTTTTTAGCTGAATACCTAAGTAATTATCCAAAAAATTGATTAAATCACTTAATAGCTTCTTTTCTTTCAAAGATTTATCGTATTTTGTATCTGCTATAAAAGATAAAATAAGAATTTGTGGATTATTAGTTTTAAGTAAAGGAGATAAAGCACCTATCTGTATTGATTTTGCTTCTTCAATAATATGTTCAATTTCATCTATAGTAATTGTTTTCTTTTCTATCCTTTTACAAATATCTACTACCAAATCAGAGGGAAATCTATTAGAAAGTATCTTCTTAACAATTGTAGCAGGATCAGTGTTTTTATCCAAAGAAGCAGTAGGCTCTAAAATACAACCTGCCTTTTCTAACTCTATTAAAGGAAAATTTGCAACATCTCTATGATGCTCTATATATATTAGAATATCCTTTTTTTCTTCATCATTAAAATATCCCTCAGCCTTAAATCTTACCTCATAATAACTCTCTTCATATTTTATAACCGAAACATTTATAAAATCAGATTGTCCCATTATTCCTTTATAAACGCCTTCTGGGTCATACCAAATAACAATGCCGTGTTCTTTTAGTTGCCTTTTTATTAGACTTTTTAGCTGATTTTTAATTAAGTCCATATTATTCCCATTCAATAATGATTTTTTTCTCTTCTTTTAAAAGTATCTCTACCTGCTGAGTAAATTTCTTAATTTGGTTTTCAAATTCTTCCTGGTCAACAATAACTTTATCAAAATACTCCGATAATTTTACTTTTTCTATACCTGGATTATTTTTTGCAATAAAGTTATCAATAGTATTTTGAATAGACTGTTCTACAGCTGAAAATGCAGAAATATCGGACCTCATTTTTTCAATAGATGCTCTACAATTCCTGCAGGCATTAGAATCTTTCAAATCAAGATTTCGACAGCATTTTGAATTTATCTCTTTGAGAATCCTATCTTTAATTCCATCCGGTAAACTCTCCCACTCAGAAAGACTTCTAACTTTCCCATCTAACTGGGTATATAATTTATCTCTTTGAGAATGAACATCTTCGTATATTGGATAGTATATTGACAAAATTTTTTCTGTATCTTTTGAAATCGCAGGTAAACGGTCATAAAAATCCTCTGATTTGGTATTCTCTCTTAATCGTGTTAAAGTTTCCTTTATGGTTTCATCTTCCATAATTTCTTTCTCTAAACCGAAGGATATTCCAGATAAAACCTCACGAGCTCGAGTTAAAATTTTTAAATTATTCTCTAATAAAGCTGATTCTATTCTGACAATTTTTTCTAAATTGTCTTTCAGTTCTCTACCTTCCTCAGCTAAGAATTTAACGCAATCCTCTGAACTGTTATCTAATATCTGAGTTACTGTTCTTAAAAAATTTTCTACAAATTCCTTGCAAGGAAGCTTTAAAACCTCAGCTTTAGCTTTTATAGATAAAAGTATCTCTTTCTTTTGTGAAGCTAATTCTCTTAATTTGTCTGTAATAGCACTTTCTTCTGCATCAACCTCTTTCCCGGTTATAGCTTCGTAATTTAGGCAAGCTTTTTTTATAACCTTAGGAGAAATAATCTGCTCTCGGGGCATAAATGCTGCGACTTTAAATGCATTGTTATTAATAATCGCTTCCCTACCCCCTGTCTCAGTATAGCTCTTGTAACGCCTGCCTTGATAACTTATCTCAATCACACCCGCCCTGAATAAAGCACTCAATATTAATCTTATTATATCCCGTTCCCATCCATAGCCTATACCTCCAAAATGTTTTTCCAATAATTTTCCAGTAACCTTTTCCCCATATTGATGTCTTCCATTTATATAACGCATTACTTCCTGTGCTATTGGTGCATCAACATTTATTTCATATTTATCATGTTGTTTTAGTACAAGGCTGAATCCTTCCTCGTAAAAAATAGGAGGTAACCCAGAAAGATTAATAGAAGTCAACACATTCTGTGCTTCTTTTCCAGAAATGCGTTTTGCCGCCATCTCAAATTTAGGAAACAAATCTGGAATAAGTTCATTAATCAAACCTCTAATACTATCTGATAAAGTTTGTCCGTAACTTGAAACATTTTTTCTAACTCCTCTGAAAAAGATACTTCCTGAATAAGCAAAATTCTCCGTTTTATTTCTTAGTTTTCTGTGAGTTTTATCTTCCCTTATTTTTTCTTCACTGTAGCATTTATGCTCCTCAGAAGTAAGCTGTCCTTGCGATGCAAGACGCTCATGTATTTTTATCATTTCTCTGGACCGATACAATCCTTCAACTAAATTATGAATTCCTTCATTTTGAGGAAAAGTCCAAAATATTTTATTCTTATTTGAATCCTGACGTGATTCTTTCTTCTTATCCACAGATATATCCTTAAATTCCTGCATATCTTCTGCTATAGATAATTCAACAGTAATATTACCATCTCCTGTTAAACTCTTGCCACTTAGCGTATAAGATGCAGTAAATATTCTTAAATTTTTATAGTTAAAATGTGTGTATTTTGCATCTTTAAATAACTCTTCTAATATTTCTCTGCGAATTAAATTTCTATCTGCTGGTTTAGGGGTTAATTCACTTCTCTTAAAATCCCAGTTTTTTTCTGGAGCAGTATATAATTTGTAACCTTCCTCACTTAACTTTATAAATTCTGGTTCTAAAACCTTAATTGCCTCTTCTACTTCCTCAATGCAGGACTCTGCTCCTATATACGGATACAGGAGTGCTGCTATATTTGAGGAAGTCCGAGGAAGGTCTCTTACAAATTCAAGCAGGCATATTACTTTAGCAACTTTTGCAGCAAATGGCTTATCTGAAAATCTATTTTCTATATCTAAAATATCCTTTTGTTTTCCACTGGAGATATTTCCAGATATCAAATCATAAACTTTGTCCAGGGTAACAAGAGCACCTAATTCCTGTTCAGCAAGATTAACCTTAGGATTAATAAGCATCTGCTGAGCCTGTTTTATAATAGTTCTGTTGCTTCCTCCAATATGCCGCGCTGCTCCAGGTTGAAGTCTGATACCTGACATAATATCAATAGACAGTTCAATATGATAAGGCAGGTAAGGATATAGGTTTATAAAATCGTCTTTTCTGATTTCAGATTTTCTCGAAGTCCTTTCTAATTTTGTGCACTGATTTAACCTATGCTGGTTATCTTTAAATAATTTACTAAGTTCTGGAATAACTACTGCTTTTTTAGCTAAAACTCTTTTACTGGTAACCTCAGAAATATCTGCAGGCGAGAGATCTATTTCAGTTGGAAATCTATTTTTTAAACGGGCAAATTCTACTTTTTTATCACCAAGGGCACTTACTACTTCGTTAAGTTTTTCCTGCGAGGTTACAATTAGCCAGATAGGAGCTATTGTTTGTCTTTTCATAACCCTATTTTTACTCTCAATTCCCAATGCCTGAACAATTGCCTGAAGATCCAGCATTTTACCAACGCTACGAGAGACAAATTGGCCAACTTCATCAACGATGAATATCAAAGCAGTATTTTTTATTCTTCTTGTCATCAGGTCAAAACAACGTTTTGCAAATTCATTTGGTGTTATGTCCGCTCTCCCTCTAATATTTCCAAATTCATCTTTTACTCCTAATGAACGAACCCATGAATCAGGTTGATTATAAGTGCTCGGGTCCATTTCACAAAGAATACTGCTTGCCTCATTTAAAGCACTCGCTCTTTTGCGCCCCTTTGCCCAGGGTTGTAAGTATTTTTTCTCATATAATTTAACGAATTTTTCAAGTTTTCCCTCTTCCTCCAAATCTTGCTCAAGTTGAGCAATGTCAAAATCCTCAGCGTACCCTAACTCCCTTAGCAATACTTTATACATAATCTCTGTAATTCTATCAGAAGCTGAGCGCACACCTCTATCCATAGACACATCAAAAATAATCGCTTTAGTAGGAATTTTTACCTTTATGTAATCGAGGAAGTCCGAAATCCTTTTATCATTTGCCTGTCTTTTAAATAACTTTCTTGCATTTTCTCCTTTAATCTGTCTTCCTTCCAGAATATAGCCTAAAATTTTTGCAAAACTTGATTTTCCAGACCCAAAAAAACCAGATATCCATGCTCCAATACCTTCATGAGGACTGGAAGGTGTCTCGGAATATTCCCTTAGAAATTCTACAAAATGTTCTTTAATAGCATCAGTTACTACATATTCGGATATTTCCTCATAAACAACCTCCTCGTCTACCTGAGTAACTTTAATTACTTCTTCAATCTTTCTATCGATAGGCCTTTCAAATATATCTCGTATTTTCATTTATAATACCTCCATTGGCAAATAAATGTGCTTTACGTTCGTATTATTCAAACCTCTTTTATTTCTTTACTCTTTCCAGCAATACTTTGCCCACTTCAGTGATTTGGTATTTTTGAAAACGACTCTTTGGTTTATCAGGAATAGTAAAAGCTAAAAAATTATTTTTTATCAAAGGTAAAATATGCCTTTTATAATTCATATAAGCAGGGGAAAGGTTTATATAGTGCAATATCTCTTGTCTTTTCTTCGGAGTTGTGCAAAATTTAAGAATATTTACTACTTGCTCACTGACTTGCTCACTGACTTGCTCACTGACTTGGGCCTTAATTTTTGCTTCTGGATGGATATGCAAAACTGCGGTAAAATAAGTTCTTTCATCATCAGTCTCAAAAAAAGGTTCAGGAGAGCCATTTGCCTTTAATGCCTTTCTAATCTTAGGAAACCCTGTGCCTCTTCCTTCAGTAAGATGCAGTTCTTTCAAAAAATCTCCAATACGACGGTTACGGTATTTTCTTGCCACTACTCTTCCACTCATTAAATTATTTTTATTAAGTGGAGGCAATGGCCCAGGGTAGCTAATAATTTCAATTCTGGTGGGGAAAACTCTTACCTCAACCGGGGATTGATCCCTGTAACTACGGTGATAAACAGCATTAACCAATATCTCCTCTATTGCTTCATATGGATAATTAAAAAATCTTACCGCTTCTGCTTTAGCCGGGACTTTACGCACTAACTCAAATATAACCTTATTTTTGAGGTAATTCAAGGCATCTCTTACCTGCTGATGAAGGGGCCCTTTAAAGGTTTTCTCTTTAAAACTATCGCCTGCCTCGTCTTGAAACTCAACAACATCAATGCAGGCGCCTCTAAAAAACTGGTCCGGATTATCATTGAAAAAAAGAAGTCCTACATTTTTTGGCTTTAAATATTCCTTTGGTCCCTCGGCAATATTCATCCTGCGACATAATTCGGGAAAAGGAATCTTAATAGATTCTTCTAATAAATCACTCTTAACTTCTGCCAGATAAGATTGAATTAAAGTTAAATTTAAGTTTGTAATTTCTGTCCTGTGGTTAATTTGGTCATCAAAAGGAACTTGATTTGCCATTGATAAAAGTTCGTGTTCTTCGGACTCGGTAGCCCTTTTAGTAGAAGAATATCTTCTTATATAGTAAGTGTATCCCGGTCTTTTGGTCAAACTTTTAGGTGCTTTATAAGGCCTGTTAGCACCACCTGGACACCAGATGATTAATATTATTTTATTCTGGAACTCAGCTGGCTCAGCAAGAGGAAAATACTCAGGTCTTAGTCTATGGCAGAGATTAAGCAATTCTTTCTGGATAGTGGCAATTTTTTTGTGAGAAAGTCCTACCGGGGGAAGAATAGGATGACCATTATCTTCTTCAATTCCAATTATAATATACCCTCCACCCCAGTTATTAAAATCATTAGCAAAGGCACAAATACTGTGTAAAACTCTAATGGGATTCCACCCTCTCTTAAACTCAATTCTTTCCCATTCAACAGTTCCACCGTTTATTAACTCATCAATATTTACCGGTAAAGCCATTTATATATAATCCCTTTAAAATATTATTATTTACTGTTAATTACTTGCAGTTTCAAAAATTCTGCTTATCTGTGACCATTTGTATTTTCCCTGCTGTAACTCTTTATAATACCTCTCTGGCTCTTTCCAGTGTATGAGCTTATAAAAAGGTGCCATACTAAGAATTACTCCATCATCAATGTTTGGTCTATACCCTAAGGCAATAACCTCATTAATATCTTTCTTGAAATGCTCAAGTTCCTCAAGCAGTTCCTTACCTCTAACAATGAGTTTTTCTATATCTCTTTTTTCTCTTCCCTCCACTTTGTCCCTTTTAATATGCAGCTCCGAGAGTCGTGATTTCTCAAAATTAATTTTTGGTTCTGTATATTTATTTATTAAAGAATAAAGGGTGTCCTGGGTAAATTTAAGGTTATAAATATAAAATCCATAGTTTTTCTTCTCTGATGAGAAAAGCCAATAAATTGGTCTTTTTTTATACATCTTAATATGATATTTTATAAAAAAATCAGAGATTAAAAACTTTCTCAAATCACCGCCTAACACTTTAATTACTTCCTCTCCTCTTTCATCCCCGAGAATCTTTTCTAATGCCTCTTTAATTCTTATCGGAGCATCATCAGGATGACCTTCATCAAAAACAAGTATACCATCATCTATCTGAATTTCCTCCACTTTAAACCTTCCCATAAGAGCACCTAAAGCAAAAGATACATATTTTACAGCAAGTTCATATCTTTTCTCTTTTCTCTCAAATCTGTTTTGCTTTATATATTTAAATACAGTTTCAGGGTGAAAACCTGAAGCAAGACAGATTTCCTCTAAAGTAAGGTATCGTTTGACTCCTCTTCCTCTTTCTTTAGATTCTATTTTTTGATTCTCAGGTTCTTTATTTCTTCTTAAAACTTCTCTGGGAATATGTTTTTGCAGATAAAGATTTTTAATAATTTTTAACTTCCTATTATTTAAATCGCTAACTTCTTTAAGATTGCCGGCAAGTTCCCCAAACTCTCTTTCAATCTGTTCAATATCGTTCTGATGAATATCATATAATTTGTAAACAGCATTGGATATTTGCGTTTCTAAAATTGCTAATTCCTTCTCTCTTTTTAGGATATCTGTAAAGCCTGTATCCCAGGAAGGTGGTCTCTCAAACTCCCAGGAAGTCTCATTCATTTTCACTAATTCTTTTTTTAATTGGATGCATCGTTTGACTTTTTCTTCTATCTCTCTTACAAACTCAGGATTTTTGGCTTCCTCGGGGAAAGGAATGCGGGCAATGTCACCGACCTGGTACGCAACAGTAGGACTAATCACCTTAATTAAGTAAGTAGATATTTTAGAATTTAATATCCCAATCAATAGATAAACACTGGTTTTCTGGGGAAA
>Ga0209121_10005482_pt1 | contig 11478 bp, 9 predicted proteins | sample Cruoilmetagenom3_FD_187292 | JGI IMG/M metagenome (GOLD analysis project Ga0209121, IMG submission 187292) | Oil polluted marine microbial communities from Coal Oil Point, Santa Barbara, California, USA - Sample 3 (SPAdes) (version 2) | ecosystem: Environmental > Aquatic > Marine > Oil seeps ...
TCGCAGAGAGGAAGGGATTCGAACCCTCGATACGTTGCCGTATACACACTTTCCAGGCGTGCGCCTTCGACCACTCGGCCACCTCTCTTTATTTTTATTGATCTAAATATAAATCAAGTAAACCTTCAGGAGTTTCAACTATAATTTTGTTGTTTTCCCTATCAACTTTTTTAATAAAGTGATCAATCATTGGTATAAAAACTTCGGTTCCATTAGAATTTACTTCAAATAATGGTTGAGCCGATGCATCGTTAACTCCAGTAATCACACCTATATAACCCAAATTAACATCTTCAATGTCAAAATCAATTATTTCATGAAAATAAAATTTATTTCCGGTAAGTTTTGGAAGAAATTTTAGTGGTAAATATACCTCAACACCAAGTATTGCATCAGCATCTGCTTCATTTTCTACATCTTCAAATCTTATTCTAAGTTGATTTCCTTTTTGAAGTGAGATAGTTTCAATAAAAAATGGAACCAGATCATTGCCTAAAGCAACAAATACTGATTCCAAATTTTGATATAATTCAGGTTCATCAGTGTCTAATTTAACAATAACTTCACCTTTAAAACTATGTTTTCTAACGATTTTGCCTAAATAAAAACAATCTTCTTTACGCATATCGAGAAAATAATTTACTATTCTTTTCCTTCTTCTGTTGCAGCAGCTTGTGCGTCATCAATAGATTCAGGAGCCGCTTCTTCAACAACATTTTCTGCAGCTTCTGCAGCAGCCTTAGCATCTGCAGCAACTTTTATTGCTTCATTTTCAGCTTCTTGTACAGCAGCTAAACGTTCTTCATTAATTTTCACTTCTGTAGCTAATACAGCAGCTTTAGCATCTTCTTTAGCTTTTGTTAAACCGTCTTTTTGAGCAGTTACTTTAGCTTCTTTTTCTGCAACCCAAGCTTGAAATTTTTCTTCTGCTTGCTCCTCAGTTAAAGCACCTTTAGCAACACCTCCTGCTAAATGATTTTTCAACATAGCTCCTTTATAAGATAAAATTGCTTTTGCTGTATCTGTTGGTTGTGCTCCATTTTGCAACCATTTTACGGCATCATCAACATCTAAATCAATAGAAGCTGGATTTGTATTAGGATTATAAGTCCCAATTTTTTCTAAATACTTACCATCTCTTTTAGAGCGTCCATCTGCAGCTACTATCCAATAGAATGGTTTTCCTTTTTTACCGTGTCTTTGTAATCTAATTTTTACTGGCATTTGTTTTAAATTTTAAGGTACGAAACCTTGGTTATTAATTAAGTGCGCAAATATAGTGAGTTATTTTCAATTAACACATTCATTTTTAGTATATTTTAAACTAATCCTGTAAATCCTAAAAAAGCTAATGACAACAAACCTGCTACCAATAAATTAATTGGAACTCCTTTCATTCCTTTAGGGATATTTGCCAATTCTAAAGATTCCCTTATGCTAGCAAAAACAATTAATGCCAACCCAAAACCAATTGAGTTTGAAACTGCAAAAAATACAGCTTTCATTAAACTTCCACCATCTAATCCTAATGCTAAAATTGCTACACCTAAAACAGCACAGTTTGTTGTAATTAAAGGTAAGAAAACCCCCAATGCTTGGTATAACGGCGGACTCACTTTTTTCAGAATTATCTCTACCATTTGCACCAATGCTGCAATAACCAATATAAAAGTAATAGTTCTTAAATAATCTAATCCTGCCGGAACCAATATATATTGATGTAATAAATAAGTAGCCATAGTTGCTATTGTCATTACAAATAGTACAGCTCCTGACATACCGACCGAAGTTGACACTTTACTCGAAACACCTAAAAACGGACAAATTCCTAAAAACTGAGAGAGTACAATATTGTTTACAAAAACAGCTGCAATAAGTATAATAATATAATCCATTTCTATGTAGTTTTAATTGAAATTTTGTTGAATAAAACGGTTAAATAAGCTAGTGCAATAAATGCTCCTGGAGGTAAAATAAAAAGGATGAATGTATTTGCATCTTCTGGCACAAATTTAAACTCAAAGATACTTCCACTTCCTAATATTTCTCTTATAGCGCCTAAAGCTGTTAAGGCAATTACAAAGCCTAATCCCATTCCTAAAGCGTCTATAATAGAAGATAAAATATTATTCTTTGAAGCGTAAGCTTCTGCTCTTCCTAAAATTAAACAGTTCACAACTATTAAAGGAATAAAGATTCCTAATTGTTCATATAAAAACGGAATAAAAGCTTCCAACACCATTTCAACAATTGTTACAAATGATGCTATAATTATAATGAAAGCAGGAATACGTACTTTGCTCGGTATTTGAGTTTTAACCAATGAAACCACAATGTTACTCATCAACAACACGAACATTGTTGCTACTCCCATTCCCAACCCATTAAATGCCGATGAGGTTACACCCAATGTTGGACACATACCTAACAACATAACAAATACTGGATTATCCTTTACAATACCTTTTAAGAAGTTTTGGGTTTGATTTATTTTTTCAGCCATAATTCTTAATTTTTAAGTGTTGTTAATGAACTATTATTTTTCATAAACTCATCATAAGCCATTTGCACAGCTTCACCAAAAGCTCTTGTTGTAATTGTTGCTCCTGTTAACGCATCAATATCACCTTGATCTTTTGTTGGCATTACGTTAAATGTTGAAGGATTTTTACCTCTATATTGAGCAATAAATTTATCGTCTTTCATTTTAGTTCCTAAGCCTGGTGTTTCCTTTTGTTCTAACACTTCAATATTTTGAATTGTTCCATCTGGTTTAAACCCAACCATAATTTTTATAAGGCCGCTAAAACCTTTTTCTGTTGATCCAATTACTGCGGCTCCTACAAATTCATTATCCTTAAATGCTGGATAAACTTCTACTGAATCTTTAGCTATTTCAGAGCTTATTAATTGTACTTCTTCTACAGGATTATTATCAAACTCTGGTAATACTTGTTTTAAAGCATTCACTTTTCGTTCTATTTTACCTTTTTCAATAGGTCCAACGGTTAGTTCATTTACAAATCCTAAGGAAAAACCTGCAATAATGGTAATTGCAAATAATGAAACCACCATATTTATAAATGTATCTTTCTTCTTTTTCATAACTAAACAATTTTAGATTTGATTTTTGAACCAAATCTTCTTGGCTTAAAATAGGTGTTAATTAAAGGAACAAAAGCATTCATAATTAAAATTGCAAATGAAACTCCTTCTGGATATGCTCCAAATAGTCTTATTACTACTGTAATTACTGCAATACCAATAGCAAAAATAATCATCCCTTTTTTAGTCATTGGGCTGGTTACTAAATCGGTTGCCATAAAAAATGCACCTAGTAACGCTCCTCCTGATAAAATATGAATTAAAGGACTTGCATAACTTTCTGGATTTACCACCCAAAAAATCCCAGTCATAACTGCCATAGTAACAAGCATAGTTACTGGAATGTGCCACGTAATTACTTTTCTAACTAGTAAATATATTCCACCTAACAGCAAGGCTAAGGCTGACATTTCACCAATAGAACCACCTGATATTCCTAGAAACATTTCTAAATTAGATGGAAGGTTTGCACTAATATTAGTCATTGTATCCCCAAACATTAAGCCTTCTTTTATCATTCCTAATGGAGTTGCTCCAGTAACGGCATCTGCCAATACAGTATTGTTTTCAACAGCTGTTGGCCACATCGTCATTTGAACTGGAAACGAAACCAATAAAAATACACGACCAACTAAAGCTGGATTAAAAATATTAAAACCAAGTCCTCCAAAAGACATTTTAGCAACGCCAATGGCAACTAAACTTCCCACAATAATCATCCAAATTGGCAAGCCTGAGGGTAAATTAAACGCTAGTAAAATTCCAGTAATTAATGCTGAACCATCACCAATAGTGATTTCAGATTTTAATAAATATTTTTGAATTAAATATTCAAATAATAGACAAGATACTACTGCAACTGCAGTAACAATTAATGCACCAATTCCAAATACATATAGTGAAACTAAAAATGCCGGAATTAAAGCGATTACCACATCATACATCACTTTTTTTGATGTTTTAGCTGAATGTACGTGCGGTGAAGCCGATATAATAATAGGTTGACTCATTTTAATTTTTAGAGGTTTCTAATTTTTTAACAATATTTTTTCCGAAACGGATATAATCTAACAAAGGACGGTGAGAAGGACATACATAACTGCACGAACCACATTCAATACAAGTCATAATATCTTCATTTGAAGCTCTTTCATACAATCCTTTTTCTGATAAGTTCATTAACAAATGAGGTTCTAACCCCATTGGGCATACATAAACACATTCGCCACAACGAATACAATTTTTTGCTTCTCCTCTACTTGCTTCTTCTTCAGCAATTACCAAAATTCCTGAAGTTCCTTTAGTTACAGGAACATCGGTATTTTTAATGGCTTTCCCCATCATTGGACCACCGTTTACCAACTTTCTTGTTCCTTCTGGTAATCCACCAACTTCAGCAATTAAATCTTTTATAGGAGTTCCAATTTTTACCCAAAAGTTAGAAGGATTATCTAATTTTTTACCAGTTACCGTAACAACACGTTCAATTAATGGTTTATTATATTGAATGGCCTGATAAATAGCAAAAATAGTTCCTACATTATGTACAATCACACCTACATCTAAAGGCAATCCGTTTTTTGGAACTTCCCTACCTAAAATTGCTCTAACCAATTGTTTTTCTCCTCCTTGTGGGTATTTAACTTGTAAAGCAGCAACTTGAATTCCATCTTCTTTATTAATAACTTTTTTGAAAAGATTAATGGCATCTTTTTTATTGTTTTCAATTCCAATAACTACTTTTTTCAAATGTAAAGCCTTCATTAGAATTTTAATTCCAACAACAATTTCTTCAGCCTTTTCCAACATTAATCTATGATCAGCCGTTAAATAAGGCTCGCATTCTACACCATTAATTATAAGATAATCTAACACAGTACCTTCTCTAACATTCAATTTTACTTGCGAAGGAAATGTTGCTCCACCTAAACCAACTATTCCACAATCTGTAATTCGCTGTAAAATCTCTTTTGGTTCTAATTTAATATCCATTTTTAAAGGCTCTTTAACTTCTTCAAAATTTGAAGGATTTTTAGCATCCGTTCTAATAACAATACACTGCTTTTTATAACCACTACTATCTATAATTAAATCTAATTTAGTTACAGTTCCAGCAACAGGCGAGTGAATATTTGAAGAAACAAACCCACCAGATTTTGCAATTACCTGACCAATTTCAACTTTATCCTTTCTATCAACTACTATTTCTGCAGGAATCCCAATATGCTGTGCAATTGGTACATTTACCACTTTTGGAACTGTCATTCTCTTAATTCCTTTGGATGAAGTAATTTTATTTTCTGGAGGATGAATTCCACCTTTTGGAAATGTTTTAAGCATCTGTCTTACTTTTTTTTGATTCAGTAACTATTTGTTCTTTTACTACTGCTACTTTTACTTCAACTTTCTTTTCAACTACTTTTTTCACTTTTTTTGGCGGAAAATTAGTTTCTATTATTGAGTGTGTTGGACAAACATCTACGCATTTTCTACAAAGTGTACATAAAACAGGATCTATATATGCTAAATTATTTACCATTACAATTGCATCTTTCGGGCAAATATCTTCACATTTAGAACAACCTATACAAGCTACTGAACACGATTTTTTTGCAATTCCTCCTTTATCTTCATTTAAACAACCTACAAATACTTTTAAATCACGTTTATTTCGAGGTCTCATTTCAATTATATCCCTTGGACATTCTTCAACACAAGCGCCACATGAGGTACAATTATCAGTAATTATTACTGGTAAACCTGTTGTTTTATCCATATACATGGCATCAAATTTACATACCTTAACACAATCTCCATCTCCTAAACATCCATATTGGCAATCTGTTTCACCACCATAAACCATTGCTGAAATAGCACAAGTTCTTGGCCCTTGATATTCGGTAGTTTTTGGACGGACATCACAACCACCTTGGCAACGCAAAACCGCCACAGTTGGGTCTTTTTCTGCTACTTCCTTACCTAAAAGCTCTGCAACCATTTTCATCACGTCGTTTCCTCCAACTGGGCAAAACAACTCTGAAATATCTTCAGTATTCACCAACTTATCTGCAAAAGATTTACAACCGGGAGAACCACAACCAGCACAATTTGCTCCAGGTAATAATTCATCAACATCGGCTATCAACGGATTTTCATACACATAAAATTTTTTAGAAACTATGTACAATACTATGGCTGCAATAACCCCTAAAGAAACCAACAGCAATACACTATATAAAACAGAATCTGTCATTTTTAATTATTTTTAAATATTGAAATTCTAAATGCTTTTTGAAAAGTATCTTTTAAAACAAAAAGCATAAAATAATATGGAATTAGTATAAAAAGTGATACCAACCCAGCAATCCATTCTTTTAAAAAATTAGTAGTAATAATAAGTGTAAGTATTATTAAAATAAAAGGAAAAACATACGCCCAAAAAACAGCCTTTAAACCTAAGCTTTTTTCTAAAACCACATCAACTGTGTCGTTTAGTTTAAAACCTTGAATATTATCAATAATTTCAATTTCTTTATCATTAGATTCAGAAACTCCACAGGCAGATTGTGCTTTACAACCTTCACAATTAATATTTCCTTTAAGAGAAACCGTTAATAAATTATTTTCAATATTAGAAATATACCCTTCATGCTTTATTCCTTCTTTACTAAAAGTTTTGTAGTTTTTAAAATCCAATTTCTCCATAACCATAATTCTTAATTAAACGGAATAATAAAATTAATACTTTTACAAAAAATAAAAACTGACAAATGTTAGTCTTTATTTAAAAAACAATTGATTTTAAATTTAACATAATTATTACCATCAATTAAAATTTAATTCATTTTATTAATAAATATTCAAAAAATAGAATTGTTAATAAAAAAGGTGAATTATCGAATCTAGATTTTTTTAAATTCATACTTTTAAAATCTCATACTTTTACAAAAAATCTTAGTACATGTTTTTAATATTTGATACTGAAACTACTGGTTTACCAAAAAAATGGAAAGCTCCAATTACTGATACAGATAATTGGCCAAGATGTGTTCAAATTGCATGGCAATTGCATGATATGTATGGTGAATTAATTGAGCAACAAGATTTTTTAATTCAACCTGAAGGGTTTAATATTCCTTATGATGCTGAACAAATACATGGTATTTCAACATTATTAGCTCAGGAAAAAGGGAAATCATTAGATGATGTTTTAGTGCTCTTTAATGAAGTGCTTTTAAAAACTAAATTTGTAGTTGGACAAAATCTGAATTTCGACCTTAATATTATGGGGTGTGAATTTCATAGGAAAGGAATTAATTCAACTTTAAACAAATTACCTGTTTTAGATACTTGTACCGAAACTACGGCTTCACTCTGCCAAATTTCTGGTGGTAGGTATGGTAAGTTTAAATTACCAACTTTAACGGAATTACATCAGCATTTATTTAATACTCCTTTTAGCGAAGCGCATAATGCAACTGCCGATGTTGAAGCTACCACTCGATGTTTTTTAGAATTAATAAGGCTTCGAAATTACACAAAAGAACAGTTAGATGTATCAAGTGATTACTTTCAAAATTTTGACGCAAAAAATCCAACAACAATTGATGTTATTGGGTTAAAACATTTAAATCTTAAAAAAGAAAGTCAAAAGTTAAAAACAAAATCAGAAGTAAAAATTGATACTCCAACGTCTTCAGATGAAACAATTGAAGAGCTTCAAGATGTTCAATTTTCACATTTACATTGTCATTCTAGATTTTCAATTTTACAATCTACTTCAAGTACAAGTAACCTAATTAATTCGGCCATTAAAAACAACATGCCTGCAGTTGCTTTAACTGATACTGGTAATATGATGGGCGCTTATTACTTTATACAAGAAGCCATTACTTATAATAATGCTATTGATAAAAAACATGATGATATTGAAAAACCTGAAATTGAAAAAATCAAATTACAAAAAATTGAAGAAGGCGTTATTGATAAAGACAACTCCCAAAAGCTTGATTTAACTCAATTTTTAACAAATAGACAAACAAGAAGATATTTTAAGCCAATTTTAGGAAGTGAATTTAATGTTTGTGAAGATCATACTGACAGGTCACATAAAGATAATGGTTACCAAGTAGTTTTCTTAGCAAAAAACAAAAATGGATATCACAACTTAGCTAAAATGTCGTCACTTTCTCATACTGATGGATTCTATTATGTGCCTAGAATTGACAAATCAATAGTTGAAAAATACAAAAAGGATTTAATTGTTTTATCAGGAAATTTATATGGTGAAATACCTAGTAAAATATTAAATATTGGTGAAAAACAAGCCGAAGAATCTTTACTTTGGTGGAAAGAACAATTTGGAGATGATTTTTATTTGGAAGTGATGCGTCATAACCAAGAAAATGAAAATCATGTAAATGATGTTTTAATTCAATTTTCAAAAAAACACAATGTAAAACTAGTTGCAACCAATAATACTTTTTATACCACAGAAGATGAAGCTGAAGCGCATGATATTTTATTATGTGTTAAAGATGGCGAAAAAGTAGCCACTCCAAAAGGAAAAGGAAGAGGATTTAGATACGGCCTACCTAACAACGAGTATTATTTTAAAACTCAAGAGCAAATGAAAAGTTTGTTCGCCAATTTACCTGAAGCTATTTCTAATATTCAAGAAATTGTTGATAAAGTTAAAATATACACCTTAAAAAGAGATGTATTACTTCCAAAATTCGATATTCCTGAACAATTTATTCATGCTGAAGATGCTATTGATGGAGGTGTGCGCGGTGAAAATGAATATTTAAAACATCTAACTTTTGAAGGTGCAAAAAAAAGGTATGGAGAAAATTTTGATGACAGTATTAAAGAACGTTTAGATTTTGAACTGTCTATTATTAAAATGACTGGCTATCCTGGTTATTTTTTAATTGTTTGGGATTTTATTTTAGAAGCTCGAAAAATGGGTGTTTCTGTTGGTCCAGGTCGTGGATCAGCTGCTGGTTCAGCTGTTGCATATTGCTTATGGATTACCAATATAGACCCTATTAAATACGATTTGCTTTTTGAGCGTTTCTTAAATCCAGATCGTGTATCACTACCCGATATTGATATAGATTTTGATGATGAAGGTCGACAAAAAGTAATTAATTTTGTAATTGAAAAATACGGTGCAAGTCAGGTTGCTCAAATTATTACGTATGGTACAATGGCCGCAAAATCATCTATACGAGATACAAGCCGCGCTCTAGATTTACCGTTACCTGATGCAGATAGAATTGCAAAATTGATACCATTAATTAAATTAAAAAATATTTTTGGTGATGATGAAAAAAGTAAAGCAAAAGTTAAAGGTTTAAGAGCTGAAGAATTTGATAATATTAGTGAACTTAGAACAATTGCTGAAGGTGATGACTTAGAGGCTATTACTATTAAACAAGCTATTGCCTTAGAAGGTTCAGTTAGAAATACGGGTACACATGCCTGCGGTGTAATTATTACTCCTGAAAAAATTACCAATTTAGTACCTGTTGCCACAGCAAAGGATAGTGACATGTACGTTACTCAATTTGACAATAATGTTGTTGAAGATGCTGGATTGCTAAAAATGGATTTTTTAGGGTTAAAAACGTTAACCTTAATTAAAGATGCTGTAAAAATTATTAAAGCAAAACATGGAATAGAATTAATTCCTGATGATTTCCCTTTAGACGACCCAAAAACTTACGAGCTTTTTCAAAAAGGAGAAACTATTGGAATTTTTCAATATGAATCTCCAGGAATGCAAAAGCATATGAAATCGTTAAAACCAACTGGGTTTGCTGATTTAATTGCGATGAACGCATTATACCGACCAGGTCCTATGGAATATATCCCTTTGTTTATTATGCGTAAACACGGGGAAGAAGAAATTGAATACGACTTACCTGAAATGGAAGAGTATTTAAAGGAAACATACGGAATTACCGTGTACCAAGAGCAGGTAATGTTATTGTCCCAAAAACTAGCAGGTTTTACAAAGGGTGAAGCTGATCAATTAAGAAAAGCAATGGGGAAAAAGATTTTTGAACTGCTTGTAAAATTGAAACCTAAATTTCTTAAAGGAGGTAAAGCAAACAATCATCCTGAAGAAATTTTAGAGAAAATATGGAAAGATTGGGAAGCTTTTGCAGCCTATGCGTTTAACAAATCTCACTCTACTTGCTATGCTTATATAGCTTACCAAACAGCCTATTTAAAAGCACATTACCCTTCTGAATTTATGGCTGCCGTGTTATCTAATAACATGAGCGACATTAAACAAGTAACTTTCTTTATGGAAGAATGTAAACGTGCAGGAATCCCAGTTTTAGGACCAGACATTAATGAATCATTTTTAAAATTTGCAGTAAATAAAGAAGGAGCTATTCGTTTTGGAATGGGAGCAATTAAAGGTGTTGGTGGATCAGCTGTTGAAGCAATTGTTAATGAACGTAAAGAAAACGGTAATTACACTTCAATTTTTGATATTACAAAACGTGTAGATTTACGTTCTTGTAACAAAAGGGCTTTTGATGGTTTAGTAATGGCTGGTGGTTTAGACTCCTTTAAAAATGTACATAGAGCTCAATATTACCAATTAGATGAAAAGGGGGTCACTTTTATTGAAAGAGCTATTAGGTATGGTAATAAATACCAAGAAAATAAAAACTCAGCTCAAATCTCTATGTTTGGAGAAACTTCTGAAATTCAATTTCCTGAACCTGAAATTCCTTTAGCTGAAAAGTGGGGAATGATGGAAGAATTATCCAAAGAAAAAGAACTAGTTGGAATCTATATTTCTGGACATCCTTTAGATGATTTCAAAAACGAACTTAAATATTTTAGCAACTCGTCAGTAGCAGCTTTTAAAGAAGATTTAAATACCTATGTTGGTGCTAATTTAACTTTTTCAGGGATATTATCTGATGTGCAACATAGAACATCCCAAAACGGTAATAAATGGGCTTCATTTTTCATTGTAGACTATAATGACAGTCATGAATTTAGAATTTTTAAAGACACTTATTTAAAGTTTAAACCTTATTTAGTAGAACATGAATTTCGTCAATTTAAGGTAAATATTAGTGCTGGATGGAGAAACAAAGATGGAAAGTTAGGAGAACCTAGAATTAATTTTACTGATATTCAAATTTTACAAGATGTATTAGAAAAACAATCTAAAAAAATTACACTTCAACTAGATATTAATAAAATAAATGAAGCTAGAATTTTAGAAATTGAACAACTTTTAAAAGAAAATGAAGGCTCGGTACCTTTAGATTTATTAGTGTATGATTTAACTGAAAAAATGAAATTAAATTTACACAGTAGATCAATAAAAGTTAAAGT
>Ga0209121_10005483_pt1 | contig 11478 bp, 18 predicted proteins | sample Cruoilmetagenom3_FD_187292 | JGI IMG/M metagenome (GOLD analysis project Ga0209121, IMG submission 187292) | Oil polluted marine microbial communities from Coal Oil Point, Santa Barbara, California, USA - Sample 3 (SPAdes) (version 2) | ecosystem: Environmental > Aquatic > Marine > Oil seeps ...
TGCTGCCAATCATCGAGAATCATTTATTATCGGTGTCCGTGCGGGGGACAAGCCCCGCGTTTGTTTGTTTTATTTGTTTTGTTTGTTTTATTTGTTTTATTTGTTTTATTTGTTTTATTTGTTTTATTTGTTTTATTCCCATTCATTATACCATACGAGCAAGAAAAACATGGGGGTTAATCTTTTATGGAATCGGGTGATTCAGCTCATATTTTGGAATTAATGGGAAAGTTTGGGTTTTAGCTTTGGTGCGGGGTGTTTCTTAAGTTCTTCTTTGGCTGCAGCGAGGAAAAGGGAAGTAAATCCTTGCTGAGTTTTCATTGCTTTAAAGTCTTCTTCCAGTTTTTCTATTAATTGTTTTATTTCTATGTAACCAAGTGGGTTTATTGGTTTGTTTATTGGTTTGTCCAGTTCTTCCATTTTGTTGTCCTGTGTGTTGTGTTTGTTTGTTTCCATTGTCTTTTTACCTCTTTTGCTTTCTCGTTGATGGTGGTTTCTTTGATGAAGCTTACCCATACATGAGTTTTGGTGGTGTTTCTGTTTTGTAATCGGGTTAGGATTCGTTCTAGTTCTAATTGGGTATTGACTAAGTTGATGAAGTCGTTGGATTGTAGGGTTATGGTTAAATCTCTCTTAAATTTTGGGGATTCTTTTGGTTTTTTCATTTTTTGGGTTTTTTCATAATTTTTGTAAAATTTGCGGCTGGGTTCCTGCATATAAAAAACCCCAACCCCATCAAACTCGCAATAACACAAATCAACACTAATACTACATCCTTATATGAATGAGCGAGCGGAGCGAGCGAATGGGAGCGACCGAAGGGAGCGGTATTATTAGCGACCGAAGGGAGCTTTAGCCCCCCCGTGAGGGGGGGTTGGGGGGGTATTATTAAGAGAGCTATCCCCCCATTATTAGGAGAGCAACCAGTAATTTTGTAACAGGATTGAGTGGGTTCTGCTTTACTTTACTTGCACCGGTAAAGTTAAGCAGGTTCCACTTTGCCTGTTTCAAATTGCTGGTGTCGGAGCTTCCTCGAGTTAAGCGACAGAGTTATTTGTGAAGCAATATCACAAATAATTGCAGTTTAGTGTTTTTGGGGGGGGATAGCTCTCAGTCCCTTATACATTTAAAACTAAGAACCTGTTGCGCAAGCCTTTTGTAGGCTTGAAGGTGGAAATTAGTATTTAAATGTAGTAGTGACATTTTTATGTTGTTGGATTGTATTACTTTGAATTATGAACGATAGTGAGGGTCTATTTTTAAAAAGCCCAAATGGGCGTTAAATGAGGCTTAAGGCAAGTAGTCTGCCTAGGGCTTTATGGATAAAGGACAATCCTATCAAAATCAAGAGTAGAAGGAATGTTTGTACTGCTTGTACAAATAGTTCTACTCCTTTTTGAAATTGTTGTTCTTTATTTATTTCTCTTTTCATTCTTGCACCCCGCATTTGAGAGCTGCTTTGTTAAGCACCCTTAACACAGCTCCGATGTTTTTCTTTACTATGGTCAGCTGGTTGTTCTTCCAGTTGCCATCTTTATCAGTGTAGCTTATTTGTAAAGCTACGCTCTGGGAGATAAAGTCTCCTGTCTTGCCTTGAGCGGTTCGCTCGAAGACGGAGGCTTTGATCACTCCTTCTCTAAACTCACTTACAGGCTTGTCGTTCATTTTCTTGACCTCATGAGCTTTTCTCTTTGGAAAAGCTTCCACAAGGTAAAAGCTTTAGACAAAGAGTTCATGAGGGCAAGGAACGATGAACCTGTTTGAGTTTATGGGAGTTAGCTTTGCCTGTTCTTTGTTAGGTATCCAGTGGGGGCTTCGATATAGCATTCTCCACAAACAAGTCTTATGTATTTCTCTATAATTTTTATTGCTGATTTTGGTTGTCTTAATTTACCTGTTTCTATTATAAAATTGATTTTTACCATTTAACTATATCTCCTTCTTTACGCTCTCACTGATAATGTTAGCAAACTTCCCCTCTCTTACTGTTGTAAATTTGCATTTCTGCCCAATGAATATCTTTTCCGGGTTGTATTGCATTCCTTCTTGGACATCAACGCCAAATCTTTCCATTAGCTTTCCGAGTTTGCTTTCTTTCATAAGAGTTTGCGGGAAACCCGCTTTTAGCTTTATTTTATCAAACTCAATTACCAAATCCATATACTTGTATGGCTTTTCCCTGTATTCAACTCCAATAATTACTCCCTCATGGGAGCCATCTTTAATTATTCTTGGCGCTTCGCATGTTAGTTCCATTTTATTTTACTCTCCATTAGTTTTATAAGCTTTTTTTGTTATAAAATCTGAAATCTTTAGATTTGCAGACAGGGCATTCATAAACCTCAGTTCCCCAGCCGAGCTGGATTGTCCAGCGGCACTGTTTGCATTGCTTAATTACTATTGGTTGGCTTATCATTAAACTGGTCTATTTTAATTATCATTTAAATGGTATGAGTCGATTAGTCTTTTGAGATGGCTGGTTGTCCAGTCTCTAGCTCTTCTGCTAAACTCTGGATTGAATCTAGCTTGTCTCAATTGCTTGTATTTGTTTTTTCTTTCCTGCTTAGTTTGTTTGGCATTTACGAAACTGACCATTTTATGAATTCTCCATGATTTGCTTGGCTAATCTGAGAGGTGCTCCCATGGTCAGCTCGTAGAATACCCTGTTTTTGATATCACTTTTCATTTTCTTAATCCAATGTTTAGCTTCCATTTGACTCATGATTCTGTTGAGATAAATGTAATCAATGTCTAATTTTACAGAAATCATTGTTTTGTATTTAAATGGATTAGCTACTTCACTGAGATAAATTAATATTTTTGCTTCACTTAATTTTACTGGTTGTTTTGGTGGCATAATACTACTACTAATATGCTCATCTATTTAATTATGTTGGATATGTTTTATATGTTTTCTTTGTTAGGTATATGCTTTTCAAGTAGAGCATATAATGTATATGTTTTATATGCTAAAGAATTATATAGTTAATGGGTTTAGTTAATTAGTTTTTCTAGTTAGGGGATTATTAACTCTTTGTTACTTACTAGTTACTAGTGGACACATGACAAATAAAAAAATAGGTCTTATGTTAGTAGTTGTAATGATGATTTGTGCTTAGGGATTACTGCTACTACTATGCTTCTTTATAAAGAATGTATTCTTAAGAATATAGGTTTTTTGCCAAAAAGTAGGTGAAAATGTCTAAAAAGTTGGTTATTTTGGTGAAAAGTTGGTTATTTTGGCCAAGAATTAGGGTTTTTCTTCAAGTTTTTTCAATCTTTCTTCAATGTTTTTAAGAATTTCACTGATTTTTTTCATATCTAAAAGTAAAAAAGAAACATCTTTGGCGATTTGGTAATCTGTCATCTTATGCAACGGTTGCGAATTTCTTGGCGACTCCGGCAACGCTGATGGTTACGTAGCCGTTGATGGCGACGTCTCCTGTTCCAGTATGGGTTGCTCCTTCTAAATTTAGGTTTCCTGCGCCCCAATTAATGGTGGCATCGGTTTGGTCATGAGTAAATGATATCCACTGGGTGGTGTCAGTTGCGTCAGCGGAGTGAATGAAAAGTGTTGGGTTGGTTTGGAGAGCATGAGCGAAATCAATATCAACATCAGCTCTTTCGCATATTACCATCGAATTACTTTCAGTGCTAACGCCTAGCATAAAATTATTAGGTGTTTGGGTAGTGGCATATCCCATTCTTACGTTTGAACTGCTTCCAAAAGAAGAAAAAACATTGTTTATATTTTGTAAACTATAATTTACTTGGACAGTGGAATCAAAATAAGCAATGTTATTAACCTCTAATTTTCCGCTTACTAATAAATCATTTTGAGAAATTAATCCGTGGCTTGTGATTTCATTCCCAATTCTTAAAGCAGTTCCTGAGCCATATATTTCTTTAACTGCGATTGATTGGAAAACTTCTGCGGCCATTATTCAGTTTCCTCTTCTGGCTCTTCTTCTTCAGCAGGAGCTTCTGTTTCTTCTGCTGGTGCTTCGGGGTCTCCGAATTCATCTCTTAAAGATTGGGGGATTTTATGGTATTTATCTTTTTTTCTTGAACCTGCGACTTCTTCCATTAATCTTTCATATTCAGCTTTTCGATTTTTATAAGACATTTTAATTTACCTCTTTAGCTTCCTTGCAGGAAGATTGCAACTCCATTGCCTCCGCCATTGGGGCAGATAATTAAATTAGCAGCAGGATTAGTGCTTACGGCGGTAATGATCGCCGTAGTATCAGAAGCGTCTCCATTATATAAAAGAGTGGCGGCTACCATATTTAAATACCCGTAATTTTGCAGATGGCGTCAGGATTGACGACTTGGATTTGTCCCACTTCAAAAGCTCTTATAGTGTATTTTACTCCGGCGTCATAAATGGTATTTACGGTCAAGCCAACAACAGATTTCCATGTGCAGGCTTCTTTGGCAACGACAATCTGGGCTCCACCTTCAGTAATAGAATTACTGACGATGACTTTGAGTCCGACAATTTGTCCTACCCTGCCATTCTTGGTAACATCATCTGTCCAGAATTGGCCAGCGTTTCTTACGTTGGCATTTCCCAGCATTTCAGCATAATTTGTTGGGTGAAGCAGCAAATAAGCTCCTTCGGGATTGTAATTATCAATTGCAATCTCGGATTTTGCGTTAAGCAAATCTTGGATGGGGTCCCGGTCAGCAATAATAGCATTGTTCCATGTAGCGTTGGCGGCTTTGACATTTCCCGCCTCGCTTAAGATTGCGGCGGCGATGACACCATCAACAGATTTAGCCACAGCTCTTGCAATTCTCAAAAGAGTTCTGGCAATTACATCGATGGCATTAGTCTTGGCGTCTTCCCAAGAGATGACGCCATCCATACCATGCTTGAGATTTCTTCCAGAAGTTTTAGTCCAGCTAACTTCTCCATAAGGGAAGTTGGCTAAACGGGAGATTCCTTTCACGTTTCGGTTTCCGCCTGCTGTTAAATCAGCAGCGGTTTCTTTGTAGTAAGTTTCTGTCCAAGTTTTAGAAGATTGAATCATACAAACTTGTTTTAAAACGTATTCTTGTAGAGCAAAGCCCTTCACAATACGTGAGACATGCTCAGCTCTTAAGTCCGCTTCTCCAGTTGTGTCCGCTACCATTTTATAAATTTACCCTCACAGCATGAGTTCCACCATCAGTGCAGGTTTCCAGAACCTTTCCAACAACAGAACCTTGTATTACATCGGCAGCGTCAGCGCCTTGAATGGTGTTCTCAGTTGCCGAGTTTGCCATTATTGAACCGACAGCGTCTGTTCCGGCGTCGGTAAGCATATCAAAAATCCCGTCAGTATAAGCGGCGATGGTTGTTGCTCCATCACTCGCCACTTTTTCAGCGGCAGCAATTCCTACAACCGGGGCGTTATCGTTTGTATTTGCGATAACGGTTCTTGGGCTTGTTAGTTCAAGGAGAGTTCCTTTAGCAATTCCTGTGCCATCGGCGCAAGTAAAATCCATAGGACGCCCACCATTAAACAATTCAATTATTACAGCTTCGTTTGCCATTTAAATATCACCACTTCTTATAAATTACTTTGATTATTTAAATGTTTGTAAATAATTGCAGAAATTAAGGATATTTTTCCCAATCCCAGCAATTTCCGCAGATGGATTTTTTGTCTCTTGGTGTTCCCTTAAGGAATTTTCTCTGCTTCTTGCAAATTTTACATTCTTTTATAATAAAATTCATTCTTTGGGGAAGGCTTTTTCTTCAAGTCCTGTTCCAGCTAAAAGTTTCTTTGCCCCAGCTATTTCTTTTTCCTCTTTAGTTTTTGTTTTGCTTCCAGCTTCACTTTTACCGCTAATCATTTTTTGAGCTTGCAGGGCTTCTTCTCTATCCAGTAATTCTTTTTTTATTTTATTTGCTTCCTGTAAATCCGCAGTTATTTTTTTTGCTTCTTGAAGGGAAAGAGCAGGGGTTTCTTCTCCTGCTGTTTCTTCTTCTTTTTTCTTTTCTTCTTGCTCTTGCTCTTCTTCTTCTTTTTCTTCCGCCATAATTTCACCTCTTGTTTTTTAACAATACTTCTTTAAAGCCATTGATGGCTTTAGTATTGTTGTTGAGAATTTTCTCGAATCGGAAAGCAAAGTAGCAAACCATGGCTATGGGAAAGCCGAAGTTGCTTATTAATGTTGGGTAGTCAATCATTTTATATTTGCTGGATTAGTTGGGTCTAACTCCCAGATTTCATCTTCTCTATCATTTATTTTTTTTAATTCTTTTCCGATGATTTCCAGTTTATCGATTAGGACTGCTAGTTTCAATCTACGAACCTCCTTGTTATTTTTGATTTAACTGCTTTGCCTGATGTTTTACGGCTGGCGTAATATTCTTCTTCTTCTTCTCTTTTAGCCTGTTCCAAGTTTGTTGGTGTGTAACCTTCTATTAAAGTTCTTTGCACTATTTCAAATTCATGTTCCTGTTGCTTTATTTTAGCTTGCGCAGAGGTCATATAATTGTTAATACCATGCATGGGGTATAGTAATTGCAAGGTGTTCCACATACCTTTATCAGTTAATCCTTTTCTCCATTCTATCATTTCTTTAGCTTCATCCATGAATCCGTTTCTGATTGCTTGGTCAATAGCAAAACTGATAGATTGGTCAGCTTCTTCATCCAAGAACCCATTAAAGACAGCTTGTCCTACAATTCCCGTTATTGCCGTAGTTCCCCCTATTAATGTTTTCCATGGATGCGTTTTGACAGTTTTTCCAAGATAAGATAAAACTGATTTTGCGGCTTTGGTTGTAATACTTTGTTTGGGATAGGTTTTAGCAATGTATTCTGTGGCTTTGGCCAGTCTCCCTGCAGAACCGCCACTAGCAATTTTGGCAACAGTAGGGTTACTTAACCCGCCTGTTTCTGCTAATGTTGTTCCAATTCCGGCAGAGCTAGCAATAGTTCCTACCCCGGTAGCGATTGCTGCTATCGCTATTCCTGCAACTAAGCTAACTCCCACTCCTTTGGCTAAATCTTTCATGGAAGCACCAGTAGGAATTCCTCTACTTTGCTGTTGAAAATCTAGAAAGTTTTTGAAGAGCGAGCGAGCTGGGGGCTCTTGCCCCATTTGTTCAGGAGCTGTTTCTGTTATTTGTGATTCTTTGGCTTCTGGCGACGTTAAAGGGGGCGTATTCTGTGTTTCTAGGGCTTGGATTTGTGGCTGGCCGGGGGCTGGTTTAAAAGTTTGTTCTGGGGTTGCTCCAGGAATGGGAGCAATTCCTCTTTTTGGACTTCCCAATAAAGGAATTCCTTTCTTTTGCCTATTAATTATGTTTTGTTGAGTTACCCTCTTTTCTCTCTCTCCAACAGCTCCGGGAGTAGCAGCTCTTGTTGCTCTCTCTCTGGTTTGCTGGGTTTTGGAAGTTCCTTTGTTGGCTGCCATTTCCTGTCTAGAGGCAGTTCTTTGAGCAGTTCTTCCCATGCCGATTCTTGAGGCATCAATCCCTGCTTTTACATCAGCGGGGTTTCTTTTGTTTGGACTCGGCTTGGAGATTCTTTTTTTCCTTGTTTTCATTGTTTTTCTACTTGCCATTATGATCCAACCTCTGCTGGGGGGTTTGTAATTGCTGTATCTTCAGGAGTTGCGGCCTGCATGGTTTCTGATTTGCCGGTGTCAGAAATCATTTCATTTTGAAGAGTTGCCGGGAACTCTAAATTTATTTCCAGATTTAGTTGAGCGAGGACTTGCTCTTCGATGAAGAGCTGCTCTTCTTCGATTATTTGCTCAAAAGCAAGGTAAGCGATTTTAGCGCTAGCTTCAGTAAATTCTTGGCTGCCGCCAACGATTAACTGGGGAACTCCAGTTGCTTGGAAAAAGTATTGATTTAATTGTTGAATCCACGGCAGGGGATTTAATGTTGCATTTGAAGGAACGGCAGCGAGTTCTGTTTCTACTGAGCCTTTGGGAATAAAAATGTTCTCTCCTTGTGTTGAGGTTTTATCTGCTTTGGCTTTGAAAGCGGCGATTTCTGAGGGGATGTCAGTATCTAATTTCCAGATTCTTACTGGAAAGACATTTCGGTGAAGGAGCTTTTTGTAATCTGCCATGGCTTCATTTCTCATCAAAATGATTTCTTCCACGGCAGGGATTATGCTAACTCCGTGTATTTCATCGCCTGTTCTGTTTCGAGCAAGATGAAAAATGTTTTCAGGAGTAAATGTTTTATTTTTTTGTCCTTTTGTTTTGCTGATTTGCTCGTAGCGGATGATGAGCCCTTGGCGATTAGCTACGATTTGCATGGTTTCCGGATTTAATGGTTTGAGATTAACCAGCATTCCTTCATTATCTCTGATTATTTCAGCGAAGGAATCTCCCCCAATGTGATATGTTCTTACAGCATTTTCGAGAATGGTATTAAAAGAATCCTTGCCCCAGCCATGGATTCTTGACAAAGCGATTTCGGTAATTTCATTGCTTTTGAAGCCCTTGCCGATAGTCCATGTTGCTTTGGCATCGATGGCGGAGGCGAGTTCGGGGATTTTTTTATAGTAACCAAGGAATTCTCCCCATTTGGTGTTAAGGTAGGTGGTTTCTTTTTGGTCTTTGGCATTATCCAAAGAAACGGAAGGTACTGAGTATTCAGTGATTGTGTTTTCTTTATCTCCAATTTCAGTGCTGCTTATTCTTGTTTCAGGCATTTTTAAGGATTTATTTTATAAGGTATGGCGGCAGCTAAAAGTGTGCTTCCTGCTGATAATGTTTTTGTGCCTACGGTCATTTCCGCGTCGTTTGCGTCATAAGTTAAGACAACACCTCCACTTCCACCAGCTCCGCTTTTGGTTGCCCACACTTCTGTTGTAAGCCTAATCTGGTCTCCTTTATTGAAGTGTGTTTGGGGGACAGACATAACTATTGTTCCACAGCCTACACTATCACTTCCTCCTGTGGCACTGAAGCCAGAACTTTGGCAAGAAGCTATCTCAGTTTCGCTTGTGCCATCCCATTTTCTTAATTTGCAGACTAAGTAGGCGGATACATTATCTGAGTAGGCTACTTCACACATCCACCCAAATCTTATAACTGCATTGCCTTTTATTGTTACTGGATGTTGGAAAGTAGTTGTATCAAAATCCAAGTCAATGGAAGCTGAACCTGCCCCTGCTGCATTCGCTGATTTATAATATTCTCTTGTTTGCGCATTGTAATGCTCCCCAGTTAAAGTATCCATGTAATTGGAAGGGGTTAAATGATATGTAGTTCCTGCCGCCATTTTTGTGGCATGGAGATAATAGAGAACATATCCTGTCCCTGCTGCCATATCAACCCAGTTGTAATTGATAGTAAATTCTTTTGCAGGGGGGAAAATTGAGCTTTGGTTTAGTGGCATTTTATTTTGGTGGTTTTATTGGATTGATAATTTTTCCTTGTTTTCTTTGTTCCCATGAGGTAACGAACCCTTGGATTATTTGTTCTTCTCCAACATCAAAGCCATTCTGGATGATGTTTCCCAGTAATCTTCCCCATTTCTCAACACGGTTTTCAGGGGTGATTACAACATCAACAGTTTGTCCCAAAAGCCTTTGTTCCAGCCATTGCTGGGATTCATGGCCGCCATTTTCATTCATTTCAGGGGCAGCGATGTTGATAAAGCGAATGGGGAAATCAAAATCTCTTTCACTCCATCTAACCGTGATGGTATCTCCATCATGGACTTTTACGACTTTGGCAGTGAAGTTTTCGGTGATTTGCTTGTGAGGGGATTGGAGATAATAAAAATCCATTTGGGTATTTGTGAGTTCAGGGAAACTTTGGAAATCATGCGGCATTGATAAAATCCTGCTGCTTTTTATCCCGCAGGATGGAAAGCCCTCTTAAGACAGCGTCTCTCAGGATATTAATCATATCTTCAGCTTCAGTTCTGGAAGTGTAACCGCTCATGTCATAAGCGATGGCTTGGATAGCAATTAAAGAAGCGGCAATGTCACTTAAAATGTATTTTACATCTGCATTTAAAGTGGCGAAGTTGTCGCTAAAATTATATCGGCAATAAACATTAATGGTGGATTCCATGGCGAGGGCGGCCGCGGTTTTCATAACAGCAGTAAAAGAAGCGGAGACGTTAGCACCTGTGCGTTGGTCGATTTCTGCTTCAGTGCAAAAAATTCCTACATATGCCATTTTATTTTATATTCATCACTAATAGATGTAAATATTTAAACTTTTCTCTTTGAGACACCAAGCGGCCCGGATGAGGGCTTCGGTGATATGGGAATAAGAGCCAAAGATTCTCATCTTTCCTGCTTCGGTGTATTCGCACTGGATGGATTTTAGCGAGAGGATTGTTCGCTCATCATATTTTAATTTAATTTTTCCTTGTTCCATTAAAACAAGGAGGTTGTTATACAAATCTTCTTTGAGTAATTTCTTTTTTCTTCCTTCTTCCTTGTTGCTATCCAAGCCCCGCGCAGAGTTATTAATTGGAATGACTTTCCGTTTGGTGAGATTATTCTCGAGTAATGAGTCAAAGACTCCGACTCCGAGTCCCCCATCATCAATAAAAATTCTTTTAAAATGGTGTCTTTTTTCGGCATTGATTATCATCTCCGTGGTTTCGGTTAGTCTTGTTTTAGTAGTGATTTGCAATTCAATTTGGAATAATATTCCTTCTTTTTCAGCAACACTAAAAAGCACGGATTCATCCTGCCCCATCCGGGCGACGTCGATTCCGAGGTATTTCCTGAAAGGGGGCGTTAGGACAATTCTCTCTCTCATGCTGTTTTGGATTAATTTGGTGGGGAAAAATTGCTGTAATTCATCAACAAATTCGCCTAGGTATTCTTGGGCATATTGCAGCTTGGACATACGCTTTTTTTCTTGGTCAAGGAAATCTTGGTTTTTTCGGGGGCAATCCTCAGAGCTAATATGGAAGCTTGTAAAAGTATCATCACTGAAACATCTATAAAAGTACCCACTCTTGCCGAAAGGCGTGGAGAGGAGTATTATATCGCCTTTGGTGATGGCTAGCATAGGGGTTACTGCTGTCCAAACTTCTTCTCCAACAAATGCTGCCTCATCTGCGATTAAAAGGTCGATTGTGTATCCTCGGATACCATATCCGGATATTCCTGTTGGTAAGCAATAAATCACACTGCCGTTAATTAAGTTTATTTTGTGTTTGGTTGGTTTGTCTTTGCCTTTTTTGATAAATTTGCGATAATTCTGGTAGATATAGGCCAGTATTTTTTCGAAAAGAAGAAGTGCTTGGCGTTCGACGCAGGCGATGACTAGCACTGTTTTTTGGGGGTTGTTTATTGCAAACTCCGCCGCTTTTTGGGAGATTACGGTTGATTTACCTACTTGCCGACCGCTTCTTAGTACGATATTGCCCTTGGTTTGCATGACTTCCTGCTGCCAATCATCGAGAATCATTTATTATCGGTGTCCGTGCGGGGGACAAGCCCCGCGTTTGTTTGTTTTATTTGTTTTGTTTGTTTTATTTGTTTTA
>Ga0209121_10005484_pt1 | contig 11477 bp, 13 predicted proteins | sample Cruoilmetagenom3_FD_187292 | JGI IMG/M metagenome (GOLD analysis project Ga0209121, IMG submission 187292) | Oil polluted marine microbial communities from Coal Oil Point, Santa Barbara, California, USA - Sample 3 (SPAdes) (version 2) | ecosystem: Environmental > Aquatic > Marine > Oil seeps ...
CCCGCGACCTGCGCGTTCCAGCAATCGCTGGCCGATGGATTCTTCCAGCCGTTTGATCTGCATCGAGACCGCCGATTGTGTCAGGTGGAGTTGCCCCGCTGCACGTGTCACGCCGCCGGTTTCGGCAACGGTTACAAAGGCGCGGAGGGCGGTCATGTCCAGGTTTCTTGGCATATCAAAATCCGTGATGCGTTGTATGAAAAACATTCATTTTTATTATTAATCATGTTCTGACATATAAATCAACATTCCTGATAGGAGTTAATAAACTCATCACAAAACCCAATGGAGGGCATCATGCACAGCGCAACTTTTAAAGCACACACATCGACAGGTATTATTTCGACAACTACGGCCCTGAACTGGGTGGTCCAGTGCGTTCGCGTGGCAAATCAACGTCGCACATTGGCCAAGCTAAGCTGGAGCGCGCTGGAAGATATCGGCATTTCCGATGCGCAAGCTATGCGCGAAGCACGCAAGCCATTCTGGGCTTAAAGGCACATAAGTTCAGACAGTTAAGTTAGCGCCTGCCTTGGTAAATAAGGTGGGCGTTTACAGTATCTGGTCCAAAAACCGGTCTGTAATATCCCAAACCTGTGTCTGGATTTCAGGTGTTTCCATCCAGACTTCATGCTTGCCGGATTCGATGATTTCTAACCGAGAGTTTGGGAAATCGGGTGCCCGAGATTTAATTGCCTCGCCGTCTACAATGATTTCCTCGGTTCCCACAAACGTTAGGATGGGAATGTAGGGAATGCTGGCAACCCTAAGGGCATTCATTTCTTTGATAGCCTCGACGGCCCAGTGGATAGTCGGCCCTCCGAGACCCAGATCCGGTTCTGCTTTCAGGTGCGACTGGAACATCGCATAGTGATCCGGGTCGTTGGTCAACTCGTTACCCTCGAACGGGCTAACTGCTGCATAAAATGTTGGTTCGGATCCGGGCACCAGGGATTTATGGACACCAAACGGGCGGCCCAGGATGTCCACAACATTAAGTAAGAGCTTGTCCTTCCTGGACGCCTCCAATCCCCACATGGGGCTGGAAAAAACCGCACCCTCTACGTCAAGGCCGCTCACAAGGGATCGCAGACCGATGCACCCCCCCATCGAATGCGAAAACAACAGTTTTGGCCCACGTAATGCGGCGATTTCAGCGGCAGATATGGCCGCCGAAATATCTTGTTGGTAATGTCGGAACGTTTCAACATAACCACGATCCCGCCGTCCGTCATGGCGATGGGACATCCCCTGACCGCGCCAGTCGAGAACAACAACATTCATGTTGCGCGCTTTCAGTTTTGCAACCATGCGTCCGTATTTTTCGATGTATTCCGTACGCCCCGGAAGCAACAAAACAGTGCCCCGGTCCCCGCCTTGCCAATAGGCTACACGGATCTTGGTGCCATCTTGTGCCGACACGAATATGGCCTTCCCGCCTTCGGGAACATCGACCAAATTATGCAAGGGCGCAGGGTGCATCAGGTCAGCAACGAGCCGAGTTTCAGAGCCATGCCCATATCACCGTCAATCTTGAGTTTGCCGGTCATGAAGGCGGCTGTCGGGTTGGTGTCACCTTCGATGATCGCTTGAAACACATCGGCATCGGCAGACAAGGTGCAGTCGGCTTCGCCATCGCCAACGCTTACACCGTTTTCGTCGATACGGACGGCCCCAACGCCATTCAATTCGAATTTCACCGATCCGTCAAAGGATTGGCCGTCTATTTTGTCGTTCAAGGCGCTGACGGCCGTATCCAGAATTTCACTCATAGTTGTCTCCGAAGTTATAAAGTCTAGTGTAACCTATGGCGGAGTTGGCTATAATGGAACCCTCTGATGCACATATCCTTGCGTTAGGTGGTAATCGGTTTGAAACGGAGTGCGCTGTGCGGTTCATAAGTATACTGTTGATATTGGCGTTGCAATTTTTCGCTAACGGTGCCTGTGCCGATGTCGGCAATGCCGTAAAGGATGCTGAGGTGCGCCTCGATGAGCTGTTCAATCAGTTGCGCGAGTCCGATGTTGAGGATTTCTATGAAATCGAGTGGGAGATTATCGAGATTTGGGTCCATTCCGGTTCAGCTGCGATGGATTTGTTGTTGGAACGCGGGCAATACGCGATAGAAGATCAGGACTACCCAAAGGCTCTTGAACACTTGTCTGCCCTTATAGACCACGCGCCTGAATTTGCCGAAGGGTGGAATGCGCGCGCGACGGTTTATTATATGATGGATGAGTACTCGCTGTCGATTTCGGATATCCAGCAGACGTTAGTCCTTAACCCTCGGCATTTCGGGGCGTTGAACGGCCTTGGTCTGATATTCGAGGAGCTTGGATATACAGAGGCCGCTTATAAGGCCTACACAATGGCCCGTGAAATTCATCCTTACCTAGAGAATGTGAACGAAGCGTTAATTGCTTTACGACCGCTTATTGACGGTATCGAGTTGTAACATTAAGTCCAAACTATGCAGCCAAATATCACCGCAGTTCTAGGCCCGACCAACACGGGCAAAACCCATTATGCGATTGAACGCATGCTGGCGCATAGAACCGGTGTGATTGGCCTGCCGTTGCGCTTGTTGGCGCGCGAGGTCTACGACCGGATCGTGGCGTTGCGCGGGCCATCGGTGGTGGCCTTGGTTACGGGGGAGGAGCGGATCGTACCCCCGCGCACTAAATACTGGGTTTGCACCGTCGAGGCGATGCCGGTTGGCATTGGGGCCGATTTTCTGGCAGTGGACGAGATACAGTTAAGTGCGGACCCTGATCGCGGGTACATTTTTACGGACCGTTTGCTGAATGCAAGGGGGCAGTCGGAAACGCTGTTTCTGGGGGCGGATTCGATGCGGGGGCGGATTGCCTCGCTTATCCCCGAGGCGCGGTTTATGCGGCGTGACCGTTTGTCAAAGCTGTCTTATGCTGGCGAAAAGAAGATCAGCCGGATGCCGCCTCGTTCGGCCATCGTCGCGTTTTCGGTTGATAATGTTTACGCCATTGCCGAGTTGCTACGCCGCCAAAAGGGTGGAGCAGCGGTTGTGATGGGGGCACTGTCGCCCCGCACGCGCAATGCACAGGTGGAGCTTTATCAAAACGGCGACGTTGATTATCTGGTGGCGACCGATGCGATTGGCATGGGGTTGAACCTCGATATCAACCATGTGGCGTTGGCGGGGACGTCCAAGTTTGACGGGCGGCGGCATAGATATTTACACCCTAACGAGTTAGCCCAGATTGCCGGACGGGCAGGGCGGTTTACTACTGACGGGACTTTTGGCGTAACCGGCGAGGCCACGCCGTTGGAGCCCGAGTGGGTCGATGCGATTGAAAACCACCGATTTGCGTCGATCAAGAAATTGCAATGGCGCAACTCGCGTTTGGAATTTGGCACACCGGATGCACTGATCCGTTCGTTGGAGCAGGTCTCGGACCACGAAGAGCTGATACGGGCGCGCGAAGCTGATGATCTGGCAACGCTTAAGATGTTGTGGGCAATGCCCGAGGTTATGGACAAGATCGACGCCGGGCCAGATGTGCGCCAGCTTTGGGAGGTCTGCCAAGTCCCCGATTTCCGTAAGGTGTCAGCGGGTGAGCATGCGGCTTTATGCCAGAAACTGTTCGACTTTATGCACGATGGCGGGCGAATTTCGACAGATTGGCTGGCCGGACAGGTTAAAAAGATCGATAAAACGACGGGTGACATAGATACGCTGTCAAAACGACTAGCGTTTATCCGTACTTGGACTTATGTTGCGCAGCGTAAAGACTGGGTTGCGGACGCCGCCCATTGGCGTGATGAAACCCGCGCCGTTGAAGATAGACTGTCGGATGCTTTGCACGAAGCACTGACCCAACGATTTGTCGATCGGCGCACCAGTGTTCTACTGCGCCGTTTGAAACAGAAGGAGGCCCTAGTGGCAGACGTAAACGAAAACGGTGAAGTCACCGTCGAGGGCCATTTTATCGGTAAGCTTGAGGGCTTCCGTTTCCAGCTCGATCCATCCGCAACTGCGGACGAGGCAAAGACGCTACGCGCGACTGCGCTCGCCGCACTTCAGCCAGCGTTCAACCTGCGCTCCGACAAGTTCTATAACGCGCCGGACACGGAGATGGACATCACCGAACAAGGCGGCCTGATGTGGGGCGAGTATGCAGTTGGTAAGCTGTTGAAGGGTTCCGACATTCTTTCGCCTACTGTGCAGCCTTTCGTTGACGAAGAAGCCGGCCCCGAAGTGGCCGAGAAGGTTCGTCGTCGCCTAAGCCATTTCATCGATCGCCGGATCGCAGCACAGTTCGAGCCGCTGTTGGCGCTTAAACCTGTGATGGAGATTAAAGACGAAGCGGGCCTTAGCGGTATTGCACGCGGTGTTGCCTACCGTCTGGTCGAGGCGATGGGCATCATCCCGCGCTCTGAAATTGCCGATGACATTAAAAGTCTGGATCAGGAACAACGCGGCCTGTTGCGTAAACACGGCGTTCGTTTCGGACAGTTCACCGTTTTCCAACAGCTAATGCTGAAACCCGCCCCGACGCGATTGCGTCTGGTGCTGTGGTCGCTGACGGCTGGCTTGCAGGAATTCCCCGAATCGCCGCCCCCTGGTCTGGTCACTGTACCTGCGCTAAAAGATGCGCCGGAAGGGTATTACGCCCACGCCGGATACCGTCTGGCGGGCGATCGGGCGATCCGTATCGACATGCTGGAACGTCTGGCCGATATGATCCGTAGTCAAGATACCCGTTCCGGGTTCGAGGCTAATCCAGACATGCTGTCGATTACCGGCCTGACGCTGGAACAGTTCGCCAACCTGATGGAAGGTTTGGGTTACAAGGCCGAAAAGGGTGAGCGCCCCAAGGTCAAAGTTGCCGTGCCAACGCCCGGGGCTGACAAAGCCGTTGAGCCAGCGTTGGCCGCCGAGGCGCCAGCCGAGGCCGCCGAAGGGGCTCCGGCGGTTGCGACAGAAGTTGCAGTTGAACCAAAGGCGGCCGATGCAGAACCAACCGAGCCAGAGGTGGAGGTTTTCTATACTTTCACATGGGCACCTCGTCGTCGTCCTTCTGCGCCGCGCAACGAAAATCGCGGCAAAGGCAAACCGAAGGGTAAACCTCGCGGTAAGGGTAAGCCGGACAATCATCAGAAGAAGTTCGCGTCGCGACCACCCAAGCAGGAAAAGCCAATCGACCCTGATAACCCTTTTGCCGCTTTGATGGCGCTGAAAGGTAAATAGGACGTTAATGATTGAACCGCGCCAAAGCATTCGCATCGATAAATGGCTATGGCAGGCGCGGTTCTTCAAAGCACGCTCGATTTCCGCAAAAGTGGTTAACGCCGGACATGTGCGTTTGAATGGGGTGAAGGTTAAGAAAACCTCTACGCCAATCAAGGTGGGTGACACGCTGGAATTCCTGCAAGTTGAGACTTTACGAATTGTTAAACTAAAGGCGTTGGGCACGCGCCGAGGTCCAGCCGTTGAGGCCCAAACCCTTTACGAAGACTTAACGCCAATTCCTGAAATTCCCGAGGTTACACCGGAAATCGATAGAAAAGGCCGTCCAACCAAGCGGGATCGCCGTGCTATCGACAAAATCAAGCGCGGTGGGCCTTGATCAAATCGCAAAGCGGTTCTAAATAGCGGGTAATAAGAAGTGTGACAGGCTTCGCCCATAAGTTAATGATCGAAAGTACCCGATGACCTATATCGTGAACGACGCCTGTATCGCTTGCAAATACACCGATTGTGTTGAAGTTTGCCCCGTGGATTGCTTCTATGAGGGTGAAAACATGCTCGTCATCCACCCTGATGAGTGCATCGATTGCGGTGTGTGCGAGCCTGAATGCCCTGCCGACGCAATCCGCCCTGATACAGAACCCGACGCCGAGAAGTGGGTTGAGTTCAACCGTAAGTATTCAGAAATGTGGCCGGTTATCATCAGCCAGAAAGAGCCGCTGCCCGATGCCGAAGCGCGTGACGGCGAAGACGGTAAGCTGGATAAATACTTCAGCGAAAAGCCTGGCGAAGGCGGCTAAGGCCTTAAAATACCACCCCTCTTTTTTTAGCATGATTTTTGTGTTATATGAGTCGGGTAACTCGCACGGCTGCGAGGAAACATTCCGGTTCACGGAATTTGGAATGGTCGGCCGTAAGCTGGACAGAAAATAAACCACAGACTGCATCTGATGCGGCCTAGGGTCTTTTTGTCCGTCAGAAAAGGAATGAATCGAATGAGTAAAAATAAATCAAACGCGATGTTTAGCCCGAACGATTACGTTGTTTACCCTTCGCACGGGGTTGGCAAAGTTGTGTCGATCGAAGAGCAGGAAATCGCCGGTTTTATGCTGGAAATGTTCGTGATCAGTTTTGAAAAAGACAAGATGACGTTGCGTGTACCGACTGCGAAGGCCGAATCCGTGGGCATGCGCCCGCTTTCCAGCCCGGATGTTGTTGAGCACGCTATGCGGACGTTGAAGGGCCGCGCGCGGGTTAAACGCGCGATGTGGTCGCGTCGTGCGCAAGAATACGAACAAAAGATTAACTCGGGCGATCTGATTATGATTGCCGAAGTTGTGCGCGATTTGCACCGCAATGATGACCAGCGCGAACAGTCCTATTCCGAGCGTCAGCTTTATGAAGCCGCGTTGGAGCGCCTAACGCGCGAAGTCACAGCCGTTGATGCTGGTGATGAAGACGCCGCGCAGAAAAAGATTAACGATGTGCTGGATAGCCGCGTGGTTGCCGCAGCCTAAAGAAATTCAAAGCCGCGCTGGATAAATCTGGCGCGGCTTTTCTATGCGAGAAGGGCAATTGCTGCGGCAAGGCCGATGATTTCCGCAGTTTGCTGCGCGGCCCCGAGAGTATCGCCAGTTTGCCCGCCCAAAGCTCGGGTTGCGATCCAGTAAACCGGCAACGCGCCGGTGAAAGTCAGCAAGAACAGGAATGCACCCGACAATCCCGTAAATAGCAGGCAGGCCACAAGTGAAATGGCAGCAGCGATCAGTACGACTGTGTTGTCGGGTTTTCCAACGCCTGCCGACAATCCGCTTGGCCGGGCAGGGGGCATTGCAAACATTAGCAAAACCATAACCGCGCGTGATGCCGCCCCCACTGCCGCGAGGGTGCATACAGCTGTCCAGCCGGACAGCTCGACAATGCCGGACCATCGGGCTAGCAGTGCAATCGATAGGGCGGTAACTCCGTAAGCGCCGATACGGCTGTCTTTCATAATCTCCAATCGGCGTTCCACCGTCATGCCGCCCATACTGTCGGCGAAATCGGCCAAGCCGTCTTCGTGCATGCCACCTGTGACCACCGCAAGAAACGCCAACGCGCTCGCTGCCGCCATTCCGGCCGGTAAGCCCAACCATCCGGCAAGCGCTGCCGTTACACCGGCCGCCCCCCCGATTATCAAGCCAACGACCGGAAAAGCCCAGGCCGCTGCTGCGCCACGTTCACCTGCGCGGGCATGGTCAACCGGCACGGGCAGGCGTGTTAGCAGGCTGAAAGCTGCCCAAATATCGTGGATTTGCATGTCCAGTTTGTTGGTGGTCTTGGTCATTGGATGCCTTGTCGTTTTTGCTCTCTACACGGGATTTCAAACCCGTTATGCAGTGGTTAACAAAACACAGAGGGACAGAACATGCCAGCCAAACAGTTTACGAACCTTAAAGAGTTCGCCGCTATTATCGAGGGTTTTCCCTCCAGTGACCAATCTGCTGAAGCGGGGGCCAAGGCGCGTAATGATGTATTGACAAAACCACCCGGTGCGCTTGGGCGATTAGAGGGCCTTGCGGCCTGGTATGCCGGTTGGCGCGGGCAGGCGGCCCCGACGCTCGAAAACCCGCTGGTTATTGTTTTTGCGGGCAACCACGGGATTACAGCGCAAGGTGTTTCCGCGTTTCCTGCCGAGGTAACCGCACAGATGGTGGTTAACTTCGAGGCCGGAGGGGCGGCTATTAACCAGCTTTCCAAGGCATTCGGGGCCAAAATGTCAGTCCACGCGATTGATCTGGACATCCCGACGGCGGACTTCACCACCGCCGCGGCGATGAGCGAAGCCGGGGTCGTGGCGGCCTTGAAAATCGGCTGGGATTCGGTCGATCCGGCTGCGGATCTTTTGGTCTGTGGCGAGATGGGTATTGGTAATACTACATCGGCGGCGGCGATTGCATCAGCTTTATATGGTGGTAACGGTGACGATTGGGTTGGTCGTGGAACGGGTGTGGATGATGATGGGCTTAAGCGTAAAGCTGACGTTGTTGATCGTGGGGTTGCGTTACATAAAACGGACGTTCCGCTTGAAACGCTTCGGTGCCTTGGTGGACGAGAGGTTGCCGCCATCACCGGTGCTATTGCACGGGCGCGGGTTGAAGGCATTCCGGTGATCCTTGACGGGTTTATCTGCACGGCAGCAGCGTCGATTCTGGAAAAGACGTCAGCGGGGGCCTTGGATCATTGCGTGGCAGGGCATGTCTCGGCTGAGCAGGCGCATAAACGTCTTCTTAACCATTTGGGAAAAGAGCCGTTGTTGGCGCTTGGCTTGCGCTTGGGTGAAGGGTCTGGCGCGGCCTTGGCTATTGGCGTTTTGAAGGGGGCAATCGCGTGCCATTCCGGCATGGCAACATTCACGCAAGCCGGTGTGTCTGACGGGTAGTTAACGATCACAGGTTTTCTCAGGTTCCGCAAAAAGTTGTATAGGGGCCAAAATCTGCCGGGGCGGGGGATTCATAGCCTTCAAAGCCTTGCCGCTTTTCGAACGGGTTTTGCAGCAAGTCGAGCAGCTGTTTGAATGGGGTAAGGTCGCCCTTTGTTGCTGCCTGTAATGCTTCTTCGACCTTATGGTTTCGTGCGATGTATATCGGGTTTACCTGATCCATCGCCGTAGCGCGTTTGGCCGGGGGCTGAGGGTCTCGTAGGCATCGGTCTTGCCATTTCGTCAACCATTTCATGATGTCAGCAGGATCATCGAACAGGGCCTCTAGCGGGCGCTGGTCTCCATCCACAGCGACGGCGAGATTTCGGAAAAATTGTGTGTAGTCCACGTTTTGGCCTTCCATTACGCTGAACATATCGTTGATAAGATCAGCGTCTTCGGCCTCCGTATTGTGCAGGCCAATCTTGCGGCGCATCCCCGCAAGCCAGACATAAATGTATCTGGCCGGAATGCTTTCAATTTCACTGGTTGCCAGCCGGACTGCATTGTCGCCATCTTTTGGATCGATCAACGACAGCAGCGTTTCGGCAAGTCGCGACAGGTTCCATTTAACGATAACGGGTTGGTTGCCAAAAGCATAACGTCCGCCGGTGTCAATCGAACTGAAAACCGCATTGGGGGCATATGTATCGATAAATGCGCAGGGGCCGTAATCGATCGTTTCCCCCGAAATAGCCATGTTGTCGGTGTTCATAACCCCATGAACAAACCCCGTATGCATCCAATGCGCCACCAACGCCACCTGTGCATCAATGACGGCCGACAGGAAATCGATGTACTTGTTTTCAGCGTTGCGAAGATGCGGATAGTGGCGCGCAATGGTATAATCGGCCAGCTGTTTCACCTTGTCGCGCTCACCACGCGCCGCAAAAAACTGGAAGGTTCCAATTCGGATATGGCTGGAGGCGACACGGGTCAGTACCGCGCCCGCTTCCATCCCGTCGCGCATAATGTTTTCGCCCGTAGTCACCGCGGCAAGGGCGCGCGTTGTCGGAACACCAAGCGCATGCATCGCTTCGCCCATCAGATATTCGCGCAACACCGGGCCAAGTGCCGCCTTGCCGTCCCCACCACGTGAAAATGGTGTGCGACCGGAGCCTTTAAGCTGGATATCGCGGCGCGCGCCTGTCGTGTCGATAACCTCCCCCAGCATAATCGCACGCCCGTCGCCAAGCTGCGCCGAAAACCCGCCAAACTGGTGGCCGGCATAGGCCTGTGCAATCGGTGCCGCGCCAACAGGGGCCTGACTGCCGGAAAAGATCGCGGCACCGGTGCTGCCGGTTAACGTTTGTGCATCAAGGCCAAGTTCAGCCGCCAACCCCCCATTCAGGAAAAGGAGTTCCGGGTCCGGCGCGACCTCGGCGTTCCAAGGTGCGTAGAACCCGTCCAGCTCTTTTGCATAGGTGTTGTCAAAGCTGAAGTCCGGAATGTGTTTATCCATTTGAAGGGCTTTTATTTAATGCGCTGGCTTTGGGAAGCACCCAGTCAGGGCGGATAAAGTGGCAGGTATAGCCGTGCGGGATCCGTTCAAGATAGTCCTGATGCTCGGGTTCGGCTTCCCAGAAATCACGCGCGGGTGCGACTTCGGTCACCACAGAACCAGGCCAAAGACTAGAGGCATCAACATCGGCAATCACATTAAGCGCTTCTTGTTTTTGCACATCATCAACATAGTAAATCGCCGAGCGATAAGCACTACCGCGATCATTTCCCTGCCGCATCGGCGTGGTCGGGTCGTGGATCTGGAAGAAAAACTCCAGCAGGCGATGATAGCTGATCTGGGTGGGATCAAAAAGGATTTCGATGCCCTCGGCGTGGGTGCCGTGGTTTTGATAGGTCGCATGTAACACGTCGCCGCCAGTATAACCGACACGTGTGGACACTACACCCGGCAGCTTACGGATCAGGTCCTGCATGCCCCAAAAGCAGCCACCGGCAAATACAGCGCGTTCCTGTGTCATCAGATATCCTCCACTTGGTTAATATAGTCGGCGTAGCCCTCGGCCACCAGATCATTAAGATGCACAAAGCGCAAAGAGGCAGAGTTTATGCAGTACCGCAGCCCGCCACGATCCTGTGGTCCATCTGAAAACACATGCCCCAGATGGCTGTCACCATTGTTGGAGCGAACCTCGATACGGGTCATTCCATGACTGTTGTCACGCACTTCATTCACATGAATAGCCTCAATCGGTTTGGTGAAACTTGGCCATCCGCAACCGCTTTCGAACTTGTCGGAAGACGCAAACAAAGGCTCGCCCGAGACGATATCGACATAGATTCCGGGCTTATGATTATCGAGGTATTCACCTGTGCCGGGCCGCTCGGTTCCGCTTTGCTGGGTTACGCGAAATTGTTCGGGTGTAAGCTTGGCGATGGCGTCATCAGATTTTGCATAAGTTCTCATATTTTCCCTCTTTGCTTTGTGCGTTGAGATGAAGATAGTAATGCGGCAGTGATATTACCAATAGCTAGGCGATCAATGCAATTCACGCCATAGTGATTTTTACCCGTGATCTGACATGGATTCTGAAATTTCCAGCGCAAGACTCCCGTTTTTAAAGTCGAAAACCGGCATCAGTGTCGTGATGTCTGAAAACACCATATTGTTCGTCGTCAGGGTTTTTGGCACCAAAGGCTGCTTAAACTAAGAGGTAGTTCGGCTCATCTGGTTAATTACATTATGCAGCGCGCGTGCTGTGATGCAAGCGCCGCGTTTCGAGTGTTTTTCGTTTGATCCTTTCCCTTGCTGTAGAATGGCTTTGTCGC
>Ga0209121_10005486_pt1 | contig 11474 bp, 12 predicted proteins | sample Cruoilmetagenom3_FD_187292 | JGI IMG/M metagenome (GOLD analysis project Ga0209121, IMG submission 187292) | Oil polluted marine microbial communities from Coal Oil Point, Santa Barbara, California, USA - Sample 3 (SPAdes) (version 2) | ecosystem: Environmental > Aquatic > Marine > Oil seeps ...
CTAGCATCTCCATTGAGCCCATAAGTATTGGGGGCGAGCGGAGCATTAACGGTGCTTTCCCCATACATTTTGACATCCCCGTCTACGTATATATCTCCGTTGACGATATCTTTTCCACCCTTCTCGGTTCCACCTAAGCCGGCTATGGGGTCGCCTATTCCTCTCAAATCGAGCACCCACTCTTGTTCGGAAAGATTACATGAATATATGGCATGCTCATAAGGCGAACTCAGAAAAGACATCTCCACCTTTATTCTTTTCTGTTCATTTCCCGCCATGCCCGTTGCAATAGCATACCCGGGGTATACATCGGTATAAACATCAACCCGGTAACTTCCATTTCCTAATGCAGTTTCGCTAATGTCCGAGAAATCACCGTTATACCCGTTTGCGATGAATCTCGCTACTCCTGCTTCGGCTAAATGAAAAGCCCTCGTTTTCTTAAGAGTCTTTTGGGTCAATACCTTCTCAGATCCGGCCAGTCCGAGCACTGAGAAACCTATGATGGTAAAAATACAACCGATGATTACCACTATAACAAGTGCCGAACCTCTCTCTGATCTTGTTAATATTTTCTTCATCTTATTAGCCCCCGTAATTCCGCATCAGGACTGTTGAAACAAGATTTATCTGTCGATTGTATTTTTTTAACTTGAGGTCTATAGTGACTTTATTATTGTCTATACTGAATTGCAGACCTTCCAAATTACGATCGATAATAGTCCGGGGACTTTGTCCCTCAATCTCGTATTGAATATTGTCAGCTCCGGTCCCGAGGGAGAACAGTTCCCAGTTTCCGTCCCTGTCGTAGATTCTTATGGCTGTACCGTTTGACTCCACTGTCGCCGCAGCGGACGCCCTGATGGATTGTGTCAATTCAAGCATAGTATAAGAGGCATCCCTCTGGAGATTCACATCGTCCCAGGCTTTATTCCACCGTGTATGGCTCGCAACCAGGACCGCACCCCCGGCCAAAATCACGATGGTGGATATGCCCATCGCAGTAACAACCTCCATCAATGTAAAACCTTTTCTTTTTTTTGCTTTCATTGAATTCATCTCTTTGCATACAAAGTGGTCATGTTTACATTACGCTGTTTGCCCATCTGCATCCAGCGAACAGTAACTTCAACCTTTTTATACGTACCCCAATCTTCTGTCACCGTCGTTTGGTTGTAAGATACGTCTCCCAAAGCGATATTCTCTATCGTTTCACCATCCGGAATTTCGATACTTATATTATTGTCCGCTCTTAACCGCTCCAATTTTTGACTTGCCAATTGGACAGCCACCCGGGAATGTTTACTCTGGCTGATTTGGCCTGCGCCATAGGCAAAGAGGGAAGCGCCTCCAAGCACGATAATTACTAAAATTGATATGGCCAACATTACTTCAACAAGGCTTATACCCTTTTTCGACTTTCGAACCGTAAGTCGACGTTTCTTTTTTAGCGCTTTTTGAGACATTTTTCCATCCTTCTTTCTCTCCGTAGTTTTCCAAACGACAGGGCTTCTGTGCCCCGGAATTCTTGGCAATCAAGCGGTGATTGCGTCGTCGTAATAAATCAAAAGTAAGAAACTAAACAGTGAAAACTTCTTCCGCTTTCTCGACCTATACTATTTAAAGTGTACAACAAAAAACCATCGAAACAAAAATATAGTTATTTACTTTTGAAGAATCCCTTTTAGTCCCGCATTAATCATGCCGGCTTAGACTTGATTTAGTGCGTGAATGCAGGACCGCGGCTTTTTATTTCGAAAGTGGCTATGGTCGAAAACGACCATAGCCACCATGATTTTAACTACAAGTCAATGCCTTTGCGAACCTGAGTTGCCAAGCGTTCCTCCGCACCCGCTTTTTTGCCCTTTAACGTCCGATATAATATCTATAAGGGAGAAATCAACTTTCCAGGATGCCGGCTTGCCATAAAGGCGACTTCTGAATTCCCAACTAAGCAGGGTTCATTCTTACGGACCCCAGTTGCCATCTACATCTAATGTATATGGGCCATCGTCCGGCGCATTGGTTTTACTGGCGGTAACCGTAATTGCGGCAATACCCGAATCACTCACAGAGTCGATTTTGTAATCGCTGCCTCTGAAATAAGTGCCCTCCAGATCCTTGTCGCTAAAGCCCAGCAGGGGAAGTGCGGCATCGCCAATAGCAAGGGTGTGCCCTTGAACGTTCTTCACGGCCGTATCAACGCTTGTCTCAGCACAATACGCACGAACAGCCGTACGGATCGTACCTGCCGTGGCGTTGGCTTCCGACCACTTGGCCTTATTGATGCGGCCCTGCATCAGCGGAATCGCCACTGCGGCCAGGATACCGACGATGAGAATCACCACCATCAGCTCCACAAGTGTAAAACCTTTTTTGCTTTTCATTTTCATCTCTCCAATAAAAGTTTGGAAAAAGTTTGGGTGCCAAGCGCGTTACCTGGCCTTTATCCCATTCGGCTAAATCAACGAACGACTTCACTACCGATTCGAAATTTCCGATTCACCATCTGAAAATCGACAATCGAAAATAGAAAATTACTTGTGCCCCCCTAAATGTCCGACATTGTAAAAATCGGCAGATACAGTGCAATCACGACAACCGATACGACCGCACCAATCGATACAATCATTACCGGTTCGAGAAGACTTATCAGGGTAGTGACAGTAGAGTCGACTTTCCGTTCATAATGTTCGCTGGTCTTATCGAGCACTTCAGGCATCGAGCCGCTTTCTTCGCCGACCTGTATCATTTTGACAACCATATTCGGGAAGAAGCCCGCCGAACTCATACTCAGTGAGATGTTCGAGCCCCCGACAATATTTTCCCTGGTTTGGACGATGGCCGACTTTATGATGTCGTTATCGGTCATGCCCGTGAGAATGTTAAACGCCTCGAGCACTGAAACGCCCGAGGCGAGTAAGGTTGACGTCGTTCTGCAAAACGTTGCAACGAATGTCTGGCTGAATATCTTTCCAAACAGAGGTAAGGTCAGGGCTAATCTGCTGAATAAATAATGGCCTTTTTTGGTCTTGGAGACGATACTCGTAAAGACTATCATAAAGACGACAAACCCTGCAATGTAGAGATAATTATAACGCAGTATATCATAAAAACCCATGAAGCCCTGGGTGAAAGCAGGCATTGTGCCGCCGATCTGGTCGAAGATCTTTCGGAATCGCGGGACTATAAATGCCATTATGAAGATGACTATCACGATTATGAATGACAGTACGAAAATAGGATAAACCATCGCGCCTTTGACTTTTTTCGCAAGCTTGTCGCGATTGTCGAAATACTCCGCCAGTTTGCCTATCGCTTTAGCGAGATTGCCGCCGCTCTCGCCGGCCATGATCATGGCGCAGCAGAGCCGGTTGAAAACCTTCGGATATTCTGCAATACATTCAGAGACGGGCTGACCTTTTTTCACCTTTCCGGATATCTGCTTGAGAATTTCCTGAAGCTGTATATTGTCCGTGTCCTCGCCGATGATGTCCAGGGCTGTGGTAATAGGAATACCGCCCTCGAGCATCGTTGACAATTGCCAGCAAAGCGCCGAGAGATCCGATGATTTGATTCTTTTACGATGGCCTCTTTGCCGGACTTTCACGGGTTTCTTCTTGGAGACATCCTTAACGGATATGGGTGTAAAACCCTGCTCACGAAGCTGGTTCAGCACCTCATTTGAACTGGCAGCTTGTGCAAAGCCCTTTTTCTGAGAACCATTGGAATCTCGAGCGACATAACAGTAGTTTTTCATCTGTGGAACCTTCTCAAAAGCACCCTTTATTTTCTAAAAGCTTTTACCCTTTGTCCGTAAAAGCTATCCGAATAACCTCTTCAGCGGTTGTCAAACCCTCCAACACCTTATTAACGCCGCTGTCGAGCAGTCCTCCATACCCTTTTTGACGTGATGCATCCCTGATCTCAGATTCTGTTGCACTGGTAATAATCTTCTCGCTGATGTTGCTATCCACATCCAAAAACTCGAATATGGGCAATCTGCCCAGATATCCCGTTTCTCCGCAGGCCTGGCATCCTCGGCCGTGATAAAATACGGAGTTCTTTGCCTTCTCGTTATCAATCCCCATGTGCTTGAGGACCTCTTCACTCAGGGTTACCGGCTCTTTACAATGATCGCATATCCTCCTGACCAGCCGCTGAGCAATCACCAAATTCAGTGCCGAAGCGAGCAGGTACCGCTCAATCCCCATATAGAGCAATCTGCTTATCGCACTTGGTGCATCGTTTGTATGGAAAGTGCTAAGGACCAAATGGCCCGTCAAAGACGCTTTTATTGCAATTTCGACCGTCTCTTTGTCCCTGATCTCTCCGATTAGTACTATGTCCGGGTCCTGTCTTAAAATTGCCCGCAGGCATCGTGCGAAATCGAGGTCGATTTCCGGCTTAACCTGGATCTGGTTGATCCCGGCCAGACGGTATTCTACGGGATCCTCAACCGTTGTTATATTTTTCGTCGGATCCTTCAGGTGGCTCAGTGCCGAGTACAACGTGGTACTTTTGCCGCTGCCGGTCGGCCCGGTGACAATTATGATGCCGTGGGGCTGTTGCAGCTTTTCTTTCAACTCTTTGAGGCGTTCGGGTTCGAGCCCAAGCATATCCAGGTCGTGCTTTACCGCCGATGCGTCCAGGATTCGCATCACGACTTTTTCGCCGTATATCGTTGGAATCGTCGAAACGCGGACGTCTATGGCCCTGCCGGAAATTTTCATTTTGAACCGGCCGTCCTGCGGCAGCCTGCGCTCGGCTATGTCCATGTGTGCGACAATCTTGATTCTGGCGATTACCGCCGCCTGCATCTTTTTGGCCGGCGGAACCATGTCACGAAGGATACCGTCCACTCGCATACGAACTACCGTAGTTTTTTCCTGGGGCTCGATGTGAATGTCACTTGCCCTGCATTTGACCGCCTGGCTCATGAGCAGGTCAACAAATCGGATCACGGGGGCCTTATTGGCGGCATCTTCACCGATGGCATCCGGTTCAACGATGTCTTCTAAAAGCACATCGTCATCCTGCTTGTTTTCGGCCCCGACTTCAATCTCCACCAGATTGCGGAGCTGCTCTTCTTCGACATCCGAGCCGTGGTAAATCAACTCTATCGCCCGGCGGATTTCCCGGGCCGAGCTGATCGCCGGCTTAATCTGGCGCTTCAATTTCAGCGTGACCGTATCTATGGCGACAACGTTGAGCGGATCGGCCATTACAATAACAATGTTGTTATTATCGTCTTCGTCGATAGCCACGAGACAAAATCGCTTGGCAATGCCCTCCGGTAGCATTCGAGCGATGTTAATGTCGATTCTGTCCAGCTTGTTGGCATCGTCGAAGTGAATATATTCCATCGAGAAATGATCTGCAAGGGCGGCTGTGACCTCCTTATCATCCAGCTTTTTAAGCCGCAGCAATACTTCTCCGAATCGACCGCCTTGCTCACGCTGTATGTCAAGCACTTCCTGCAATTCGTCCTGGTTTAACAGACCTTTGGAGACGAGCAGCTCGCCGAAAAGAAGACCGGTTTCGGTCTCAGTCGCTTTAGAGATAGTGTGTACAGCATCCATCCGATTAAATTCGACTCACTTATAAATTATTTACTTCAGAGTTTATCTGCTGTTTATCTTTATAAATCGCAAACAACAACATTACTTACCGGGGCTGACTCCGCCTTTTTTAAGAAAGGGTAGGAAAACCAAAATTGTGGTTGGACTACTCACTCTCTTCCCACTCTCATCTCCCTGTCATAACTTTCTATGACTAATCATTTAAAATATACTGCAAAAAATAGAAAATCCAAAAATCACAGCGGTTTTAGTTTCGGAAAATAGGCGGTGAGAATTTAAGGAAATTTTATTAATCCTTGACTAAAACACTCTGGAGCGAGCAATTCGCTGATTTCATATAGCCGGCGGCGATTTATGGGACGCTTTACGAATTTATAACGGGCAGGTGAAAATCCTTGACGAAATGCAGGAAAATGCTAATATTAGAAACAAAGAATATTAAATATCAAAATGCAAAGTGCAAAATTTAGGATGTCATCCCAGCTTGCTGGGATTCCGTAATTTTGATTTTTAATCTTTACATTTTGATTTTCGCCGTTGTAAGCGGATGTGGCGGAATTGGCAGACGCGCAGGCTTCAGGTGCCTGTGCCCCTCGGGGCGTGGAGGTTCGACTCCTCTCATCCGCATTAAATTCATTATAATCGGCAGGAGCCGGCCTTTTACCCTGATAATCCACACGGCGAGGAACTGTTTAACGAAAATTGTCAGGATAGGCCGATAATAGTAATAATGAAAAACAAGTGCGATCGGCACTGATTTTCTTTGATATGGGATGGCGTTAGCTCGGTTTGCAACGGTGTTATGCTTGAAATTTTCCAGAATTTCGAACAAATGACGGCCCGGATCAGCCCCTGGATATTGATCATTGCCGGAGTGACGGCACTGCTGGTTGGGTTGTTAATCTGGCTCGGCGGACTGAGCCTTGGAAAACAGATCGTCGCGATTGCCGGTGCGTTGAGCGGCGTCATTGTCGGTCTTTTTGTAATCGGCCGTACTGCATTCTCCGCATTACTCTCGGCGGCTATTGCGACGGTTATCGCAATAATATTCCAAAAGGTAGTTATTATTGCCCTGGCGGCGATATTGGCGGCGGCGATTTGCTTCGCTGTTCTAGCAGGGCCGTATATCGAACATTCGCAGGCCCAAACCGCCGCCGCTCCGAACGAAGTATCCGCCCAGGCCGCAACGCCCGGCGTAAGCGAAAGTATCGAAGTGCTGAAAGCATACGCACTTGACATCGGCGAAAAGATAAAACAGGCCGGCTCACAGATGCCTGTGCAAAAATGGGCGGTTATCGCCGCTCCGGCGGCGATTCTTATCGTAGGTGGATTGACTCTGAGGCGTTTGACCTCAGCTTTGTACTTTTCAGTGCAGGGAACTTTGTTCATCTTTGCCGGCATGATTTTACTGCTGTTGTACAAAGGAACCAGGCCTGTGAGCCATATTCGCATCAATCCGTCGATGTATGCCTCTGTTTTTGCCGCGATGACGGCTTTCGGCACGATTGAGCAGTTGTTAATTTGTAAACGTGTTAAAAAGGAATCGGCCGGCGAAAAAAAGAACGGCAGGAAAAAGCCCGGCAGGAGTAAGAATTGAATTGAAACAAAACGAAACCTGCGGCCGGATAAAATTGCCGGACCTGTTCATCTCGAAAAATATTGTGAAAATGAGCATACTTATCATGAATAACAAAAAGAAAAATCAGGGAGAGGAACAATGAATTACGTTACTATCCTTGCACAGGCAGCCCGGACTGCAACCCCACAGGAAGCCGAAGAAGCAATCGTACCGATAGATTTGTTTTGGAACCAGATTACTTCCCTTAGCTTGCTCGAAGCTTTGACCTTTATCTCTTTCGGAGTGGTTTGCCTGTTCTACGGCTGGCGCGTCTTCAGGGTCCTGGTAGTCATCAATTTTGCGCTGCTGGGCATGATCCTGGGAATGGCAATCACCGAGAAAATCGTCGGCCTGAACAACCAGTTCGCAGGCGGAGTCGTAGGCATGGTAATATTGGCGGTCCTCTCCGTGCCGCTGATGCGCTGGGCCGTTTGTTTATTAGGAGCGGTAGCCGGCGGAATACTCACATCCGGAATATGGTACGCCTGCGGTCTGACCGAAAGGTACATCTGGGCCGGCGGGCTTGTCGGGGTTGTGGCCGGCGGGATGATATCCTTCATCATTTTCAAAGCCGCCGTAATATTATTTTCAAGCCTGTGGGGCAGCGGTTTGGTTGTGATCGGGTCCCTTGCGCTGTTATACCTCTATCCCAAAACATCGATTAAAGTCGAAGAGCTTGTATTCTCTCTAAAATGGTTTTTACCCGTGGTGCTTTCGGCGCCGACCGCAATAGGTTTCGTCCTACAGCACAAATTCCTGAAGACTTCAAAAGACTATAACCTCTAACCGTAATAGGCTCCTAACAAACAGCCCATCGCATCAACGGTACGGAGAGGACCGCCAATATTACTCCTTGTGCCGAACAGGATTGGTAAACATCCCTAATTTATCCCATCCGAAATGAATGGTTAAAATCTAATCTTTTGTCGGAGCGCTAAAATACTGAAAAAATTCCGAATCGCTCGGCAAAACGATAGTTGTCTCTTCACCGAGTGACTTCTCGTAAGCTTCCAAAGTCCGGACAAACGAATAAAACTCAGGATCCATTTCAAAAGCCTGGGCATATATTTTGATAGCCTCGGCGTCACCTTCACCGTTCAGTTTCTCGGCATCTCTGTAACTTTCGGCAAGCAGGATTTTCTTTTCCTTGTCCGTCTCGGCCCTGGAATCCATCTTTTGCATATTTGTGATACACTGACCAAGGAGAAGTAAAGGGGTACGTCATAATTTCTGTCTGAAAGCGCTGGGGCGGCAAGGCCAGAAAGAATCGAACCCGGAGCGAATATTTCTCTTGATCTTTTGATTCCGACAGGCGTATGATGGAGTTTACTTTGTAACCTTATTTTTTTTACGGGGCTAATTATGGAACTGCGAGATATTTTAGAAAGAATGCAGCAACCTCCCAGGATGAATTACCAATCAGTGGGATGGAAGTGGTTTGTAGTAGCAGCGGTTGTTGTCGTGGCCGCCGGCGGATTGAAGATGTCGGTCTACACTGTGCCCACCGACTCTGCGGGCGTGGTTCAGAGGTTCGGACGCTACAACCGGACGACGGAGCCTGGGATACATCTCAAGATGCCTTTTTGGATCGAGTATGCAGTCGCGGTCCCGGTCAAGAAAGTGCAGAAAGAGGAATTCGGTTTTCGGACCTTGAAGGCAGGCGTGGACACGCAGTACTTAGGCGCAGAGGAAATCGACGCCCGACGCTCGAACGCCGAGGATTTGATGAGGCTGATAAGAGAGAGCGGAGAAAGAGTCTCACGAAGCACAACGAGTCAACTGGCCGAGAGGGCCAAGGAGATACTCCGAGGCGAATACGTGATGCTCACCGGGGATCTAAACATAACCGACGTCGAGTGGATTGTTCAGTACAAGATAAAGGACCCCCAGAGCTATTTGTTCAACATACGCGAGCCGAGGCAGACGATCAGGGATGCGAGCCAGGCGGTAATGAGGCAGCTCATCGGCAATGGCAGCGTAGACGAAGCGATAACCATTGGAAGAATCGAATACGAAATCTCGGCCAAAGAAGCTTTGCAAAAACTGCTCGATGAGTACGAAACCGGAATCCTCATCGTCACCGTCAAGCTTCAATCGTCGAATCCGCCCCAGAAGGTCAGGCCGGCTTTCAACGAGGTGAACAAGGCCCTGCAGCAGAAGGAAACGAGAATCAACGAGGCGATGAAGACCTACAACGAAGCGGTGCCGAAATCAAAGGGCGAAGCAAAGAAGGTGATCGAGTCGGCTAAGGGTTACGCCGCCGAGAGGGTCAACCAGGCAATGGGTGACATCGCAAAATTCGAAAAGATATACGCCGAGTACATCAAGGCCCCCGACATTACCAAGCAGAGAATGTATCTTGAGACAATGTCCAAGGTCCTGCCGCTGATACCTGAGAAATGGATAATCGAGCAGGGCGGTGCCGAAGGCGGGATATTAATGAGGCTCAATCTTGAGAGCGACAAGAGTTCAGAATGAACGCCTTGAAAATAAGCCGGGACATGCCGGTACAAGGGAAAGGGAATAAAATGACTCGTATTATCATTACAATAGTGATCCTTGTGGTTCTGCTCATCTTACTGTCGGCGTCGATGTACGTGGTGGATCAGACGGAGCAGGCGGTGGTGACCCAGTTCGGCAAGCCCGTCAGGGTGATCGTCAACCCAATCGAGGGTCGAAACAAGGACCAGGTACTCGCCGAGCTGAGAGAAAAATACGCGAAAGAGGGAATAGACGTCACCGAGGGTGCGGGATTGCACTTCAAAGCGCCTTTCATACAGAGCGTGCGCAAGTTCGAGAGAAGGCTGCTGCGATGGAACGGCTACCCCGAGCAGATTCCGACCAAGGACAAGAAATACATCCTAGTCGACTGTACGGCGAGGTGGTACATCAAAGACCCCCTGCAATTCTTGCGATCGGTCGGCATCGAAGAGCAGGCCCACGGCAGGCTCGACGAAACCGTCAACCCTGGAATGAGAAACTCCATAACCAAGAGAGACCTCATCGAGATAGTCCGGACGGACAACCGCGAGATGAGAGTGGCCGAGGAGGAGTTGCGGGAGACCACCCAGGTGAGCCCGGTAACCGAGGGCAGACTCGTGATTGTCGCTGAAATCACAGAAGCCGCGAGAAAGGCCTGTGAGGTTTACGGCATAGGCATCCACAGCTCCGGCGTCTTGATCAAAGGGCTCATCTATGTCCAGGATGTCAAGGACACGGTCGAAAAGAGAATGATCGAGGAAAGGCAGAGGATCGCGAAGAAATACACCTCCGAAGGCGAGGGCGAATACGAGAAAATCATGGGCGACAAGGAGCGGGAAGTCAAAACGATCCTCTCGGAAGCCTATAAGACTGCACAAGAGATTGAAGGAGAGGCCGACGCAAAGGCGACGGAGATCTACGCCAAAACCTTCGGCAAAGACCCCGGCTTCTACAGATTCTGGAAGACTCTCGAATTGTACGAGAAACATTTAGCCGGAGAGAAAACCCGATTGATCCTGGGCACTGACAACAGCCTTCTCGAAATGATCAAAGGCGACATACTGAAAACCGAAGACGCACCGGCAAGTGACAGCGCGTTGCAGTAAGACGCGCGAAAGGTCTGGAAAAGTGCTTTTCATCAAGGGAATTCCGGGGCCACCATACTTAATTCCAGCCGATCTCTGCGTCCCAAAGCGTAAGAGATAAAGGTCAGGTCTATCTTATTGCTATTATTGATAGGTTTTTTGTGTTGTAGTATAGGAGTGGCATGCATACGGTAAGTCGTTTAGTGGTCCAGGAGAATAGTCGGTCTAAAGCACGCGGAAGTTGTGGTGCAAACTTCTGAACGCAAATAGATAAACCTGCTACCTTTTCCCTTTAGTCATAATTTTGGAACAACTTGACGATCTCCGGCATAAAAACATCAAGCGTTTGATACTTATCCCGCTGCTTTTCATATTGGCCGAGCAATTCCGAAAGCTCTTTGGTCCAGTGGAATCCGCGACTGATATGATAATTCGCAGTCCGCTCTGCCCGTTCCCTGCCATCGTTAGCCATCGCGTAACGCACTTCACACGCCCTTACCAGTGACTCTCGCATCATGGTCCGCCAGGTAGAGGCCAAGGCCATCCGAAAGCTCCAGCACCCCGTCCGAGCCCGAAAACTCGAAGGCTTCATGGACCACAAGACGGCGTAGCGGTCCCCTCATCATCCCGAGCGCAGTCGAGGGATCTAATTAGGGCTTGCTGAACAAGCCATATAGAGTCCTTAACAGATTTTGGCATCGCCGGGAC
>Ga0209121_10005487_pt1 | contig 11472 bp, 12 predicted proteins | sample Cruoilmetagenom3_FD_187292 | JGI IMG/M metagenome (GOLD analysis project Ga0209121, IMG submission 187292) | Oil polluted marine microbial communities from Coal Oil Point, Santa Barbara, California, USA - Sample 3 (SPAdes) (version 2) | ecosystem: Environmental > Aquatic > Marine > Oil seeps ...
CGCGATAACCCTGCAATTATTTACCCCAAGGAAGGGAACTATACCATGGCTGACGCGGTCCATACACGTCGAGTCTTTTCCGGCATCAAGCCCAGTGGCTGCTTGACCATGGGAAACTATCTGGGCGCTATCAAGCGATTTGTCGAGATGCAAAACGACGATTACGAGTCTATTTATTGCGTGGTTGATCTTCACGCGATTACCGTTTGGCAAGACCCAGCCGATCTGCGCTTCGCCACCCGTGAGTTGACGGCGGCCTTTATCGCCTCGGGGATCGACCCTGAGAATTCGATCCTGTTCAACCAGTCGCAAGTCTCGGCCCATGCCGAGCTTGGCTGGATCTTCAACTGTGTGGCACGCGTGGGTTGGATGAACCGGATGACCCAGTTCAAGGACAAAGCCGGTAAAAACGCCGAGCAGGTTTCACTGGGGCTTTATGCTTATCCAAGCCTGATGGCGGCGGACATCCTGACCTATCATGCCACCCACGTGCCGGTAGGTGAGGACCAAAAGCAGCACGTTGAGCTCACCCGCGATATTGCCGCCAAGTTCAACAATGACTACGGCGTGCCGGATTTCTTCCCGCAACCCGAGCCGATCATAGACGGCCCGGCGACCCGTGTGATGAACCTGCGCGACGGCACCAAGAAAATGTCCAAATCCGGCCAGTCGGATATGGAGCGCATCAACATGACTGATGACGCCGCGCTGATTGCCAAAAAGTTCAAGAAAGCAAAATCGGACCCCGAGCCTCTTCCGGATTCCGTGGAAGGTTTGAAAAACCGCCCCGAGGCCAAAAACCTCGTGGAAATCTACGCGGCCTTGTCAGACACGACTCCTGAGGCAGTGATTGCTGAATATGCCAACGCCCAGTGGGGCCGCTTCAAGCCCGCACTGGCTGACCTCGCTGTTGCCAAGCTAGAGCCGATTTCAACCGAAATGGCCCGCCTGATGCAAGACCCCGCCGAGATCGACCGGATTTTGGCAAAAGGTGCTGCTAAAGCTAATGCAATTGCCCAACCAATTCTGGATAAAACCTATGATATTGTCGGGTTTATTCGCGGTTCAAAATAAAACCGGGGTAGGGGTATCTCCTACCCTACTTTAGTTCCTTATACATCACCAGAGCATCCACCAGCCCGTGTCGTGCGTGGTTAAAAGCCTTGGGCAAAGTGCCGACCACATCAAACCCCTGCCGCTGCCACAGGGCTACGGCGCCCGTATTGGTCGCCACCACCAGATTATACTGCATTGCGCTGAACCCGAGCCGCACCGCCTCAGTTTGCGAAAACGCACACATCTGTGCTGCCACTCCTTGCCCCCGCGCCGCCTCGCCAACCACATAGCCGCAATTGCACACATGCGCCCCCAGCGTTGGCTGGTTGGGTTTGATATAAAACGTGCCCAGCACCTCGCCATCCTTAATCGCTACGTAAGTAGCCCTAGGCTGATCGATCCACTTTGCCTTGGCCTCGGCCTCGGAAATATCCATCGCATAGGGATAGGTTTCCCCCGCGCGGAATACAGGCTCTATGATGCGCCAAACGGCCGGCCAGTGCGCTTCTGATATTTTCTCGAAACTCAACATCAATTCATCTCCTGTTAGCCGAAGGCCAGATAACCTAAAATCAACCGGATTGGCTAGCCCTGACATTCTGTCACACTCTTGTTTTCGTATCGGTGGTATTATATGCAATCTACTGAATATTTATCCAACTGGAGTCCCCAATGCGCTTCCTCGCCAAACTCGCCCCTCTTTTCGCTGTTATCTTTGTTTATGCCTCCAGTGCTACCGCTCAGGTAACGCAGATCACCCCTGATGAAGCGCGTGCCAAGGCGCTCGCCGGTGAGCTTGTTCTGATCGATATCCGCACTCCTGGTGAGTGGGTTGAAACCGGCCTCCCGGACGTTGCACTCACGGCCGATATGACCGACCCAGCCTTCATCCAGACCCTGCTCGCGATTCGTGACCAAAATCCGGCAACGCCTTTGGCCCTTATCTGCCGCACCGGCAATCGCTCGGGTTATGTGACGGGTGAGCTTTATAAAGCCGGCATGACCAATGTAATTGACGTTGTTGAAGGCCTCTCGGGTTCCGGTGTCGGACCGGGTTGGGCGACACGTGGTTTGCCGATTCGCAAAGCCGCAGCGCCGATTTACGCTCAAATTACGACCGTCCAACCCTGAAAAACTGCTCCGGCAGGCTTTTCGGGCGCATTGTCTCATTGCGCCCAACTTCTCCTTGGGTGAAGATACGGAAAAATTAACAATGTGGAGCCTCCCCAATGCGTAAATTCCTTGTGGTCATGGATGACAGTCCCGAGTTTCTAAACGCCCTGCGGTTCGCCGCGATCCGGGCCAAGAAAACCGGCAGCGGTGTGGAAATTTTGGGGGTCATCGCCCCTGAAGAATTCCAGCACTGGATCGGGGTGGGTGACGTCATGCGCGCGGAAGCGCGGGAACGTATGGAAGAACATTTTAAAGTGTTTTCCAAATGGATGATCGACAAAGAGGGTGTCGAGCCGGAACTGGTTATTCGCGAGGGTGAAAAGGCCGAGCAGGTCATCGCTCAGATCGACGAAGACCAAGAAGTCGCCATTCTGATTCTGGGTGCCGGCACTACCGGCACTGGCCCCGGCCCGCTCGTGACCCAGCTCGTAACGCGCGGTGTAAACGAGATAAGAGTGCCCATAACCGTTGTGCCTGGCACCATGACCAAAGAGGCGATCGCAGGGGTTAGCTAACCCCCTTCAGCTGCCAGTTTCGCAAAGCCGACGACATAGTTTTTGCCGTAGGCTTTGGCGCATCGGGGGCGGCCCTTGTATTCTTACTTCCCCCTTTCACGCAAACCTGCGTTCTTTTACTGCACTGCGCGGGTAGTGGCTTTGACACGGGTCAATTTGTCCGGCTCGCTTCGCGTCCACTTTCTTGACTTTTTTGGTCAGGTCCACCATATAAAAGCAAACTTCAGAGAGGCTTCTTATGTTTATCCAGACCGAATCTACGCCCAATCCGGCCACGCTTAAATTCCTGCCAGGAAAAAGCGTAATTCCGGTCGGCACCGCCGACTTCCCGACAGCGAAAAGCGCCGCCTCCTCGCCTATGGCGACACGCCTTTTCGGTGTTGAAGGGGTAGCGGGTGTGTTTTTTGGCCCCGATTTTGTGACCGTGACCAAAACGGACGCGGTTGACTGGGCTCACATCAAACCGGCCATATTGGGCGCGATTATGGAGCATTACCAGTCCGGCGAACCCGTTATGGACGATGAAAGCGGGGCCGTTGGCCACGCCGAGCACGACGGCCCTGACTCTGGACTAGTCAAACAAATCAAAGAATTGCTTGATACGCGGGTTCGGCCTGCGGTCGCGCAGGATGGCGGAGATATTACCTTTCACGGGTTTGATCGTGGCGTTGTCTACCTGCACATGCAGGGGGCCTGCGCGGGGTGCCCCTCGTCTACCATGACCTTGAAAAGCGGGATCGAAAACCTGCTCAAGCATTTCATCCCGGAAGTCGTGGAAGTGCGCGCCGTCGCTGTTTAGCCCGTGCACCCCGGGGAGCTTGCGGACCTTCACGCGCTTTGTTTTACTGTGCCGCGGCCATGGCGGGCGGACGAGTTCGCCAGCCTGTTGGACAGCCCCGGCATCTTCCTGATTAGCCACAGCAACGGCTTTGCACTGGGTCGAATCGCCGGGCCTGAAGCCGAGTTACTGACCATAGCTGTGCGTCCAGATGCGCAAAATATGGGCCATGGCCGCCGCTTGATAGAAGATTTCCTCTGTGCAGCAGGCACCCGTGGCGCCAAAGATGTTTTTCTTGAGGTCGCCGAAAACAACGAATCCGCCATTGCGCTCTACCTCAAATCCGGCTTCATCGAAGTGGCGAAACGTGTTGATTACTTCAAGCAAAACAGCGGTCCGGCTCTTACAGCATTAATCTTGAAACACGTGCACTAGTTCATTTAGCAAAGCGAGTTGCAAACGACTGTTCCTTCGTTGCGACAAATGGTAAAATAACCATTGACCCTCCCCCCCGATAGCCGCTTTACTTGGTCATTGTATTTTCGATCCGGCTTTGCGGGATTCTACCCGCCCGGGCCAGAGATCGATTTTTGTAGCATGGGAGACATAAATGAAGCTGCTCAAAACCTTAATCGCCACTACCGCCCTCGTTGGCGCGGCAACATTTGCAAACGCTCAGGCCAATCCGGCCCTGATCTTTGACCTTGGCGGCAAGTTCGACAAATCGTTTAACGAAATGTCCTATACTGGCGCAGAGCGCTTCCGCGAGGAAACCGGCATTGAATACCGTGAGTTCGAACTCCAGTCAGATGCTCAGCGTGAGCAGGCGCTCCGCCGCTTCGCACAAGCAGGTAACAACCCGGTTGTGGTTGCAGGATTCTCGAACGCTACGGCCATGGCGACAGTAGCGCCTGACTTTCCGGATACCAGCTTTGTAATTATTGACATGGTTGTTGACGCGCCAAACGTACGTTCGGTTGTGTTTGCGGAGCAGGAAGGTTCTTACCTTGTTGGCGTTCTCGCGGCTATGGCATCGAAATCCGGCACCATCAGCTTTGTTGGCGGGATGGATATTCCTCTCATCAGCGCATTTGAATGCGGTTATGCCCAAGGCGCGAAAGCCACAAACCCTGATATCACCGTTTTGGCCACGATGACCGGCACCGACGGTTCCGCGTGGAACAACCCGGTGAAGGGCGGCGAGCTGACCATGTCACAAATCGAAAGCGGCTCTGACGTTGTGTTTGCAGCAGCCGGCGGGACAGGCCGCGGTGTGCTTCAGGCCGCAACGGATGCTGGCATCTTCGCCATCGGCGTTGACGCAAACCAGAACTACATGCACCCCGGTAACATGCTCACCTCAATGGTGAAACGCGTTGACGAAGCCGTGTTTAACGCCTTCAATGACGTGAATAACGGCGAGTTTACCGCCGGCATTCAGGTTATGGGTCTTGCCGAAGATGGTGTTGGCTGGGCGTTGGATGAACACAACGAAGCGTTGATCACCGACGAGATGCGCGCCGCCGTCGAAGCGGCTCGCGTAGCGATTATCGCTGGCGATATTTTGGTGCATGACTACAGAACTGACAATACCTGCCCAGTAGAGTAAGGCGGCGGAATGTCGGAAGTGACAGAAAATGCGGGGCGGCTTGATGCAGTCGCCCCTGCAATTGAACTCATCGGCATAAGCAAGGCGTTTGGCCCTGTGCAGGCCAACAAAGATATTTCCATGACGGTGGCCAAAGGCGCGATCCACGGGATTGTGGGCGAAAATGGCGCAGGCAAATCCACCCTCATGTCTATCCTCTACGGTTTTTATAAAGCCGATAAGGGGTCAGTGAAAATTGACGGTGCGCCAACCGTGATCAGCGATAGCCATGACGCGATAGCGGCAGGTATCGGCATGGTCCACCAGCACTTTATGCTGGTCGAGAACTTTACCGTACTCGAAAATGTAATTCTGGGTGCCGAAGATGGTGCCACGCTGGGTTCCAGCCGCCGCCGCGCGCGCAAAGAACTGAAAGAACTGGCGGACGAATACGAACTGGATGTGAACCCGGATGCGGTGATCGAGGATATCTCGGTTGGCTTCCAGCAACGGGTCGAGATTTTGAAAGCCCTGTATCGGCAGGCCGAGATTCTGATTCTCGATGAGCCGACCGGTGTGTTAACACCAGACGAAGCCGACCACCTGTTCCGCATTCTGCGGAATTTGAAGGAACAAGGCAAAACAATTGTGATCATCACGCATAAACTGCGCGAAATCATGGACGTAACCGATTCTGTTTCGGTGATGCGCCGCGGTGAGATGACCAAAACCATTGCGACCGCGACCACCTCTCCGGAAGACTTGGCTGAAGCTATGGTTGGGCGGCGGGTGCTGCTTGAGGTAGATAAAAAACCAGCCGTGGTTGGGGAAACTGTGATGGAGGTGCGCGATCTGAGCGTTACCGATATCCATGGGGTCAAAAAACTGAAACATGTGTCGCTTGAACTGAAGCGTGGCGAGATTTTGGGCATTGCCGGTGTGGCGGGCAACGGCCAATCCGAACTGCTGGAAGTGATCTCGGGTATTGGCGCCGCCACCAGTGGTGAAGTGCTGATGCACGGCGAGTCTATTGATGTTTCGAAACACGCAAACGCGCAGCTCCGCCGTCATCGTGGCATTAGCCACGTGCCCGAAGACCGGCACCAGCGCGGCTTGGTTATGCCGTTTATGACATGGGAAAACACCGCTTTTGGTTACCATAATGAGCCCGAATACAGCGGCAAATTCGGGTTAGCCAACCAAAAGTACATGTTGGAAGACGCGCGCGGTAAAATGGAGCGCTTCGATATCCGCCCCGTTATTCCGACGCTCGTTGCGCATCATTTTTCCGGCGGCAATCAGCAAAAAATTGTGCTGGCGCGCGAGATCGAGCGTAACCCCGATGTGCTGCTCATCGGCCAGCCAACGCGCGGCGTAGATATTGGCGCCATCGAATTCATTCACCAACAAATCGTGAACTTGCGCGACGCGGGCAAGGCAATCTTGCTGGTCTCGGTTGAGCTTGACGAAATTCAGGCATTGTCTGACCGGATACTGGTGATGTTTGACGGGGTTATTCAGGGCGAACGCATGCCGGAAGACACAAACGAAGGTGAGCTTGGCTTGCTGATGGCCGGCGTAGACCCGGAGGCGCAATCATGAACAAGAACCTACCTAAATGGGTTGATCTCGGGCTGATCCCTTTACTCACCCTATTTCTAGCTTTCGCTGTATCGGGGCTGGTTGTTATGTCTATCGGACAGAACCCGATCGAGGTTGTCCGTGTAATGATTCAAGGGGCATTTAACCCCTTTGGCATTGGCCATACGCTCTATTTCACCACCAACTTTATCTTTACCGGCTTGGCGGTTGCGGTTGCGTTCCATGCGCGCCTGTTCAATATCGGTGGCGAAGGCCAAGCGGGTATTGCCGGGGTTGGTGTCACCCTCATTATGCTATCGGTTGACTGGCCGCACTGGACGGTCGCTCTGGTTGCAGGCACGGTTGCCGCTATGGCTTTTGGAGCCGCATGGGCGGCCATTCCGGCCTATTTGCAAGCCAAACGCGGCAGCCACATCGTGATTACCACGATTATGTTTAACCTGATCGCCACTGCGGTGGTTGGCTATTTGCTGGTCGGACCGTTGCAGGCAGAGGGCTCTTTGCCTGAAAGTCCGAAGTTTCCCGATGGGGCGGCACTGCCAACCCTGCACGACATTCTCGGCGTGGTCGGAATTGAATTTGACCGGTTCGCGCCCGTCAATATCAGCTTTTTCCTGGCTCTCATCGCCGCATTGCTGGTCTGGATCCTGATCTGGAAAACCAGGCTGGGCTACGAGATGCGCGCTTTCGGGCATTCCGAAAGAGCGGCGGTTTATGCCGGTATCTCCCCTATGAAAATCACCATGGTCGCGATGCTGATCTCCGGTGCGCTTTCGGGTATGATGGCGGTCAACACCGTGCAGGGTGAGGCAGAACGGCTTGTGCTCGGTGCCGTAGAAGGCGCGGGCTTCATTGGCATCGCAGTGGCGCTTATGGGCCGCTCACACCCTGTTGGCGTGCTTCTGGCAGCCTTTTTGTTTGGCATTCTCACCCAAGGGGGCGCCGAACTTCAATTTACACTTGGTATTCCGGCACAGATGATCACCGTTATTCAGGCCTTGATCATCATGTTTACCGGCTCACTGGAGAACATGGTGCGCATTCCGCTTGAGAAGATATTCCTGAACACTGGCAAGCGAGGGCAGGCGTAATGATGGATTTCCTTACAAATGACCTGCTTCAGCTCAGTGATTCCGCCATTCGGTTTGCTACGCCGCTTCTGCTGGCTTGCCTTGCGGGGCTTTATTCCGAACGCGCCGGTATCTTTGATATCGGGCTGGAAGGCAAAATGCTGGTTGCGGCTTTTGCGGCAGGCGCGTTTTCGGCGCTGGCAGGCATGTCGGTCGATGATGGCGGTTGGAACATGGGGGGGGCCGCGGTTTGGGTTGGCTTGCTGGCTGCGATTATTGCCTCGATAATCATGGCGATGATTCACGCCTTTGCGTCGATCACGCTTCGCGGAAACCAGCTTATCTCCGGCGTAGCGATCAACTTTTTCGCTGCCGGTATCACTGTTTTGATCGGGCAATACTGGTTCAAGATGGGCGGGCAAACCCCGCAGCTTCATGAAGGCCAGCGCTTTGAGCCGATCATCCTTCCCTTTGCCAAAAGCCTGCAAGACGTACCCGTGTTGGGTCCGGTTTATCATGACCTGATTTCCGGCCACAATATCATCGTCTATCTCAGTTTTGTTATTGTCGCGCTCACTTGGTTGATTCTCTACCGCACCCGGTTTGGATTGCGGATGCGTGCCGTGGGCGAAAACCCCGGAGCGGTTGATACCGCAGGTATTTCGGTCGTGAAGCTGCGCTATTCGGCGCTTATCATCACCGGCATTCTCTGCGGCCTTGCGGGGGCCTACCTCAGCCTTGGCACGGCGGCTGCCGGCTTTGGCAAAGACATGACCTCCGGTCGCGGGTTTATCGCCCTCGCGGCGCTGATTTTTGCCAAATGGAAACCAATACCGGCCATGTGGGCTACGCTGCTCTTCGGGATGCTGGAAGCGGTTGGCAGCAAATATCAAACCCTTGATCTGGGCTTTATGGTATTGCCGGGGCAGTTCATGCAAGCGCTCCCCTATATCCTGACCGTGGTTATTCTGGCCGGCTTCGTTGGCAAGGCCATCCCGCCAAAGGCTGGTGGCGAACCCTATGTCAAAGAGCGATAACCTTTTGGCGCTGGTGCAAGCCCGCGCCGGAAAAGAGCCTGTAAAGCTTGGCCTGATCCTGGGATCAGGGCTAGGCGACATAGCGGATAGGGTCGAAGGCGAGGCGTTTGACTATACCGAACTGCCCGGCTTTCCGGTGAGCGCTGTTTCTGGCCATTCAGCCAAGCTCGTCATCGGCAACCTTTGGGGCCAGCGGGTTGCCGTTTTTGGTGGTCGGGCGCATTACTATGAACGCGGTGCTTCCGACGCAATGCGCCTGCCGCTCGAACTCCTCAAGGCGCTGGGAGCGGATCAGGTGATCCTCACCAATGCTGCTGGTTCCTTCCGGTCGGATATCCCACCGGGGGATTTGATGCTGATTTCCGATCACATCAATTTTTCCGGCCTCAATCCGCTTATCGGGGAAGCCACCGATGCCCGATTTGTCAACATGACCAACGCCTATGATCCGGAAATACGTGCGGCTTTGGCAAAGGCGGCCGCCGCAGACAGTATTGAGTTAAAGTCAGGCGTTTATTCGTGGTACTCCGGCCCGAGCTTCGAAACCCCGGCAGAAATCAACGCTCTCAAGATATTGGGAACCGATGCCGTGGGCATGTCAACCGTGCCTGAAGTGATTCTGTCCCGCTTTTTGGGTTTGCGCACCGCCGCTATTTCTGCGATCACCAATATGGCAGCAGGGCTCGGAAACGAGCATATTTCGCACCAGCACACTAAAGATATGGCCCCGATCGGGGCTGCCAAGCTTGCGCGAATCCTGCAAGGCTATATAACATCGATTTAGCCCTTACTGTTCCGATTTGTCGCAGCGAATTGGGCTGATATATTCAAATTTTATATTGTAAACCGAACGCCTCACATTCAGGTGGAATCAACCATGCAAATCTATCTTCCTATCGCCGAAGTTTCGGTGAATATTTTCCTGTTACTTGGCCTTGGTGGCATGGTTGGCGTGCTTTCTGGCATGTTCGGTGTTGGTGGCGGATTTTTGATGACCCCGCTTCTGTTTATGATTGGCATTCCGCCAGCCGTGGCAGTGGCGACAGAGGCCAACCAGATTGTGGCCTCGTCCTTCTCTGGCGTATTGGCGCATTTCAAGCGTAAAACAGTAGATATCAAGATGGGGTTCATCCTGCTGATCGGTGGCCTCATTGGCGCAACGGTCGGGGTTTGGATATTCAAATACCTCAAAAGTATTGGTCAAGTCGAACTGTTGGTGACACTGTCATACGTTGTGTTCCTTGGCATGATTGGCTCGTTGATGTTCGTGGAAAGCCTCAACGCGATCCGCAAGTCCAAAAAACCGGGCGTTGTCCCGCGTAAGAAGAAACACAACTGGATTCACGGCTTGCCATTTAAGATGCGTTTTCGCACTTCCGGCCTCTATATCAGTGTAATTCCTCCGATTCTGGTTGGATTGGTTGTGGGTATTCTGGCGGCCATCATGGGCGTTGGCGGCGGCTTTATCATGGTGCCTGCCATGATCTATCTGCTCGGCATGCCCACAAAAGTGGTGGTCGGGACCTCCCTTTTCCAGATCATTTTTGTGACCGCCTACACGACACTCTCACACGCAACGCAGAACTTCACGGTTGATGCTGTGTTGGCACTACTATTGTTGATCGGTGGCGTGATTGGTGCCCAAATCGGCGCGCGGATCGGGGTTAAGCTCAAGGCCGAGCAGCTCCGTATTTTGCTGGCGATTATGGTTTTGGCCATGTGCGGCAAGCTCGCGGCGGACTTGCTACTGATGCCGTCCGAATTGTTCTCTATCGGCACAGGAGGGCACTAAGATGATCCGTAAACTTTCCCTCGCCCTCGCCCTTGTGGCTGCCCCCCTTGCGGCCGAAGAAACCGTTGTGGTTGATCTCAGCCAAAACCGAGTGGCGATTACCGCCAATTATTCGGGTTCGGAGATTTTTGTGTTTGGTGCGGTCAAGCGTGACACACCCCTGGCGGAAGACATTGCCCCGCTAGATGTTGCTATTGTGGTCGAAGGCCCGCTAGAACACACAACCGTTCGCAAAAAAGACAAAGCGCTCGGCATCTGGATCAATACAGAATCAGTCGAGATAGATGCTGCGCCAAGCTTTTTTACCGTCGCCACAACCGGGCCGCTCGATGAAATCCTCAACGTGGAAGACCAGCATAAATATGCGATCGGGTTGGACCACGCAATACGCCCGCAAGAGCATGACGAACCAAATGCTGACGTAGCCAGCTTTGCCGAAGCCATCACGCGTATTCGTGTGGACGAAGGCCTTTATTCCGAGCGTGAAGGGATCATTAGCCTGACCTCGGAAACCCTGTTTAACGCCAGTATACAGCTACCGGCCAATCTGGTTGAAGGCGACTACACTGCACGGATTTATCTGATCCGTGACCGTAATATCGTTTCCGATTCTTCGGTCGCCATTGCGGTGCGAAAAGAAGGGCTGGAGCGCTGGCTCTACAATCTGGCGCATGAACAAGCTTTGATTTACGGGCTGCTCTCGCTACTGGTGGCTCTGGTCGCCGGTTATGGTGCGTCCGAAATCTTTCGGCTATTGAAGCGCTAAGCTTTCCCTTTGCTCATCGCATCCACTTTTGCGGTGAGCGCATCCAGCTTGGCCATAACCTCTTCCCGATAGTCATCGGTTGCGGCGTGGTCCGC
>Ga0209121_10005488_pt1 | contig 11472 bp, 7 predicted proteins | sample Cruoilmetagenom3_FD_187292 | JGI IMG/M metagenome (GOLD analysis project Ga0209121, IMG submission 187292) | Oil polluted marine microbial communities from Coal Oil Point, Santa Barbara, California, USA - Sample 3 (SPAdes) (version 2) | ecosystem: Environmental > Aquatic > Marine > Oil seeps ...
GTATCTGCGGGCGCTACCGGGTTGCGCTGATCTGGAGCATAAGGAAAGCTTTGCTTCGGAAATGCCGTTCTTACGGATGAAGGTGAAGCTGAAAAAAGAAATCGTCACGATGGGCCAGCCGCAGGTGGACCCGACATTGAATGTCGGCAACTATGTCATGCCCGAGGATTGGAACGATCTGATCTCGCAAGATGATGTAGTGCTGATCGATACGCGCAACGATTATGAATTCTCGATCGGAACGTTTAACGGTGCGATTGACCCCGAGACCGAAAGTTTCCGCGACTTTCCAGCGTGGTGGGAGGTGAACAAGGACCGCTTCCACAATAAACGTGTCGCGATGTTCTGCACCGGCGGTATTCGTTGCGAGAAATCTACTAATTATCTGCTGGGTGAAGGTGTGCAGGATGTGTTCCACCTTAAGGGCGGTATTCTGAAATACCTCGAAGAAATCCCGCAGGAACAGTCCATGTGGGAGGGCGAGTGTTTTGTTTTTGACAGCCGCGTTTCCGTTGGCCACGGGTTGCAGGAAGGCCCATATCATCTGTGTTATGCCTGCCGCCGCCCCATTTCGGATGTGGATATGCAGCGGGATGAATTCGAGAAGGGCGTTAGTTGCCACCAGTGCATTGACGAACACTCGGATGAGCGCCGCGAACGCTTTCGCGAGCGTCAAAAGCAGGTGGTGCTAGCCGAGAAACGCGGTGGGCAACATATTGGTGAACGCAAGGATGTGCGGGCCTAGGCGGGTGACAAAACGCGTTCTTTGATTGGTAGATGCACGATGGCCGAGAATGCGCCAACCCCGACGCCGATCCACCAAACGGCGGTATAGCTGCCGTAAAGGTCGTACATCCGGCCACCCAGCCACACGCCCAGAAACGAGCCTAACTGGTGGCTGAAAAATACTATGCCATATAGCGTTCCCATATACCGCAAACCATAGATGTACGCGATTAGCCCCGAGGTTAGCGGCACGGTCGCCAGCCACAAAGACCCCATTGTGATAGAGAATATGATCACGGTCAGCGGGGTTATTGGTAACATGATAAACACTGCCGCGATTAATGTGCGACCGGTGTAGATCGCCGCTAGTATATACTTTTTAGAATATCTGTTCCCCAGATAGCCTGCGTAAATCGTACCGCCGATGTTGGCGATACCTATCAAGGCGATGGACATGGCACCCAGCGCGGATGTGGTGGTTACACCTAGCGAGGCTAACGCCCCACCAGGGTCGATGGAGCCGCAAGCCTCGGTTATAAAGGCGGGGAAATGGGCGGTGATGAAGGCCAGCTGGTAGCCACAGGAAAAGAAACCTACGAAAATCAGGGTGTAGGACGGGTCTTTGAAGGCCCTCACAAGGTTCTGCCTCATGCTTTCCTGCAATTCGATTTTGGTCGCTTGTGGCTCCGCTCGCATCATTGGCAACAACAGGATCGTTAGCAGGATGACGCCAGCGAAAATTGTGAACACCTGTGACCAGCTCATGATCGATAACAGATACTCGGCTGATGGAGGCCCGAAAATCTGCCCCGCAGAACCTGCCGCCGTTGCAATTGCTAATGCCATGGAGCGGTTTTCGTCTGACGCTGCCCGCCCGACAACAGCCAAAACGACGCCAAAACCTGTGCCTGCGATGCCGAAACCCACAAGAATGGACAGCAATTGATGTGCCTCAGGTGTCATCGCCATGCTGCTTAGCACCAGCCCGGCAGAATATATCAACGCGCCGGCAATAATCGCCCGTCTGTCTCCGAATTTCTCGGCCAAGGCGCCAAAAATCGGCTGTCCTATACCCCATGCGAGGTTCTGGATGGCGATGGCGAAGGAAAACTCCGCTCGCGGCCAGTTGAAATCTGTCGCGATGGGAATCTGGAAAACTCCGTAGGATGCGCGGATACCAAAGCTGATTAGCAAGATCAGGCTACCGCCGATCAGGACGGGTGTTAGTAAGGTGGTTTTCTGTTGCATGTAGGGCTCCGGCAAAAGTTCGCGGGATATTGCGAGGGAATTAACCCCGCGTCAAAAGAATTCCTGTTAACAATGCCATTACGTCCCGTTATGAATTGAGTAACAGTTCCGCCGGAGAAACGCATGACCCAAGGCCCCGTCCACACCTTCAGAACCCTCGTCGCGACAGGCGAGCTGGACGATGATGCCGCGCAACGGTTTGCGGTTGAAAAATTGCAACTTCTGCATACACAGCTGGATGGGTACAATGCGGCGAAACCAACGCTCGCCGGGTTTGGGCTGTTTGGTTGGGGTCGAGAGAGGATCATGCAGGCTGAAATCAAAGGGCTTTATCTTTATGGCGGGGTAGGGCGCGGAAAATCCATGTTGATGGATATGTTTTTCTACACAGCCAACGTCGATAAAAAGCGACGGGTGCATTTTCACGAATTTATGCAAGAAGTGCATGACGGAATTTTCAAGGCGCGCAAAAGCCACGACAAAGACCCGATTGAACCCGTAGCCAAGGCGATTGCCGCCGAGGCGCATCTGTTGTGTTTTGACGAAATGCAAATCGTGGATATTACCGATGCGATGATTGTTGGACGATTGTTCGAAAAACTGTTCGCACGAGGGGTGGTGATCGTTGCGACCTCTAACCGCCACCCTGATGAGTTGTACAAGGATGGCCTGAACCGTCATCTGTTTTTGCCGTTTATCGAGGAAATCAAAGAGCATCTGGAAGTCTACCATCTGGCCAGCGAGGTGGATCACCGGCTAGGCGGGCAGAAAAGCCCTGAGCTATATTTCACACCGTTAGATGAGGTTTCGAGCCACGAGATGAACGCCGCTTGGGAAATCTTGACCGAAGGCAAGGGCATTCCAAAGACACTTCAGGTGAAAGGGCGCGATGTTGTAATCCCCTCGTTTTACGATGGCGCAGGGCGGTTTAATTTTGCGCAGCTTTGCGAGGCGCCACTGGGGGCGGTGGATTATCTGGCGATTGCCAAAACGGTGGACGTTTTGTTGCTGGATGACATCCCCAAAATGTCCAGGGAAAAGGGTAACGAAGCTAAACGGTTTATTCTGCTGATTGATACATTGTACGAAGCAAAGGTTCGCCTGATTTGTTCGGCTGCCGATGTGCCGGACCGGCTGTACCAACAGGGACGCGGGGCTTGGCAGTTCAAGCGCACGACCTCGCGATTGGAGGAGATGCAGCGGGCAGAGTGGAGCGAGATGGGTAAAACACCCATCCTACGGGCGTAATAGGTTTAGCAGATCGAGGGTCGCGTAACCGTCCGCCAGCAACCCTTGGGAAACTTGAAAGGCCTGTATGGCCTCGATGGTTTTGGGGCCGATCATGCCATCGATAGAGCCGACATCAAAGCCTCGCTTTTGTAACAGCGATTGTATCTCGCGTTGATTTGCGCGGGTCATTGGCGTGTCGCTGCGCGGCCAGCTTGCCTTGAATGCCTTGCCGCCTGCGATCCGGTCGGACAGGTGGCCAACGGCGAGCGAGTAGGAGACCGACATATTATACTGCCGGATCACCTGAAAATTCGGGAAAATGGCGAAAATTGGGCCTGTCGCGCCAGCAGGTGCCAGCAAGGCCGTGGCGCCATGGTTCTGGATTTTCCGCCCCTCCGGTGTTCGCACACCGCGGGTGTTCCAAAAGTTGGCGTTATGCGTGCCGTATTCACCGATCAAGGTATAGTCGAAACCGTTTGGCAGGGCGACTTCAATGCCCCAAGGTGCGGAGCTATCCCAGCCGAGCTTTTGCAGATAATTCGCGGTTGAGGCCAACGCATCTGTAGGGTCATCAGACCAGACGTTGTGCCGCCCGTCGCCGTCTTGGTCTACGGCGTAGCGCAGGTATGTTGTTGGCATGAATTGCGTGTGGCCCATCGCTCCGCTCCAGCCGCCAAGCATGCTGGGCGCGGTGATTTCGCCGCGTGCAAGGATTTGCAAGGCCGCGATTAGCTCGGTTTCGGCAAATTCTGTACGGCGGCCCTCATAGGCGACGTTGGCCAAGGCCTCGATCGTATTGGTGGTGCCGCGAAAACTGCCGTAGTTGGTTTCCATGCTCCAAATTGCCAGCAGGGTGGGTGCGGGGATGTGGTATTTGCGGGAAATGGATTGCAGGGTGGACGTGAAATCGGCTGCCTTTTGGCGGCCATTGGCAATGTTCCGGCTGGAAACAGCACTGTCGAGATATTCCCAGATCGGGCGAATGAATTCCGCTTGGTTCGCGTCCGTTGCGCGGGTGCGTGGATTGTATCGGATGTTCCGGAAGGCTGCATCAAATACTTGCGCAGAAATGCCAGCCGAGAGGGCTTTGCTGCGGAACGCTGACTGCCATTCGCTAAACGTGCCGCTGGTTGCGCGTGGTTGAGGGCGAGTCATTTGGGCGGAGGTTTGCCCCGCTGCAAGGCATGTCAGCGCAATTAACAACGTTGCGAGTATCTTTTGCATGCTGAAATCCTTTGCGTCGAGTGGCCTTAACCTAACACATAGCCGTTCAGGTTTTACGTTTCTTCTGCTTGACTTCCTTGCTGCGGCGGTTTTTCGCGCGTTTGTGTTTGCGGTTTGGGCCACCTTTGGACTTTCCACCGGGTGTGGATTTCATGGCTTTGCCGTTCAGCGCCAACAGTTCAAACAACAAACCGCCGGTTACTGGAACTGCCTCGGCCAGACGCACGGTGGCTTTCATCCCGAGACCGATGACCATGCGGGATTTCTCGCCCGTCAGGGTTTGCGCGTCAGCGTCATGGTGGAAGTATTCACGCCCCAGATGCGAGATCGGGATGATGCCGTCAGCACCCGTCTCATTCAACTTCACGAACAGGCCGAAACGGGCGATGCCGGATACTTTGCCTTCGAATTCATTGCCGATACGTTCTGACAGATAGGCCGCTAGATAGCGATCCGTTGTGTCGCGTTCCGCCAGCATTGAGCGGCGTTCCGTTTGGCTAATGTGTTCGGCGGTTTCCTCTAGACCGGCTTCTTCTTCCGGCGTTTGACCATCATCGCCCCAGCCGTGTGCCTTGATCAACGCACGGTGTACGATCAGATCTGAATACCGACGGATAGGCGAGGTGAAATGGGCGTAGCGTTGTAGGGCCAGACCAAAATGCCCGTAGTTCGACTTTGAATAATAGGCTTGCGTCATGGAACGCAGGACGGACATGGAAATCACCTCGGAATGTTCAGTCCCCGCCGCGGCATCCAGCAGTTTATTCAACTGCGCTGTTTTCAAAACCTGACCTTTGGCCAGAGTTAGCCCGACGGATTCGACGGTTTCCCGCAGGCCTTCTAGTTTCTCGGGGTTGGGTTCTTCGTGGACACGGTAAAGCAGATGCGTGCGCTTGGCTTCCAGCGTCTCGGCGGCGCAAACGTTGGCGAGAACCATGAATTCCTCGACCAGTTTATGCGCGTCAAAGCGATCGCGAAAAGCGACCGAAAGCACCTCGCCCTCGTCGGAAAGGATGATCTTTCGCTCTGGTAAATCGAGGTGCAAGGGCTGACGTTTCGCGGTTTCTTTGCGTGCGGCAAAGTAGGCGTCCCAAAGGGGTTTGATGCCGTGTTCCATCAAGGGTGCGGCCTCGGCGTCGGGGTTTCCGTCAGCTGCGGCCTGCGCCTGATCGTAGGACAGCGAGGCGGGGGATTGCATTAGCCCGCGTGTGAACCTGTGGCCAATCTTGCGGCCCGCCGCGTTCAGTTGGATTTCCAGTGCGATACATGGGCGGTCCACCCCTTCGTGCAGAGAGCACAGGTCGCCTGACAGGCTGTCGGGCAGCATCGGCACGACGCGGTCGGGGAAGTATGACGAGTTTCCGCGCTTGCGGGCTTCGCGGTCCAGCGCGGAGTTTGGCCGCACGTAATGCGCAACATCGGCAATGGCGACCCAGACGATGTGACCACCTTCGTTCTTTGGGTCGGGGTCAGGCAGGGCGCATATTGCGTCGTCATGGTCGCGGGCGTCCGACGGATCGATGGTAAACAGGGGCAGGTGGCGCAAATCCTCGCGCTTGCCAAGCTTCACGGGTTCGGCTTTTGCGGCTTCTTCCTCGACTTTATCGGGAAAGGTGACGGGGATGCCGTGTTCGTGGATGGCAATCAGGCTGACCGATTTAGGCGCCGTTGCATCCCCCAGTCGCGCAGTGATCTTGGCTTTCGGCAGCCCCATGCGGACTTTGCCGATCTGGGTGGCCTCGACCAGTTCCCCCTCGCGGGCACCGTTGCGATCACCGGGCGCGATTTGCCATTCCTTGCTGGACTTCTTGTCCACCGGAATGACCCGCCCGCCGTATTCGGCCTGCTTGAATATCCCGAGGATCACGGCGGCGGAAGAACCAATTTTTCGGATCAAACGGCCCTCGTAAGGGGCATGTTCCTCGTCAGTCTTGGTTAAACGACAAAGGGCCTTATCGCCTATCCCCAGCGCTGGATTACCCTTCATCGGGATGATAAGAATGGTTGGCGCGTGTTCCTCGCTCTTCCAGTTGGCGGGTTCGGCGAACAGGTCACCATCGGCGTCAATCGCGGTTATTTGCAATAGCTCCACGTTTTGCAGGGTGCCTGTCTCGCGGATGGTGTTGCGGGTTTTTTGCAAGTGGCCTTCGGCGCGCAATTCACGCAAAATACGCTTCAGCTCGATCCGGTCCTGGCCTTTGATGCCAAAAGCCTTCGCGATGTCGCGCTTGCTAGTGGTTTTTGAATTATCTTTGATCCATTCGAGGATCTGTGCTTTTGTCGGAAATGTTTTCATGACGCCCTGTAACATGCAAGTTGCAGGACGTCATGTTATTATTCGGCATTTGCGGCGGGCTTCTTTTTAGCGGGCGCTTTCTTCTTCGCCGCAGGCTTTTTCTTGGCAGGAGCCTTCTTCTTTGCCGGGGCCTTCTTTTTCGCCGCAGGTTTCTTGCGTTTACCCTTGGTTGCTGCCTTGGCGTTCACCAATTCGATGGCATCCTCAAGCGTTACGTCCGCAGGTTCGGTGCCTTTTGGTAAGGTTGCGTTAATCTTTTCCCATTTCACGTAAGGGCCATAGCGTCCGTCCATGACGTTCAGCGCGCCACCATCGGGGTGTTCGCCAAGTTCGTGCAACGGCTTGGCGGCGGCACCGCGTCCGCCACGGGCCGCTTTTTGGGCGATCATTTCGACCGCGCGATTCATGCCGATAGTCAGGACTTCTTCGGCGTCTTTGATGCTGGCGTAGATTTTGGTCTGTTTGGTTTCGCCTTCGCCCGGGGGCTTGGTGTGAACGACGTAGGGGCCGAAACGACCGATACTGGCCTCCACACGGCCACCCTCGGGATGCTCGCCGATCAGGCGGGGCAGGGATAAAAGGTCCAGTGCCTTGGCCAGATCAACCGTGTCCAACTCCATGCCTTTGGGGATGGAGGAGCGTTTGGGTTTGGGGTTTTCTTCGCTCAACTCGCCAAGCTGCACGTAGGGGCCATATCGGCCTGAACGCAAGGATATCGTCTCGCCATCGTCATTGTGGCCCAACAGTTTGCCGTCGGGGCCTGCCATGTCACCGCCTTCGACCTCGCCCGAAATCGGGCGGGTGTAGCGGCATTCCGGGTAGTTGGAACAACCGATGAACGCGCCACCCGCGCGGGAGGTCCGCATGGACAGCTTGCCATCACCACAGCTTTTACAAATGCGCGGGTCGGATCCGTCTTCGTTTGCGGGAAATAAATGCGGGGCTAGAACGTCGTTGATTTTCTCAAGCACTTCGGTGATGCGAAGTTCTGATGTTTCATCAATCGCTGCCGAGAAATCTTTCCAAAAACGGCCAAGCAGAATCTTCCAGTCTTCGTCGCCCGCGCTGACTTTATCAAGGTCGCCTTCCAGCGCCGCGGTGAAATCATACCCGACATACTGGCGGAAATAGCTTTCAAGAAAAATCGTTACCAGACGCCCCTTGTCTTCAGGGATCAGACGGTTCTTTTCCTTGCGAACGTAGTCGCGGTCCTGAATCGTGGTAACAATCGATGCATATGTAGACGGGCGGCCAATGCCGAGTTCTTCCATGCGTTTCACGATGCTGGCCTCGGAATATCGCGGCGGAGGCTGTGTGAAGTGTTGTTCCGGTGTGACGGACCGTTTATCCGCAGGGTCACCTTGCATGATTTGCGGCAAGGTTTTGTCATCGTCGTCATCGATAACCACGTCATCGCGCCCTTCGGTGTAAACCTTCATGAAGCCGTCGAACTGCATAACCTGACCCGTGGCGCGTAGGCCGATTTGTTCGTCAGCCGACAGGATGTCAACGGTCGTGCGTTCCAGGCGGGCAGCGGCCATTTGGCACGCGACCGAGCGTTTCCATATCAGATCGTAAAGCTTGCGTTGATCCGCTTCGAGTTTGGCCAATGCGTCAGGGGCTACGGACATATCCGTCGGGCGGATACATTCGTGGGCTTCTTGCGCGTTCTTGGCTTTGTTCTTGTATATGCGCGGTTTATCAGAGACGTAATTGTCGCCGTAACGGGCCTTGATGACTTCGCGGGCTTGGGTCACGGCCTCGGGGGCCATGTCGATGCCGTCAGTACGCATGTAGGTGATATATCCAGCCTCATACAGGCGCTGGGCGGTGGACATTGTCTGGCGCGCACCAAAGCCGAACTTGCGTGAGGCCTCTTGTTGTAAGGACGATGTCATGAACGGAGCGGAAGGGTTGCGGTTAGCCGGTTTTGCCTCGACAGACGCAATCGTCAGGTCACGGGATTCAATTGCGGCGACAGCCAGTTCAGCCGCAGCAGCGGTCTCGATATCGAACTTTTCAAGTTTCTTGCCGCCAAGGATGGTCAACCGAGCTTCGAAATTCTTGCCGCGTGGTGTGGTTAGATCAGCGGCAACCGTCCAGTATTCACGGTTCTTGAATGCCTCGATCTCCATCTCGCGTTCTACGATTAGGCGCAGAACGACGGATTGCACGCGGCCAGCGGATTTTGCGCCGGGCAGCTTGCGCCACAGAACAGGCGACAGGTTGAACCCCACAAGGTAATCCAAAGCGCGGCGTGCGAGATATGCGTCAACCAGCGGTTGGTCGATTTCACGCGGGTTTTCCATTGCCTCCAAAATTGCGGCTTTGGTCACGGCGTTGAACACCACACGCTCGACTTTGGTGGATTTCTTGATGACCTTGCGTTTGCGCAGAACCTCTTCGAGGTGCCAACTGATGGCCTCTCCTTCTCTATCAGGGTCAGTTGCGAGGATCAGTTTGTTGTCGGGGTCTTCTTTCATCGCATCAACAATAGCGCGAATATGTTTCATGGACTGCGAGGCGACATCCCATTTCATCTCGAAATCATTTTCCGTATCGACCGAACCGTTCTTTGGCGGCAGGTCGCGAACGTGGCCATAGGACGCAAGAACGGTGTACTCATCCCCTAGATATTTATTGATAGTTTTCGCTTTCGCGGGGGATTCGACTACTACTACTGCCATTGAAAATCTCCAAATTCACGGGGAGTCGTGTGGGGCGGGAACATGGTGCGGACTGTGGTGTCTTGTCAATGGGGTATGTTTTTGGGTCTATTTCGCTAGATATTCAACTATGAAGATGTATTTCACACATGGTAACCGTGAAAATGCTTGCTTTAGAATCCTGACGTACTCATATTATTAATCAACCAATGAGATATCTCGACAAACATGAACAGGAGAGACACATGGCTGAAATCGTAATTATGGGTGCAGGCGTTGGCGGGGTTCCGATGGCGTTTGATATGAAGCTGGAAAAACGTCGTGAGGATAACATTACGGTTATCTCCGACAAATCCTATTTCCAGTTCACACCGTCGAATCCTTGGGCGGCTGTTGGCTGGCGCAAGAAAGAAGACATCACCATTGAACTGGCTCCTGTGATGAAAAAGCAAGGTATCGGGTTTATCCATGATGCCGTGGCCAAGGTTGATCCAGAGGGCAACAAGGTTGTTCTGGCTAGCGGCAAGGAGGTTGCCTACGACTATCTTGTAATTGCAACTGGCCCGGAGCTGGCGTTCGACGAAATCGAAGGTCTGGGTCCTGAAGGTTTCACACAGTCTGTTTGTGCGATTGATCATGCGGTTGATGCTTACGGCGGATGGGAAGAATTCTGCAAAGACCCCGGTCCGATTGTGGTTGGTGCGGTGCAAGGCGCGTCTTGCTATGGTCCGGCATACGAATTCGCGATGATTATGGACACTGAACTGCGTAAGCGCAAAATCCGCGACAAGGTACCGATGACGTTTGTTACCGCTGAACCTTACGTGGGCCACCTTGGCCTTGGCGGTGTTGGCGATAGCAAGGGTATGATGGAATCCGAAATGCGTCATCGTCATATCAAGTGGATCACAAACGCGCGTGTGGACAAGGTCGAAGATGGCAAGATGTCTGTTTCCGAAATCGCGACCGACGGAGCAGTTGCGGCGGAACATGCGCTGGACTTCAAGTATTCGATGATGCTTCCAGCCTTTCGCGGTATCTCTGCTGTGCGTGATATTGAGGGTCTGGTTAACCCGCGTGGCTTTATCATTGTTGATAAACATCAGCGTAACCCGAAATATCAGAACATCTATTCGGTCGGCGTTTGTATCGCCATTGCACCACTAGAGGCGACTCCGGTGGCTGTGGGTGTTCCCAAAACCGGCTATATGATCGAAAGTATGGTTGCAGCTGCTGCGGCGAACATCGGCGAAGTTTCCCGTGGTCGAGAGCCGACACACGAGGGCACATGGAACGCGTTCTGTCTGGCGGACTTCGGTGACAGCGGCTTGGCATTCCTTGCGCAACCGCAAAATCCACCGCGCAACATTAATTGGGCGTCTGAAGGTAAATGGGTGCATTTGGCCAAGATCGGCTTCGAAAAATACTTCCTGCGCAAGGTCCGCAAAGGTCAAAGCGAGCCATATTTCGAGAAAGCCGTTATGGGCATGCTGAAGGTCACACGCCTTAAGAGTAAATAGTATTGTAGGGTGCGTGTTCTCCACGCACCTTTACACATCAGGCTTCGGGAAGCGGCATATGCCGGGCCCGTGCGCCACGCTCGATGGCGGCGCCGTGTAGGCGATCGATGCGTAGCTCGTAGCGGATCTCGGCCATGAATTCCAATTCCCCCTGACGAAGGCGACCATCGGCGGCGGCGACGTCGCAAGCCATCGCATAGGCGGTTTCGTAAAGTTCTTCGGGCAGGCCATCGCGGATGATCCCGAACAGCGCATCCAGCCCGTCTTCGACCTCGAACAAATCAAACACGACTTGGCTGACAGTTTTGATACGGCCGGAATCGTAATCTGCGAAAATGGGCATGTGATCGACGATCCGAGTGATCGACATTAGCTCGGAGTTGGTGATGTTTTCATCCGACGCAGATTCGGCCACCATAACGGCGATAAGGGCGTCTTGGGGCGAAAACGATGCAGGAATTTTTTCGGACATTTCGATACCTCGGTTATATTCGTTGCCCTAAGATTATTGACGCATGGCCCGCTGCACAATAGGAAGCGGAAGATATTTTCGCACTCCGGT
>Ga0209121_10005489_pt1 | contig 11465 bp, 10 predicted proteins | sample Cruoilmetagenom3_FD_187292 | JGI IMG/M metagenome (GOLD analysis project Ga0209121, IMG submission 187292) | Oil polluted marine microbial communities from Coal Oil Point, Santa Barbara, California, USA - Sample 3 (SPAdes) (version 2) | ecosystem: Environmental > Aquatic > Marine > Oil seeps ...
AGGTGACGTACGACCTGTCTCTGGTCAACCTGGGCGGCTGGCATCTGTCGGGTTTCCAGATCCACGACCGAACGAGCCACGGCTGTCTTGAGGGGACGAGGAGGCATGGTCCCGGAATCACCGTCCCGGGGCTGGCGTTGGATGACCAGTATCATTGTGCCTTGCAATACATTTTCGAAAACCTTCTTGCGTTCGGCAATCAGGGTGATTTCCCGCAAGGTGGCCTGCTGCTCGATGAATTGCCGCAGGTTCTTGAAGTACAGGCCAGAAAGCATAGAGCGCGGGATGACGTAGCCCAGGATGCCAGCAGGATGGAGCATCTCTAGCCCGGCGTGCAGGAAGAGACCATAAGCGTTGGGGTGGCCGTACAGAGAGGCCCGAAAGACTTTCTTCAGTTCCCTGTCCAGCCGACCGATCTTACGATAAGGGGGATTGCCTACCACGAAGTCGAAAGAGTTTGTCAGGCGAAGCAGGGGGGCGTCATAAGAAAAGAGCCGGGGAGCGTCCAACTCTGGGGCTACTGTTCTCAGTGTATCCAGGCAATATACCGGCAGAGCAATATCCGAGAAACCAGGTTTTTCGGAGAAAACCTGGTTTCTATCCAGCCAGAACAGGATGGCCGGGGTCAACAGCAGGCTCAAATTGAAGCGTGCGTACAGGCAGGCGACGGGGTCAACGTCCACGCCTACCAAGGCGGACAGTGCTCGCGGGTACCACGCTTCTATAGGGACACCGGCCCGGCGCAGTGCTGCCAGGTAGATCCTGAGCGCCTCCACCAGGAAGACGCCCGACCCGCAGGCCGGGTCGGCCAGTCGTTTGTCCAGAATGTCAGCGTCCTCCCGGTATCCCACGGCGTCCAGTATGTACTTCACGATGACACTGGGGGTGACATACTGTCCCAACCGTTTGCGCATCTCCTGAGAGACCAGGTGCAGGTAATCGTGCACCTCCAGGTTCTCCGCGTGGTATGTGTCGAATAGAGCGCTTTCCCGCAGGACGTGTCCCGGAGGACGTCGGTCGGTCTCGGGGGCTTTGGCGGGTTCTCTCAGGAGGGAATCACACAGAGAGGCTACCTGCGAGGCTTTGAAGGACAGGCCAAGCCGCCTGGCCTCCCGGTACAGGTGAGCAGCCAGAGCATCCCGCAGCCTGTCTGACAGGATTTGTTCGTCAATCACCTGGGCTTGCTGCTTTCTGGCCATCGCCCTGCCTTTGTTCGGGAGTCCCCGACCTGCTCTATGCCGATTATACAGTGAAAGAAGAGCCAGAGCAAGTGTCGTGAACATTTCCAAGGCTCAGGGCAGCGTTCGTTTGTGCGAGAGGGGCCGGTGGGGTATAATCTCGGCGCGCCACAATTCCGCATATTCGGTGTAGGTGTCATTTTGAGTGCAAGGAAGGACAATCATGGCGAACGTTAGCAATGCTGGCGACCGGGCAACCAGGTGGGTGCGCTGGATTGCCCGTGGAATAGGCTCATTAATAGTGGCGCTTTGGCTGTTCGTGGGCGTCGCCTCTGGGATAAGTGAATCTGGTCCGCAGACGCTGGAGGATACGATAATGACAGGGCTGGTTATCACCTCGGTGCTGGGCGTCCTCATCGCCTGGTGGCGGGAAGGGATCGGCGGGACAATGTTGGTAATCTGCGCCGTCGCCCATAGCACGTTCGCATACATTGTTGCTGGTCACAACAAGGGCCTTGCTGTGCTGATATCGGGCGGACCCTTCTTGTTGATTGGCATCCTGTTTCTCGCAAGCCAGTGGAGATCAAGAAGGACGACGTCGTGAACCCGCGCGCAGGCGAGGGAGCGGCCCACCGCCGGCCTGATGAGACTGTTCATCGCAAGGCAAGCCCGCGGCCCCACCTTTTTCGCCCACCGGCGCCGGTCGAGGTGGAGAAAGGGGGCGGCGGGCATTGTCGTTTGTGCAAGTGCCGCCGTTGGGCTATAATCAGAGCGGGCCTGCTGGTTGGTCATTGCAGGCAGACAGGGCGAAAGTAATGACACCGAAGAGGGTTTACGAACGCGCTATCCTCAATTGGCCGGAAGGGGATCGTCCCCGTGAGAAGCTGCTTAAGCACGGCGCTCACACCCTGAGTAATGCCGAACTGCTGGCTATCCTAATCCGCATCGGCGTGGAAGGCTCCAGCGCCGTGGACCTGGGCCGTGAGCTGATGCGCAGGTTCAAGACACTGCGCGCCATCAGCGCCTGTGACCCGGCCGAGTTGCACGAAATCAAGGGACTGAGCACAGCCAAAGTCGCGCAGATCAAGGCGGCCGTGGAACTGGGGCGGCGAATGATGAGCGAGGAACGGGCGCTGGAAGGCCCCATCCGTTCCTCGTCCGACGTGGTCGGCTACCTGATGCCCTTGCTGCGCGACTTGAAGCACGAGGTATTCAAGGTTGTGCTGCTGGACCGGCGCAACAGCGTGCTGGACGTCGTGGATATTGACGAAGGCGACGTAGCCAGAACCCAACCCTCTATCCGCAAGATCATGCTGCGGGCGGCCCAGGCGTATGCAGCCGCGTTCATTGCCGTCCACAACCACCCGTCCGGTGACCCGACGCCCAGTGAGCAAGACAAACTCCTCACCCGCGACCTGGTGATCGCCGGGCGGGCAATGGATATACGTGTCTTTGACCATCTGATCATCGGCGATGGACGCTACTTTAGTTTCGCCGATGAGGGGTTGATTGAAGAGTACGAGATGCAGGCTGTTCTTTGAATCTGATCGCCGAAGAGGATACCAACGCATGAATCCAGAACGTTTCCGCACCAGCACCGCCGGACGTCTGGTCAGAGTCGGGCAGAGTGAGGCGGCATATTGGGCTTTTGTGCCCCAGCCCTTGCCCCCGGATTTGCCTGCGGACTGGGAGCTTGCCCGCAGCCTTTCCAAAGCCGACCGTGCTCTCAGTGAATTGGCCGGTGTGGGACCTTGCTCCTGCGCCTGGCGGATAGCCTTTTTGCATCGCCGATCATCACCATACCGGAGGCGAAACGTCTACTGGGCGTTACCTATCATAGCGCCCAACGTAATGTGGAGAGACTGGTCGAGGCGAGGATCTTGCAGCCCGCGGACGATGCCTCTTACGGCAAAACCTACCTGGCTACCGAAATCCTGGACATCATCGTTGACATAGACAAGGAAAACCGGGTTTTGTAGAGAGAATTATACTTTCGGCCCGAAAAGTACAATTTGTCCTCTCGAAATTGAACTTGTGTACAATTCACACCGCAAAGGAGTGCTGAATGTCCGGCAACCTGACCGAACACCAACGCCAGCATATCATCGAACTGCTCGAGTCCGGCGAGGACCTGCCCATAGACTACAAGCATCTGCTCTTCCCGCCCGAGCGGCAGGAGTACGAACTGGTGTACGCCGGCAAGGAGCGGGAGGAGGATATTCTGGCCGAGACGATGGGGGTGCCGCTCCAGCCCATCAAGACTTTTGGGGGCAACGGGGACCATTCGGCAGACTCAGGGCCAAGCGGCTGGCGCAATATGCTCATCTTTGGCGACAACCTGCAGGCGATGAAGACGCTGCTGCGGATGAAGGAGGAGGGCAGACTAATCAATGCCGACGGTTCCTACGGCGTTAAGTTGGTTTACATTGACCCGCCGTTTGCAACGAAGCAGGAGTTTCGAGCTGGTCAAGAAGAAAGAGCCTATCAGGACAAAGTCGTTGGAGCACGCTTTGTGGAGTATTTGAGGAAGCGACTTATTTTCATCCGAGAGTTGCTTCATGGAACAGGGAACATCGTCGTACACCTTGACAATCGGAAGTTGCACTACATAAAGATCATTTTGGACGAAGTTCTTGGTGAGCACAACTTTGTCAACGAAGTTATCTGGCACAAGGGACGTGAGGGTGGTAGCTCACGTTCTCACGGGATAGGCGCTGCGATACCAACCGAGTATCAGAATCTGCTGATATACTCGAAACATCGCTCGGCTAGATTCTGGCAACAGATTCTCGGGCCGTATAAGAAATCTACTGTTAGCAACATTCAAGTTGACGAACAGGGTTGGTACTACACTCGTGGACGGATGAGCCGCAAGCCGGCAGAATGGGAAATCGAAGCGGGAGTGTCTCTGAAAACCTACATATTGGACGATCCATCAAAGTTGAAGGAAGAGGTGATTAAAGAAATTACTGGCCCGGGCGCTGAGTTTGTTGCCAGGGGCGATGTTTGGGACAGAAGCCTTGTAAGATTCACACAGTTCACAGGTTACCCAACTGAAAAGCCAGAGGGTCTGCTATCTCTTGTTCTAAAGGCTGGGACACAACCCGGCGACATCGTCCTTGATGCCTTCGCCGGATCCGGCACTACGCTGGCCGTGGCCGAGAAACTGGGCCGGCGCTGGATCGGCATTGACTGCGGCAAACTGGCCGTCTACACCATCCAGAAACGGATGCTCAACCTGCGGGAAAATATCGGCAACAAGGGCAAGCATCTCGAACCCAAGCCCTTCACCCTCTACAACGCCGGCCTGTACGACTTTTCCAAACTCAAGCGCCTCCCCTGGGAGGACTGGCGCTTCTTCGGCCTGCACCTCTTCCAGTGCCGCGACGAGCCTCACACCATCGGCGGCGTGGAACTGGACGGCTACCGCGGCGCCGACGACGTACTGGTCTTTAACCACCTGCTGGGCGGCGGCGTGGTGCTGGACTATGGCTTCATTGACGACCTGCACAACCAGATTGGCGGCAAGGTCGGCTCCCGCTTCTTCATCGTCGCCCCGGCGGCCAGCGTCACCTTCCTGGAGGATTACATTGACAAGGGCCGCACCCGCTACTACGTCCTGCGCATCCCCTACTCCATCATCAACGAACTGCACACCCGCGACTTTGAGGCCATCACCCAGCCGGTGGACGAAAGCCAGGTCAACGAGACGGTCGAGGCCGTCGGCTTTGACTTTATTCGCCTGCCCGAAGTGGAGTGCGAGTACTTGATCAGTCCCCAGGAAGGGGAATTGCTCGACGAGGCGGTCATCCACATTGAGACCTTTAAGAGCAAAGCGATGGTCAAGGGGGCGACGCAAAAGAGTAATCGGGAGACACTTTCGATGGTGATGGTGGACTATGACTATCCCCTCAAGAAACCTGATGAGCAAGAGCCAGCGCCCTTTGAGCCGGACCGGGTGTTCTACGCCAGCGAGATCGAAAAGAACGGCTGGGAAGTGCATCTGCCGCTGGAATCGCTGGGCCAGCAGGCGATGATTATCTACATGGACATCTACGGCAACGAGTACCGGGAGATCAAGACCCCGGCAGATTTCTCCGGAGGTTGAGCCTATGGTGAACGAGGAAACCATCCAGCATATTGTGGAGACGCTTGCCACGCATCTCTCTCCCCGGCGGATTATCCTATTCGGCTCCTATGCGCGTGGGGAGAGCGGGCCGGATAGTGATTTGGACATCTTTGTGGAACTGGACCCTCCACTGCCGGCGCGCGGCCGGGGCAGCCAGATCAAGCGACTATTTGACCCCTACCCCTGCCCAATGGACATCGTAGTCTACTCACCGGAAGAGGTAGCGTACTGGAAACAGGCCCCGGCCTCACTGGTGGCCTCAGTGTTGCGAGAAGGGAGGATATTGTATGAACGTGACAAGTGACCCCTCTCAAGCATTGGCCGAACGCTGGTTTCACAAGGCGGAAAACGACCTGCTCAACGTGGAAAACAACCTGAAAGCAGAGTGGTACGCCAGTGATACTGTCTGTTTCCATTGCCAGCAGGCGGCGGAAAAATATCTAAAGGGGTTTCTATCCTGGCACCGGATGCCTTTCGCCAAGACCCACGACCTGCTAGAACTTTTGAAGCAGGTCAAGCAAGTCGCCGGCGCCGATGCAGAAACGCTCTCCGGCAATCTCTTCATGCTGGATCGCTATTCCGTCAGCGTGCGCTACCCTCAGGAATACGAAGAGGAACCGGACGAGGAAGAAGTGCGGGAGGCAGTGGAGGCCGCTTACGCCGTTCGAGCATGGGTCCGCTCCAGGTTGGGGTTGGAGTAGAGCGATGCCTGATCGCCAGACCTTTTTGAATCAAGACCTGGTATTGCGCGTCAGTCCCAGCGTGGACCCGGCCCATTTCGACGTCACTCCCTACGAGCCATTCATTGACGTTCTATGCGGTGTGCGCGAGTACCAGAAAGAGGCCATCCGGGTCGCGCTGCGCTACCTGCTGGGCGGGCGCTACGCCAACCTGCGTGGTCTGGCCGAGGAGAATTTCGACTCCAACGAAAAGTTGCGGGAGCGGTACGGCTCGTTCCGCGAGATGGAGCGGTACCTGCAACTGCCCGACCAACTCTCCTGCTCCATTGACCTGGCCACCGCCACGGGCAAGAGTTACGTCATGTACGGCATCGCCCGCATCATGCTGGCCGAGGGCGCGGTGGACCGAGTGTTGGTGCTCTGCCCATCCCGCACCATCGAGGCGGGGCTGATGGACAAGTTTCGACGCCTTTCCGCCGACGTTACCCTCAGGGACCTCATACCGGAAGGTGCCCGTGTGCGCAACCCGCACATTATCAACGCTACCGAATCCATCGTGGACGGCACGATCTGCATCGAGAACTTTCACGCCACGCTCAAACACGTCAAATCATCCATCCGCGACAGCCTGACCGGCAAGGGCGGCCGCACGCTGGTCTTGAACGACGAAGTCCACCACGTCTACAACAAGCCGATAGGGCGGGACGCCACCAGCCGCAGCCTCAAGCGGTGGAAAGAGTTTCTCCTCGACCCCGAATTTGGCTTCCGCTATCTCGTCGGCGGTTCAGGCACCTGTTACATCGGCAATGACTACTTTGCCGACGTGGTCTATCGCTACTCGTTGCGGGAGGCGATTGAGCAAGGCTTCGCCAAGCGGGTTGACTATGTGGCGGAAGACACCTCACAATCGCAGTACGAAAAGTTCCAGAAAATCTACGACAATCATCAAGAGCACAAGACCGCCCGCTACCGCAAAGTCAAGCCGTTGACCATCCTGGTCACGCGGGACATCTCCGCCTGCAAGCGGCTGACCGGCGATTTGATCGAGTTCCTGGCCGGGCAGGAGGAGATACCGGCCGAAGACGCGGCCAGGAAGGTGCTCATCGTTACCTCGGCGCGAGAACACCAGGCCAACGTGCGGGCGCTGGCCGACGTGGACCGGCCCGACAATCCGGTGGAGTGGATCACCTCAGTCAGTATGCTCACCGAGGGCTGGGACGTACAAAACGTCTTCCAGGTAGTGCCCCACGAGGAGCGGGCCTTCAACAGCAAACTTCTCATTGCCCAGGTGTTGGGCCGGGGGTTGCGGGTGCCGGATGCCTACCGGGGCGAATGGCCGGTCGTCACCGTCTTCAACCACGATGCCTGGTCCAGCCGCATCAAGCACCTGGTGGATGAGGTGATGGAAGTCGAGAAGCGGCTCTATTCCTATCCTGTCGCCAAGACGCCCGACTACAGTTTCGCCCTGCACCACATTGACTACAGCAAGACCCAAACTGTTGAGGAGTTTGAGCAGAAGGGCGAATATGCCTTCACCAAGGGCTTTGTCACCCTCATCTCTCAGGTGCCGGCCCTGGAACGAGAGACCACCTACGAGCGCGCCGTGACCGGTGACCGGCGCACCAAGCAGACCCTGGTGCGGTACAAAATGTACACGGTGGATGAGGTAGCCGAAGCCGTCCACTTCCGTCTGAGTTCGATTGATATGGAAACCGAAGGCGAGACAAACTACGCGGCGCGGTATAACCTGGAATGGCTGAAAGCGCTCATCCACGAGTCATTGCGGCGCGTCGGAGAAACCGAGGGCCGGGTCAGCGAAGAGAACAGGCAAAGACTGTATGCTGCTTTTGGAACGCTCAAACGCGGTGCTGCTAAACGTGTGCGCTTCCAGATGACGCCTGCGGCGGTCAAAACGATAAATACCGCCGACAGACCTCGCGACAACGTCGGGGTGGCATCATTGCGCCGGGCCGAGGTGACGGTCTTTGCCGATGAACACTCCTTCCGATTGAGTGACGAAGAACTGAAGCCGCTGCTGGAAGAAGTACGTGATGACGAGACCCTGCCCCGTGCAGCCTGGCAATACGTGAGCAACGCATTCTTGTTCAAGACGCCGCTGAACATCGTGTTGGCCGACCACAAGCCGGAACGCGACTTTGTCAGGCAGTTGACCAGGTCGGAGAACGCTCAGGTCATAGATGCCTGGGTCAAGTCCACGGATCAAAGCTTTTACCCCATCGAATATGCTTGGCGTAAAGGCGAACATCCCAAGCGGGGCTACTTCAACCCGGACTTTTTTATCAAGAAAGGCGATCACGTTCTGGTCATTGAGATCAAGGGGGACGAGGAAATCGCCGAGCCATCACGTGAGAACAAGGGCAAATACAAGTACGCCCAGCAGCACTTCGAGACACTCAACCAGCAGCAAACCGAATGCACCTACTTCTTCCATTTCCTGACGCCCCGTGATTACGACAAGTTCTTCAAATTCCTGCGCGATGGAAACTATGCCTCGTTTGTGTCTGAACTGGACGCGACGTTGGAAGGCAACGGGGAGTTTTCCTGAGCATACTTATGCGCGCGCCTGTACTCCCACCCTCAGCGGCGGTCGAGGCGCAGGTGAACCAAGCGATAGTATCCAGGGCAACAACCTCGGCCACGGCGGGAGCGTTACCCGCTACTCCAGCTCAAACCCAACTGAAGGACGCCGTCGTGAACCCACGCACAGGCGAGAGGGCAACCCACCGCTTTCCGCTGACCGGCACCACCCGAAAAGGAGAAGCCCACGTGAACCCCATCACCCAGTTTACCGACCGCGCCATCCGCAACGTCGAAACGGTCATCGTCGGCAAGCGAGAGCAGATCGAATTGCTGATGGTGGCCCTCCTGTGCCAGGGACACGTGCTCATCGAGGACGTGCCCGGCACCGGCAAGACGATGCTGGCCCGGGCCACGGCGCTCAGCTTAGGCATCAGTTTCAAACGACTGCAATGTACGCCCGACCTGCTGCCCAACGACATCACCGGCGTGAGCATCTTCAACCAGAAGACCAACGCGTTCGAATTCCGGCCCGGCCCGGTCTTCGTCAATATCCTGCTGGCCGACGAGATTAACCGCGCCACGCCCCGCACCCAGGCCGCGCTGCTGGAAGCCATGCAGGAGCAACAGGTCACGGTTGATGGCGTCACCCGCCCGCTGCCCGCGCCGTTCCTGGTGCTGGCCACGCAGAACCCCATCGAGTACGAGGGTACCTTCCCCTTGCCCGAAGCCCAACTCGATCGCTTCCTCATCCGCCTGTCGCTGGGCTACCCCGAGCTCGACGACGAAATCCAGATTCTGCGCAACCTCCGAAAACGGCACCCCATCGAGACGGTGGGGCAGGTGGTGGACGGGGCCGAACTGCTGAGCCTACGCGACGCGATCACCGACGTGCACGTGGACGAGTCTCTGGAACAGTACATCCTGGCCGTCGTGCGCGCCACCCGCTCCCACCCCGACGTGGCGCTGGGAGCCAGCCCGCGCGGATCGCTGGCGCTCTACAAGACCGCCCAGGCGCTGGCCGCGCTGCAGGGCCGCGACTACGTCATCCCCGACGACATCAAGGCGTTGGTGCCCCTCACCCTGGCCCACCGGCTGATCGTCAAGCCGGAGAGCCAGTTGCGCGGACGCACCCCCCAGACGATCCTGGCCGAGATCCTGGAGCGTACCGAACTGGACTTGGAGAGCTGAAACGTGGTGGGTAAAAATCGAGTATGAACAGACAACGCAACTCCCGTATGTGTTTCGTCTGCGGCCGGCAGAACCCGGTTGGTCTCAATCTGGACTTTTACGAGGATCCCGAGGCCGGTCAGGTGCAGGTCGAGTTCGTCGTGCCTGACGAGTACCAGGGCTACCCCGGCGTCGTCCACGGCGGCATCGTCGCCGCCATCCTGGACGAGGTCTCCGGGCGAGCCGTGCTCATCAATGGCTCCGACGGGGACCTGATGGCGACGCTCAAGATGACCATTCGTTATCGCCGCCCGACCCCCACCGAAACCCTGCTGACCGCTGTGGGCTGGGTGGAGCGACCGGGCACGAGCAGGGCCAAGGTCGCCGGCGAAATCCGCCTGCCCGACGGCACCGTCACTGCCGAATGTGAGTCCGTCCTGGCCCACCCGCCCCAGGAGTTTTTCGAACAGTGGGAGGCGGAAAAGCCATACTGGAAAGTCTACGAGTGACCACCAACGAGCATCCAGCATCCGGCATCCAGTATCCAGCATCCAGCAAACTGATCATCCCCGGCCGCGTCAACCTCCTCGGCAATCCCTCCGACGGCGTCGAGGGTGCTCACGCCACCATCTCTGCTGCCATTGATACCTACGCCGGGGCTACCGTCGAGCCTGCCGACGTGTTGGTGCTGGAGGCGGTCACTCGCGGTGGCGAGACGCTGGCCTGCCAGGTCTTCGACGGCTCCCCGCCTTATCCCTACGATGACACCCTCGACCTGCTCAAGGGCGCGGTCAACCGGCTGCATACCTACAGCCCCCAGTTCCGCCAGCGGCTGGTGGAGCGGGGCGGCGCGCGCATCGCTACCTGGACCGAGGTGCCGCGCCAATCCGGGCTGGGTGGGTCGTCGCTGCTGGTGCTGCTGGCGCTGGCGGGGCTGCGCGTCTTCTACGAACTCGACTCCCGCGTCCACAACGACTACGTGCTGGCCGAACTGGCTCAGCGCGTCGAGGCGCGGGAACTCGGCATCACCTGCGGATACGCCGACCGGTACGTGCCCCTCTTCGGCGGCCTGGCCTACCTGGACTATCGCGGCAAACTCCACCAGAGGGCCATCGGCGCGGAGCCCTTTGTCACCTACGAGCGGCTCGATGCCTGGGTGCCCGACCTGCCGCTAGTCATCGCCTCCACCGGCGTGGTACGCGATTCGGGTGACGTGCACACCGTGATGCGCACTCGTTATCTGAAGGAGTATGCCGACTACGAGCGCGGTGGCCCTAAACCTTTCATGCTCGAGGTGATGGGGCAAGTGGGCGCCACTGCCTGGCGCGGCAAGATGGCGCTCCTGCGCGGGGACTGGGCCGAGTTCGGGCGGCTGATGGCGGAGAACCACCGCCTGGTGGACGAGATGATGGCCTATTGCGGGCTGCCTGGCGGCGCGGGAGAGGCCAACAACGCGCTCATCCAGGCGGCGCTGGCGGCTGGCGCGTTGGGGGCCAAACTGACCGGCGCGGGAGGCGGAGGCTCCATCTTCGCGCTGGCCCAGCCGGGCCACGAGGGGGAGCTGGTTGATGCGCTGCGCGTCGCCGCTGACGGCGCGGGGCTGAGGGATGCGCAGGTGTGGCGGGCACACGTGGACCGGGACGGGCTACGGCAAAGCAATGAAGCAATGAACAATGAACAATGAAGCAATGAACAATGAAGCAATGAACAATGAAGCAATGAACAATGAAGCAATGAACAATGAAGCAATGAACAATGAAGCAATGAACA
>Ga0209121_10005490_pt1 | contig 11465 bp, 8 predicted proteins | sample Cruoilmetagenom3_FD_187292 | JGI IMG/M metagenome (GOLD analysis project Ga0209121, IMG submission 187292) | Oil polluted marine microbial communities from Coal Oil Point, Santa Barbara, California, USA - Sample 3 (SPAdes) (version 2) | ecosystem: Environmental > Aquatic > Marine > Oil seeps ...
TCATTATATATAAAAAGAAGGGTATTAAAGTCAAGGATTTTACCTAAATACAAAACCTATTTCTCATTTCCTCTTCTTTATTATCTCTTCCATTTTTTTGATATAACTTTCATAAGATTTTCTACCTTTCTTTGAAAGCCTATACACTGTATTGGGGATTTTTCCAATAAACCCCTTCTTCACCTCCAAATACCCTGCGTCTTCAAGTTTAGAAAGATGGGATGAGAGATTTCCCCTTGTGAGTCCGCTCATCCGAAGAATAAAATTGAAGTCCGCTTCTTTTACACCAAATAGTATGGTAAGGATTGCAAGACGGGAAGGCTCGTGAATCAAACGGTCTATTTCAAGGATTTGCCCTATCGGATTTTCACCCTTCATTATATACCTTTTTCTTAAACTCGCGGTATACCCTTATTCCGGAAATAAGAAAGACAACTCCCACAACAAAAACCATTAAATAGAGGCTGGTTCCCAAACTTAGATTGGCGATTGAACCAACTATCCCTATAACAAGGGGAAAGAAACCTACCACCAGAAATCTCTTCAGTCCTGAGGATGAAAAAGTCACAAGACTTCCCATGAATACTGCGAGCCCTAAAAACAACACGGATATTCGGGAAGAGAAAAGGAAATAACTAAAAACCAAGAATCCACCAAATAAAAAGGTGACAACCAAAAGTACCCTTGCTAACTTATTATAAGATGGAATGGAATAGCCGGTCTTTTTCCACACATATTTTGCCTTGAGCTTTCTATGAATCCAATAACCGACAAAACAACATCCGATTACTATAATGGCCCACAAAAACTGAACAACCCTATAGATGTTCGAACTCAACATCTTCGCCTCAAGTACAAACCATCCAAAACTAACAAACAACAAGACAGCACCCCAGACGATTTCCTCAAGACCATCTTCCCACCAGGTCCTTCGAACCTTTTTCCTTATCTCATTTACCTCTTCCACATTTCCATTCTCCATCCTTTACCTCCTGTTTGTTTTGTAGTCTAATTTACAATATAAACAAGTTTGTGAATTTGTCAACCCCTTTTTTGTTTTTTTAATTTTGGTATTGTCCCAAAGTTGTGTGATTTAGTGTAATTGCTGGGGTTTATACGCTCGGAGTTAGACGGATAAGACATATTATTAGTCGAGCGTCAGGAGTCGTGAGTCGAGAGTCAAAGACAAAGAGTTGGTGGGTTAGTCGGTTCCTCCCAGGCCTCCACGAAAAATAAGAAGAGCGAAAATATCATACTGTCAAACTCCGAGCTTGAGGGGAGATGCACTCCAGGCAATTATAGGGGGTGGTGAATGCCAGTCGGGCGTGATAAATCACGCTCCTACCAAATCCTTTTTCTCTCTTTCTGAAAACATAAATAGTAAGGGGATTGGTGAGGCTCTGCATCCGCTGCGTCCTCTGCGGTTAAAAAATGGAGGAGGTAGGGAGAAATCCTTCATTCCCCTTGATTTTATGCTAAAAAATCATAGAATAAAGTTATGGTAGTAATAATGGCGCTTGCCTTAGGTTATCTATTCGGTTCGATTCCTTCTGCTATTGTTATTTCCAAATTGAGAGGAGTGAATATTAAAGAGGTAGGAAGTGGGAATCCAGGAGCTGCTAATGTCTATAGAGAAGTTGGCAAGGTCTGGGGTATAACTGTTTTTCTCATGGACGCACTTAAAGGGGTAATACCTATGTTTTTATCGGATAAGGTGCTAAATCTACCTGCCTACAATATCCACCACCTTTTCTGGGTGGGACTCGTTGGAGTTGCTGCTGTGGCAGGACACTGCTGGTCAGTATTCCTTGACTTTAAAGGAGGAAAGGGAGTGGCAGCCACAGGAGGGGTACTTTTATATCTCTTCCCCAAGTTTTTCCCCGTTGGAATAGTAGCGTATTTCCTTATGCAGAAGAGTCCAAGGAACGCATTTTTAGTTCTACCGGTTTTTATATTGGTGCTCGCTATCCTGGTCTTTCTCTATCGGAGTTCACTTCCATGGATCGTTCCTTTTCTGATTATTTTCCTGATAGTAACCTTAATCGCCAATAGACGGGCTCTTTGCGAATTAAAAGGAGGGACTCGATGAAATTAATAGCAAGAAAAACGTATAGAATCGGTGCAGGTATCATATTTCCTCTGGTATATTATTTTACACCCAATAAGATTATTGTAGAGATGCTACTATTCTATCTCATTGGGATGATGACCGTGATTGAGATAATGAGGCATCTTTCTCCAAACATCTGGAAGGTGATGGTTGAGCATTCCCATGGTATTTTGCGGGAAAAGGAAGGAGTTATAACCGGCACGATGGCTTTGCTTATATCCAATGCAATAGTCATTGCCTTCTTTGATAAATGGGTGGCAATAATAAGTCTGCTATTTATGTTATTCGGAGACACATCAGCCTCTATTATAGGAATAAAGTACGGTCAGGTGAAGATGGGAGAAAAGACCCTTGAAGGCAGTCTTGCCTTCTTTATAACAACAGTTTTTATCTCGCTCATCTTCTATAGATTTGTTCCAATCCATCTGGTTATTCTTCTCATAGGAGCAGTTGTTGCAACCATCGTTGAAGCACTGCCACTCAAGATAAACGATAATCTAACCGTGGCGATAGCTGCAGCCATCGCTATGCAGATATTTGTGTTTTAGACCCCCCACCCTCGCAGTTGATTTCTCGCAAAGAGCGCAAAGGATGCGAAGCACGCAAAGAATACAGAGTGTATTAAGCAATTCGTTAATTAGTTTATTAGGTAAAAATAAAATCTAACCCCCAATACCTAAATCCAAAACCCTAACTCCTAAATCCTTAGTGAAACCGCAGAGATAGTCGCTTTGCTCCAATTGAGAAATAGTTAAATGGTTGAATGGATAAATAGTTAAGTAGGAACGAACCTAACAAACTCAATAAACCCAGCAAATAGTCATTGCGAACTCTTCTTCCTGCTCCGCTCCGTGAAGCAATCTCGGAGAGGTTCTGTGGCGGGCTTCCAACTCAACGAACCCCACAAACTCTATGAACCCTATGAACTCTTACCGACTGGTGACTGATGACTTTAAACTAATTCTGTAGGAGCGACTTCTTAAGGAGCAATTTCTTCCCATGCTGTTGGTTATCCCAACTACCCCCATTCCTGACTTTTGAAAAATTTGCATTGTATTGCAAAAAAGTACGGAAAAATTTGCAGTGAATTGGAGAAATAGATAATGATGAGGGAAGATATTCTTAAAAAGGTATTATATTGGTCCCCTAATTGCCCAACCCACCCGCCTTGACTTTTGATTGTTTTTACTAATACTTTAAGTAAGATAAAGTTTATCGAGGATGTAGATGAAAACATTACATAAAATAATAATTGGCGATTCGAGGCAAATAAATGAGATTCCTGATGAATCAGTTCATCTCGTTATCACATCTCCTCCTTATTGGCAGTTAAAGGATTATGGGAGCGGAAATCAGATAGGTTACAATGACTCTTATGAAGAATATATCAATAATCTCAGCTTAGTCTGGAATGAATGTCACAGGGTTTTACATAAAGGTTGCCGTTTGTGTGTTAATATTGGTGACCAGTTTGCTCGTTCTGTTTATTATGGAAGATATAAAGTTATACCCATAAGGACAGAAATAATAAAGTTTTGCGAAAGTGTAGGCTTTGATTATATGGGTGCTATTATATGGCAGAAAGTAACAACGACTAATACAACAGGTGGAGCCACAGTTATGGGGTCTTTCCCATTCCCGAGGAATGGAATACTGAAGATTGATTATGAATTTATCTTAATCTTAAAAAAGTATGGAACGCCACCAAAAGTCACCAAAGAGATTAAAGAGCAATCAAAATTGACTAAAGAAGAATGGAATCAATATTTTACCGGCCATTGGAATTTTCCTGGAGAAAAACAGGACAAACATCTGGCAATGTTTCCTGAAGAATTGCCCAGACGACTTATCAAGATGTTCAGTTTTGTTGGAGATACTATCCTTGACCCATTTCTCGGTAGCGGCACAACTTCTTTAGCAGCCAAAAACCTTGATAGAAATTCTATTGGGTACGAAATAAATGAGGATTTTCTGCCAGTGATAAAAGAAAAACTTGGTATAGAGCAAAGAACTATTTTTCAAGATACGAGTTTTGAAATAATCGAACAGGATAAAACCAAATTAGACATTGAAGAAAAGATAAAAAAATTGCCCTACGCTTTTAAAGATCCTATAAAATTTGATAAAAAAATCGATCCCAAGAAATTGAGATTCGGCTCAAAAATAGACAATTCTCAACACAAAAGAGAAACATATTATACAGTAAAAGAAATAATCTCTCCTGAGGTGATGGTGTTAAATAACGGTTTAACAATCAGGTTGTTGGGTGTGAGAGAGAAAACGGGGAAAAATGGAGAAGCAATCCAATTTTTAAGAGAAAAAACTCGGGGAGAAAAGGTATTCATGAAATTTGACAATATAAAATATGACGATAAAAATAACTTGCTTTGCTATCTTTATTTAAGAAACAAAACTTTTTTAAATGCTCATTTAATTAAAAATGGTTTTGCCGATGTGGATATAGAACGTGATTATAAGTATAAATCTAAATTCTTAACTTATAAGGACCCATCATAATGGCAAAAGAATGGATAAAAGGTAGAGAAGGTATGAATCTTAAATTTAAAAGGGAAACTTTGTTAAACTATGGAATGAATAACTGGGGATTAAACAAAGCATATAGTGTCGGTGGGACTTCCGAATTGATACGAAAATGTTCGCCCAAGGCATTTGATGAATGGGAAAATTTTTACTTTGAAAACGCAAAACAAAAGAAACGAAACGGGATTAAGATAACAAGAGAATATCTCACAGATTTGGGGAAGAAATTATATATAAAATTAACCGAAGTAGTCCAGAATGAATTGGAATCAATTACAGAAGAAGAATGCATAGATTACGTCTATAATCTTGTTTTGAGTAGGACATATGAAGGTTATGTGGGAGAAATCCAAACAATCTATGGCCAATTACAAAAAGTTTTGGGAGTTAAAATACACCCAGCCCCAGATACATGGGATAGGACCTACAATGTAGATTTTTATATTCAAGTAAAGGATAAATATATCGGGCTTCAAGTGAAACCAATATCTTCAGGAAAAGCATTAGATCAATATCAATGGGATAAAATACAAGAAATTACCCACGAGAGGTTCACAGAGAAATTTGGGGGAAAAGTTTTTTTTATTTTTTCTATTAAGGTAGGAAAGAAGAAAAAGATACATAATACCGAGGTCATTTCTGAAATTGAAGATGAAATTAAAAGGTTGCAAGGTTGAGAAGACTCCGCGATGTTTTAACTCAACATCTACAGTTGGCAAAGTAATTAAGAAGGCGAAATAAGGAAAGAAATGAAAGAATTCAAAAATCAAAACCTGCTCTCAATTTTGACAATCATGCAATTATTCACCAATTACCAATTACTGCCAATTAGCCTGATATGAGACAACTAAATATTTTAATGAATTAAGGAAGGGGTTATTTTTGTTTATAGAATCTGCTTTCTATAAAATGCCTGAATTGTTATTAAATGAAAAGGTAAGTAATATTTATGAAGCTTCTGTGAGGAATATTTTGTCTTTATCGTTTTTGTTAGAATTTAACTCTCGGAATACCTCAAACCCAATGGAAAGAATCAAATTAGAAAAAGAATATGCGAATATGAGAAAAAGAAAATTTAAGTGTGATTTGTTCCTAGATTTGGAGGGTTTGTACGATAAAGTAAGACATGCTCATTTGGGATTATCTGAAAAAAATTGGTTTGAAATAAAATATTTTGGAGGGAAAGGGCGTAGTAAAGGTTCCGTAGCCAAAACAGGAAATGTTGGAAAAATCTTAAATGATATACTTCGATTGTGCTTATGTATTAAAGAGTTACAAGGAAATATTCGTGAAAATGAGAGGTTCCTCATTTGTGTTTTTAATGATCAGCCTGAAAAATATTTACCAAAATTAAAAAAAGATTTGTGGCTTAATCAAATGCTTGAGAGTGGTATTCGCAATATAGCAATTGATTTTAAAAGTCTGCAAAATTCATCCAAAAAGCGGATAAAATTTCAAATACCTTATAATTTGTTCAAAATTAAATTGTCGATTGACACGAAATCATTTTACCCAATAGGTAAAAGCGAAAACTTAAATTTTTATGGGTTTCTGATCAAAATATTTGGTTTTGAACTCCAGATAGATGATATAATATTAAAATATAGTGATTTTGGGTCTTGGGATAAGAAGAAAGTTGATTTATTCGATAGAATTAGAAAAAAACTTAACTTTTGACAAAATCCGTAAATATTATTTTTGTTGCCAAATATGGAATAACTTGACTTTTGAATGGTTTTAGTAAGATTTTAAGTAATCATGGATAAACGATGGTAGGAGAATTATGCAACAGAAAAAAGAGAGAAAATGTCAAAATGTTTGGCACTGTCCCTCATAAATCAGCAAAATGTCTACAGTTAGAAAAATGATTGATTGGACTAATTTAGAATCATATCAAGGTAACAAATTTCGAAGCTTTGAAGAATTGTGCTATCAGATTGCAAAAAAACTCTATGGACATATGGGTAGATTTACTTCAATAGATGATAGTGGTGGGGGAGATGGCGTTGAATTTTACATGACTTTACCAAATGGAAATCAATGGGGATGGCAAGCTAAGTTCTACCGTCCGGAGCCCAGGATTAGCGTGCGAAGCCGTAAGAAGTCTATCAAAAACTCTTTGGAAGTAGCTTGCAAAGAGCATCAGTTTCTCAAGAAATGGTTTCTCTGTACGCCAACTAATTTCACGACTCAAGAACAGTCTTGGTTCGATAATGCCCTGCCCAAATCAATCCCTGATTATATGAAGGTTGAACTTCAACACTGGGGTGATAGTGATTTTAATGATTGGCTTAGTGAGATACGATTTGTTGGTAAAAAACTCTACTTCTTTGGTGAGTTGGAATTAACCTTTGATTGGTTCCGCACACAGGTCAGTAAACAGGTTGCGGGAATTAAAGATAAATTTAATCCATTATTACACACAGAAACTAATGTTGATGAGAATATTCATGCACTATTAGGTGATGTGTCTTTCACTCAATTTGTTGCAGAGAAAATAGAAAATCTTGAGATAGAGTTTGAAGAATACAAAAAAACAAGTGCGGATTTAAAGAACACGAGGCCCTTTCAAGTGAACTGGGGAGATTCAAAGGCAGATCTCCTTACCGCCATTGACCCACTTCAAAATGCAATAGCAGATGCAATTGAACAAATAAGGGAAGTTCTTGCTTTGCTCAGAGAACAGAAGCTTGGTGAGTTGCAATTTATAGATTTGGAAGGGCAATATTCTGAGACGAAACAAGCTTTTGACAGGTATAGGGAGGCAGAGTTAGCATTTGATATATCTGGAGTTGAATACAACGGAAATGAATCAGACAAGGAAATTATGTTACGGGAAGCTAATCGAATAGTAATCTTGCCAAAGATGGTTGCAGCCAATTTGTTGGATAGCATACGAGCCTTAGTAAATAGGATTAACTGTGTTAAGCAACCTGACTTACATATTTTTGGGGATGCTGGTGTTGGCAAAACACATGTCGCAGCGAACATCTGCAATGACCGAATTGAAAATGAATTACCTGCTCTGTTTGTTCTTGGGCGGCATTTTACAGGTGACCAGCCACTTCATGAGCAGTTGCTACGAATTTTCGACATACCAGCTACCTATAGTTGGAATGATTTCTTGCAAGCTTTAGAGTCGGCTGCTTTGGCATATCGTACGCGTATCCCCTTGGTCATTGACGGCCTAAATGAGGCAATGCAAAACGGAAGATTCTCAGATGTGTGGAAATTAGGATTGCCTGGGTTGATTCAAGAAATTGGTCAAAACAAGAATTTAGTGTTGTTTACAACGTGTCGTTCTACTTATAGAGAAGATATTTGGACTAATGGAGACCCTGAGAATGTATGTTATACTTATGGTTTTGAAGAGTATGATGTCGAGGCGGCGGTTGAAAAATACTTTTCATGGTACAGAATCAAAGCAGATCTCACAGCAACCCCATTATCACAATTTCATCATCCTATATACCTCAAAATCTTCTGTGAAAGTATTAATGCTAAACGTCAGGAAGAGAAATACATTTTCGTTGGCGAGTTTACGCTATTTGAGGTGTTTGACAAATATTTAAAACAATGCAACCGCGCTATCTGTGAGCGCCTTGGTATATATCGTAACACACCTATATTGACGCACACACTGAACGCGATAGCGCAGTATCTATGGGAACAGCACAGTCGTCACATTTCGCTTGCAGAACTTGTAAGGATTGTAGATGGTCAAATACTATATAATCTTAATTGGGAAAATTCAAAAACAAAGGCAATTCTTGATGAAGGCTTGTTAGTTTTTCGTGACTGGTATGCGAATGAGGAGGTTGTGTATTTCACTTATGATTTGCTTGGCGGTTATCTTGTGGCACGTTACCTTATTCAAAAAGAAGTAGACAATATAAAAAAATTCGTCCAATCGGAGAAAACTTTAGCATCACTCTTTAACAAAGACTACAATGAAATGCATCCACTTCATGACGATATCAGTCGTTGTCTGGCTGCGATGCTTCCAGTCAAGACAGGGCTATACTTACATGACCTAACAAACAACGAAAGAGCGTTTAGCATTTCTATTAGATCACTATTTGAGATTCCGCCTGAGGCATTGAGCGAAGCCTGCATTAAGCTTGTAGCAAAATTGTTCACCTATCCTTTAAATCGGAAATCTCTTCTTAAATTAGCAATATTTACAGTGGGGAATGTCAGTCATCCATTGAATGCGTTGTTCTGGTCAGAACAAATACAAGCATTATCTATGCCAGAGCGGGATATTAGTTGGTCGGAATACATAAGAGAAAATATTGAGCATTTTGATAAAACTATAGTGCGATTAGAGGAACTCTGCCGAAGTGATGAGAATTTGTCGAATTTGGAGTTAGAGCGCATTAACCTCTTAGTGGAGCATATAAAGTGGGTTTTAACTACAACCTCCCGTCCATTACGTGATAAAGCAACTCGAGCTCTCTATTGGTATGGAAGAAAGATGCCTGAAAAATTCTTTAATATGGTGTTACGCTCATTAGAAATCAATGATATCTATGTCCCTGAGCGAATGCTTGCAGCTTCCTATGGTATTACGATGGCATTACATAACCACTTAAATAGAGTAGAATTTAAGGAAAAAATTCTACCCCGGTTCGCTAAAGATTTGTATAATTTAATGTTTAAAAAAGGGGCTTCTTACTCAACCACGCACATTTTGATGAGAGATTACGCTATGCATACAATAGAACTAGCTCTTTTATACAATCCAGAACTTTTGAATAAGTCCCAAAAGAAACGAATAAGCCCTCCATTTAAAGAAGGAGGAATTAGAGACTGGAAGGAAGATCCATGCGCTAAGAAAAAACTAACTGGAGATGGGATGGCAACTTTTGGTTACGGACCGGTTCATATGGATTTTGCTAAGGATGTTATCGGGTCGATATCTAGGAGAGGAAACTACTCCAGAAAAAATTTCCCTACCTTGAAGGAATCAATATCAATGGTGATTTGGCGCATTAAAAAACTGGGTTATACGGAAGAAAGATTTGAAGAAATCGATAAAAGAATTATTAGAACTTCTCCTCACTTTAACCCGTGGTTTAAAGAGAATGCAAAACCAGAGACGTACAGTGAAAAATATTCTTGGGTTGCATTTTTTGAGTTAAGTGGATTTTATGCTGATAAATATGAAACAGGAGAAGATTGGGAAGATTTACGCATTAGAACTACACATGTTAACATTGATCCAAGTTTCCCGGAATTACCATGGAATATTAAGATAATAGAAAAGGATTATCTTAAAAAGGGTCCTAAGGATTTGGCTAAATGGATATTAGAGGGACCAAGGCCAGATATAACACATTATCTAATTCTTGATAGCATAGGTGACTTCAATGGTCCTTGGGTGTTACTTAATGGAAGTATTGTCCAAGAAAATTATAAAATCAAAAGACATATTTCTATTTTGCCAAGAGGTTTACTAATTAAGAAAAAAGATATTAATGAATTCCTAGAGTATAAAGACAGGATAACAGTAGCCGCAGGGAATCTCCCGCAAATTGAAGAAGATTATTATGTTTTTGCAGGAGAAATCCCCTGGTGTAAAACTTACCCATATAGAGAATACCAAGCAGAAATCATGGTCCCAACAGGAAAGAAAATACATAAAAGAATTCCTATAGATAAAAAATTTAAACCTACTTATATACAGGTGATGGACGAAACTATTAGAGTGGGTGGTTATAGCGATGAGGAATTAAGAAGAGGATATTCGGAAGTTACAGAAGAGGAAAAGGTGATTTTTGAAGTAGAAGTTCCTGTAAGACTATTCTGTTGGGAAAGTTATCACAGCAATGTAAATCCAGGACAATCTGCATATGTTCTTTCAAAAGAAATAGCCAATGAATTGTCTTTGAATATTGAGCCCCAGTCTTTTGATATGTTAGATTGTGAAGGCAAAAAGGCCAGTATTACCATAGAGTGGGGAAAACCGTGGCATACTAATCACGGTCTTATATATTTGAAAAAAGACCTCTTGGAAAAATATCTAGAAAAAAGAAATGAAGAGTTGGTATGGATAGTATGGGGTCATAGAGAGTACAGATCTAAAGATAATGAAGGATTAGATGAATTTGTTAAAAGACATAAACATAAACGTTACCAACCCTATGAATACATATATTTCTATTCACAAATCAAGTAGAAAGGAAAATATCTTTATGTCTTTTGGGCTTGACTTTGTGGCAATAAAATGCAAAAATCATTCGGGTTTGATGAATCAAATCCTACAATTTGGGCTTGCCCCGCCTGCCATATGTAATCTTATTACATTGTGGTGAAATAATTAGTAATGCCCACACTAAAACTATTTCATGGGGCGACTCACCGAGTCGCCCCTACGATTAAAAAAGGATTCAAGGGTTCAAGTGGGGAGTTTTAAGAATCTTTCCGGAAACCGTGGCTAAACGGGATTTAGGGGTTAGGAATTGGGTTTTAGATTTGCACGAATAAATTCGTGCCTACAACTACAAATGTGGGAGAGCCCTTCCGGACTCGATAAAGCGGGCGAAAAGCCTGCTCCTACAAAGATGAGATAAAATTTTATCTGTGTTTATCTGCGTTCATCTGCGGCATTAGTAGGTCTTGGGTTTTAGGTCTTAGTTTTTTTACCAACTTAACGACTCAACTACTCAACTATTTAACTATATCAGTTGATATCAGTGAAAATCTGTGCCTGAAATTTAGTTCTGAGTTCAGTGTTCTTAGTTCTGTGTTTAGGGGTTGGTATGTTAGGAGTATCGTGGTATGGGGTATGTGATAAGTGGTAAGTGATAAG
>Ga0209121_10005491_pt1 | contig 11463 bp, 9 predicted proteins | sample Cruoilmetagenom3_FD_187292 | JGI IMG/M metagenome (GOLD analysis project Ga0209121, IMG submission 187292) | Oil polluted marine microbial communities from Coal Oil Point, Santa Barbara, California, USA - Sample 3 (SPAdes) (version 2) | ecosystem: Environmental > Aquatic > Marine > Oil seeps ...
CGATAGATGACGGCAGTGCAATATTCGGAGATATAGATACTTCAGCCACGGTAACGAATACGACTGATGACCTACTTGCAACATCAAGTGCAAGTATTCCGACAGGCACAGCAGTAACAATCGATTACACGATAAGCGGAGATAACTTTACCGATGTTACGGGCAGTGTAAATGCAATCGTAGGACAGATGCATTACATAATATTCGATGTAGATGAGAATCATAATTCGGGTTCGGTAATGCATACGGTACTTGCGAATCTTGGTTATCAGGGAGACTATTATACGGCATTCAGTCCTATGGTAGACAGTCTTACGAACTATGCAAGTGCATTTGTATTTGCAGGTATATTTAGCAATAATCAGAAGATATATCCCGATACTGGAGTAAAATTTGCCAATTACTGTCAGAATGACGGTGGCAAATTCTATCTCGAAGGCGGAGATGTATGGTATTGGGATCCGTCATATGGCGGATATGATTTCGAATCCCTTTGTGGCATCGATGGTACTGCGGATGGTAGTAGTGATCTTGCAACAATAGGAGGAGTAGCTACCACATTTACGGAAGGAATGAGCTTCTTGTATACCGAAGATAACGGCTGGATAGATCACCTGTCACCGGTAGGAGCAGGATATACGATATTCAATAACTCATCACCTGCATATGTATGTGGAATAGCCAATGATGTAAGAGCTTACAGAACGGTAGGAATGAGCTTCGAATTTGGCGGACTTACGGATGGCAGCGGAGTGAGCACCAAGGATACGCTTGCCCTTAATATAATGAAGTTCTTTGGCATACACTTACAGGGTGTTGCAATAGACAGATTCAGTGCCTTAAAGAATGACAGAAGATTATCCTTCGGAATAAAGGCAAAGGGTTCCAACCTATTTAGCAACAAACTGGATATAGAATACGGTATTGTTCATAGTGGTAAAGTTGAGATAGATATTTACAACACAACGGGCAGAAAGATAAAGACACTTATAAGTGCAACGAAGAATGCCGGTTACCATAGGATTAGCTGGAATGGCAAGGATGATAACGGAAGAAACATTGTAAACGGTATCTACTTTGTAACGATTAAATCAAGTGGTAAGGTAAAGAATACAAAGGTAATGCTTATAAAATAAAATATACATTTAACATAAGAAGGAAGGGCGGCTTTTTAAGCCGCTCTTTTCTTTTATAAAATAAATACTGGATGTGTATTAAAATCTAAATTATCTATTCCAATAAATCAGCAATCTAAAATCATACTAAAAACTGATCCTTAATTTCACATTATAGTTTCTTATAGCATTTGGAAAATAGTATGCGGTTCCCTCATCCATATAACCGTTAGTAGCTGTTAATGTATTAAAAATATTGTTAACATTTGCAGATAATTCAAAGCACTTATACATATATGAAAGATTGGTATTAACTATATTGTAAGGTCTAATTGCAGTATTCTCATCCATAGTATTACCAATATATTGTTTCCCTACCAATCTATCCATTATCTCGATTGAAAAGTTGTTGATATTGTATTTTATTGATCCGAAAAATAAACAAATAGGGAACCCTCCTGCAAGATTACCGCTTAAGTCGACAGAATCCGCTGTATATGTATTCCAATCCATCGTATACCCCATATAATCAATCAATTTGTTATAATTATATGAACCATTCAATATAATATCCAGATGTTTAAAAATATTAATTCTATTTGAGATTTCAATACCACTGTGAAATGATTTCTTTGCATTCCCTACAATCGGAACACCATTGTCATCAAGCTGTCCGTTATATACCAATTCATTTTTAAAATCCATATAATATAAATTTATCTTTGATTCGATGTATTGCCCATATACAATATTGACACCGAATTCATAATCATTTAATCTTTCGGGTTTAATATACGGATCCGTAAAATTCATTGTGTCCTTAAAAAGAGGGTATGACCAATAAGGGTGATCAGCATCATAATAATTATCAAGCCCCGGCATTCTTGATGCCATTCCAAAGCTAAAATATAAACCAAAAATTTTATTTATATTATAATTTACTCCTACCTTTGGGTTAGCAAAAACAGTTGGTACATTAAAATCAATATTAGTTTTTATACTATCAGCAAAATAATGATATTTTAGATATTCCATTTCAGCAGCAGTAAGCAAAATAAATTTATCACCAATTTTTGTTTTTTCCGATAATACTAATTTATAATGATCTTTTGTTACATCATAATTATAGTAAGTCCAATCAGGACCTATATTATCAGGATAATGCTCTGCCCAAATAACATCACCTTTGTGATTTGCAAAATGATATCTAACATTACCAGCTATTATAAGTTCTCCTAATATATGGTTAAGAGAGAATTCAGGCAGCCAAAAGACATCATATTCATTAACCATTCTTTTTCTTATAATATCACTTCTCGCAATAGTATCATTACCTGTAATTATATCTGGCAAATAATATTCATAGAGATGTACATTATTTTTGAATTGTTTATAATATCCGGAACCTGTGTATAATGAAACAGTGTTTTTTATTCCTATATTTTTATCTATCAAGTGATTTGATATTAATTCATAATGAGGTTGATTAAAATAATCCACCGCATCTTTGTAATCGATCGGATTAAACCTTCTGTCATTAAAAATATCACCTGTTATATCTCCTTCAAGATATTCTCTTGTTATCCCGTTATAAGCAAGATGTACATTTTCAGGACCTCCGTAAAGATTCAATGTAATATTTCCTTTATTATAATAATATGTTCCCCCGATAAAATATGACCAAATATCACTCCACGAATCATTTCTGTAACCATTGCTTTTTATTCTTGAGAATCTGCTATAAAATGCAAATTTATTGGCAATCATACCTGAATTATATGAAACATTATACTTTAATGTTCCGAATGATCCGAACACCCCCTCTGTCTTCCATTGAGGTTCTTCACTATAATCCTTGGTAACAATATTGATTAACCCTCCAATTCCTCCATAACCGACCAATGCATTCGATACCCCTCTATGAATTTGAATCCTCTCGACATTATCAAGAAAATCGGCATAATCAACCCAAAACACCTCATTCGATTCGGCATCATTTAAGGGAACACCATTTATAAGTACAGCAATTCTTTGCTGATTAAAACCCCTTAAACTGATATATGAATATCCCACTCCTATGCCATCATCACTATAAAAATTTATACCGGGTTCCATCTGCAATATTACAGGTAACTCCTCTGTAAAGTATCTCGTATTGAAATCCTTATACCTTATATCGGAAAATGTAATAGGTGTTTCAAAAATCTCAGCGAAGTTTGCTCTCTTTATATAAGGTTTTAATATAATCACTTTCTCTCTTAGTACAATTTTCAGTATTTTTTCATCGTCAAGAACTCTAACAACAATAGTGGTGTCTTCATAACCTATACGATGAATCATTATCGAATACAATCCATTTGTAATATTTTGTGATATGAATCCACCGTGTTTTGTTGAAATATAATTTCTAATTTTTCCGGTATAAGTATTTTCTATCGATATATTAACAGATTTAATGGGATTTTGATTCTTGTCGATTATTACACCTGCAATATCACCGGAAAATAAATATGAAACAGATAATAGTAAAGCAAGATAAATTATTATAAGTCTCTTCATTGTAAAAATACCTCCTTAAATTAAAAAGCCCCTTATGGGGCTTTTGAGTTAATATTACATCTCCCTACGCTGGTATTATCCAGATCAGGTTAGACGGGTATATTCTCAGCTTCCTCTAATGAGAAGCACCCCGGTAATTATACTATTTTAAAGATCAATCAATTTTTAAACTATCTCTGACAATCTTTCTTTTATCGGCATTTATAGAATCCGTTAAAGCACTTGCTATCCATACGAATTCATCTTCCGTAATATTCAATTCATTGTACATTTTATTTTCTCGTTTTTTCCAAACTTCCTCTAAGTTTATAAGTGCTTCCTGCAATTTTTTATGCTTTTTCATAAATAGAGTATCTATAAGTTGATCTTCCTTTTGCACATTGAATTTTTTTAATAGATTATTTCTTTCTATTGCATTCTCATTTATTTGAATCTGTAATTTCTGGGCAACCTTAATATATGTATACAACTGATTGTCTGCAATAATACCATCTGCAGGTGGAATATACCTGTTTTCATTTGTGAGTTTCTGCTCTGCCCCTGCTGGTTTTTCCCCTGTATTCTTGCAAGAAATCATTGTTATTAAAACTATCATTACAATTGTGAGAATTTTCAGATACCGCATATAAGCCTCCTATCTACTTACAGATTGGGTATTCTATCATAATAATTATACTATGTCAATATCTCTATTGCATATATTTCTTCTTATAATTATTATATTCATTATCGGTAATATCAGATGGCTTAAAAATCATTTTATCGGATTCACTAATAAACTCAACAGAATAATTACCTTCATTAATCTTTATATTTTTATAAAGAATTATTGCCTCTTTGTAATTCTTACTCTTTTCATAATTTTTTATTTCAGACAATTTATGACTATTTTTATATACTGAGATATAACTAATAATTGGCAATTTGATACCATATTTTCTAAGTATCAGTATAATCGTTTCTATTACCAGCAATAAAATTAAAATAATATAACATATCATAAGTGTTTTATTAATGTTACTCCCTTTTACCTGCTCGTCAATTATTATAAGATCATTCTCCTCCATAATATTATCTGATGTGCCTGTATCTAATGATGATGAGGTTTCAACAAATAACTCGATGCTATCTGTTTTAATTTCTTTATATTTACATGTCGAGGGATTAAAATAGATAAATTTGATGCCTTGAATAATATATTTTCCTCTCTTCTGAGGAATAAACATCTCTTTAAAAACGATACTACCTGAAATATTTCCTGTTCGATTTATATTTTGCTCTACTTTACTATCAAATACTCTGAATGAGGGAGGATATTCCGTAAAAGGTTTCTGCATCACAGTAAGATTACCTTTCCCTTTTATAGTAATTTCCCTAATAACGGGTTCACCCACCTTAATCTTTCCCGTTAATAGACTATCACTTATTGTGAAATTCCCTATTCCACCGGTAAAACATTCATCCGGCTGAAGTGGTAAGGATTTCACATTAATTGTAATTGGTTTCGTTTTTCTTACTATCTGATTATTGCCTCCGGAGAACGGATCTATAAAAAAAGTATTAATATAACCTGACAATTTTCCCTGCTCAATTTTAATTTCTCCTGTTTTGTTGGGATAAAGAGCAAATTGTAATTCATTGACTAAGTATCGCTCTCCATTTTTTGTAATGTAATAAGGTTCCTTCTCATTTAGTTCTTCCCTCCAGAAACCTTTGAACTCTGGGAAATCCAAATTCGGATTGGAACTAAATGATATATTTCTTACAACACGATATGTAATTATGATCTCTTCACCTTTATAAACATTTTTTTTGTTCACATCTGCAACAAATTCAACCGTATATTGCTTTCTGCGATTTGATTGTGACGGGGCTATTTTGAAATTATCAAATGATGGAATATTTGAGATGTGAGATTGTTTTTTCCCTTTATGAACCACCCCCTTTTTTACACTAATATCTATTTTATTACTCTTAATTTCCTTATTTTTATACTTTATTAAGAAAGGACCGATTGTAAAATCCCCCTTCTTTTTCGCAACCAATGTATATATTAACCGTTTACTTACAAAAATCTTACCATTAATGAAACTATAGTTCTGTGATGATGATCTGGCAATGATATCAAAATTGTTGAAATGACCAATATCAACATTAGGAAGTTTTGTAGTATTACCGCTTACTTCGATTGTAACATTAAAATTCTCTTCCGTTCCCACTTCCTTATATTCGGAAGAAACCTTTACATTTATATCCGCATATGTATATATAGGAATTAATAGAATTAGATACACCAAAAATATTTTCATATAATTACCATGTGAACCTTGGATTTAACATTTTCCTAACTGATGCTGAATCTTTTTTTATTTTCTTTCGGTTTCTCATCAAAGCATTTAGTAATTTTTCCGCATCTTTTTTTGACAATTTGTTTTGTTTCTCGGATTGCTCATTTTTCTTTTTATTATCCTTTTTATCCCCCTTTTTGTTATCTTTCTCATCCTTCTTTTCCTTCTTTTCCTTCTTATTGTTTTTATCCTTGCTGTTCTTTTTTTCTTGCTCTTGTTTCTTCAATAATCGTAATGTCTTTTCAAGATTATATTTTGCATCATTATTCCCCGGATTCTTTCTCAATGAATTTATATATAGTTGAGCTGCTTCTTTCAGCTTTTTATTATTAAAAAATGTATTACCCATATTGTAATAGGCTTTCGATGACATCACAGAATCGCTACATTCGGCAACTTTCTGCAAATATTCCAATCCATTATCTATACTGCCCGAACTAATCAAACTATTACCTTCATTATAATAAGAAATCATCTGATTTTTTTTATTCCTTATTTTATCATACATATTAACTGCTTCTTTATATTTCCCTTTCCGGAATAATCTATTACCCCTATCGTTATTAATGGCATCACCATCTCCAAATCCTGTAAATAATATTATTATAACAAGAAGATAGAGATATTTTTTCATTTATCATTTCTCCTGATCGGAATTAACATATTGTATAATAAAAGCAAAAATGCGATAAATAATGGTATCTGAAACAATTCACCGTAGTTAACCTTAATCCTTTCTTTACTAAAACTCTTCTTCAATTGTGAAATAGATTTTATAATGCCAGAAAAAGAGCTTCCCTGATATGCATTATAAAATGAACCATTTGTTTCCCTGGCTATCTCTTTCAAAGCATTATCATTTAGTTTCGAAAGTACAAGATTTCCCTCCGTATCTTTCTTGTAATCAGCCACTTTACCCGTTTCATTCTTAATTGGAATTGGCTCCCCCCTTTCACTTCCGACACCGATACTAAATATTCTAATACCTTTTTCCTTTGTCTCCTTTAATATCCCTTTGTAATCGCCTAAGTTTCCCTCACCGTCAGTAATCAAAATAATAGCCTTACCTATCTCTTTATCCGAAAATCCTTTAATCGCTGTTTTAATAGCTGACTCTAAATTTGTTCCCGGCTTCATATTCGGATTAATATATATGGATTCAATAAATTGTTTCGTAGCATCATAATCTATAGAGGGTGGGGAAAGTAAATACCCTTCACCAGCAAATTTACCAACCCCAATAGCATCCTGATCCATCATATCGACTAAATCCAACATTGCTATTTTTGCTCTTTCCAATCTGTTAGGTGCAATATCCTCACAAAGCATACTTAAAGAAACATCCATCATAATTATTATTTCACTACCCCTTGTCTTTACGATCTCGGTACTTTTATTATACCTGGGTCTTGCAAGTGCAATTGTGATAAAAATAACTGAAGCTATTAATATGAAAGTATTATATTTCAAACGGTTAATATCGATATGTTCATTAATTCTTGCAAAAAGCTGAATTGTCATTAATTTTACTATTATCCTTTTCCTATTCCATAAGTAAAAAATATAGATCGATATCATCAAAAGCAAACCAATTAAACCGTATATCCAATTATTACTTCCAAATGACATTTATACAATCCTATTTGTTATTAATTTTGACATTACGAATTCAGTTAATAGAATTAGAAGAGCCATTATTAGATATTTGCCAAATAACTCTTTATAAACTGTTTTCTTTTTTGTTATAATTTTTGTTCTTTCCATACTATCGATTTTTTTATAAATCGATTTCAAAGCTTCCGTATTATCAGCTCTAAAATATTTACCTCCCGTTTCATTAGCAATCTTTCTCAAAGTTTCTTCATCGATTTCCGATTTAATTTTCACATAACGAGTTCCGAAAGGCGGTGCTTTGTATGGAAAAAGAACTTCATCTCTGCTACCTACACCAATTGTATAGACTTTTATATTAAGTGCCGATGCTATTTCTCCAGCAGTAAGCGGGTCTATTTCTCCGGCATTATTTCTACCATCGGTAAGTAAAATGAGAATCTTGCTCTTTGCTTTGCTATTTTTTAGACTATTTAATCCATTTGCAAGCCCAAGCCCGATAGCTGTTCCATCCTCAATCATTCCAAGGTGAATCCTGTGTAATTGTTGCATTAATATTAAATAATTTGTCGTTAATGGGCATTGTGTATATGCATATTTAGCAAATACAACCAAACCAATCCTGTCATTTTTCCTCCCCTTAATAAATTCATCTGCAACATTAATAGCCGCTGTAAGTCTATTCGTCGGTTTCAAGTCTATAGCAGCCATACTGCCTGATACATCCAGTGTTAAAACTATATCTATTCCTTTCGTAGTTACCTTCTCATAAATCCGCCCATGCTGAGGTCTTGCAAGTGCAAATATTATTAATGAAAGAGCAATTATCCTTAACATTACGGGAATATACTCTATAAAAGATGAATTTCCGTATATATTTTTTATTCTTGATATATCCGAGAAATGTATATTTGCTCTTCTATGTTGCTTAATATACAGATATACAAACGGTGGAATAAGTAAGAACAGCAATAAAAAGTATTTATTAGCGAGGTGATTCACTTTTTATATCCTCTTTTAATTCACTTTCAATAGTGTATTTATCAACTATTTTCTTTACGAAATCAATATCCTTCTGCATTGAAACATATGTGACATCGGATGCATACTTAATTTTATCAATTCGTTCGATATTATCTCTTATATTATAAAAATCGCCTCTTTCAATCCCTAATTTTCTAATACCCCTCATAAATTCGCTTGATGTCATATCTATACTATTTATTCCGAATCTAAGATCAATAAATAATCGTAATATATATGTTAATTTATAATAGAATAATATAATATCTTTTTTATCCGTTAAATCCGGGATTCTCAATTCATCAAGCATATTGTAAATTCTATCATTTATGCTTAATTCATTTTCCATTACTGCAATATTTTTTCTTCTGCGTTTTTTAATGATAGTTTTCAACAAAGTTATGATAATAAAAGCAATACCAATTGTAAATATGGAAATGAATATATAGAATAACCAATTATGCGGTATATTTAATTGCCTTACGTTCTCTTTGATTTTTTCCCCATCGGATGTATCATTTTTAAGATGAGATATGTAATTTAATTGCATTATCGGAGTAAATAATGAATCGATTTCGTTTTTATTTCTATAAAGAATTTTAAACTGTGGGATTGAATCTCTTGAAATACCTTTAAACAACAATTTATAATTTATCACATTTGTATCATCATTGAATTTATTGACTACATTTAAAACTTCAAAATTACCTAATGATACATTTTGTGCCGGAGATAGATATTTATATTCATTAGAATCGATCAAAGTAATTATATAACTCAGTGTATCGCCTGTCGCAACCGTATCACTGGAGATTGAGAAAAAGGCAAAAGGTTTTGCTGTTATAAGAATCGGGAATAATAAGAATATAAGAATTTTATTCATCATTATGCTGATCTTCTCTTAACCCTTTCTTTAAAAAATTTAATCAAATTAGGTATATATAACGATGATGTTTCAATAGAAATTGAATCTATTCCATATCTTTTTAATCTATTCTTAAATTTCTCCGTTTTATCTATCATCGATAATGAAAATTCCTTCATTTTTTTCTTATCCGATGTATTGATATACATTCGTTCACCTGTTTCCAGATCTTCAAAAGGTATATAACCGATTTTTGGCATTAATATTTCTTTTTTATCATATAGATATATTAAAACAATATCATGTTTTCGATTTAAAATTCTTAATATTTTTTCATAATCTTTATCTATAAAATCTGAAATCAGGATGATAATCGATTTTTTTGTTAATAATTTACCAATATATTCGAGAGCAAATTTGATAGAAGTTCCTTTACTCTCCGGTTTAAAAGAAAGAATGGCATTTAAAATCGCCATTACATGTTTCCTTCCCTTTTTAAGAGAGATAAATTTCTCGATTTTATCCGTAAATAACAGAAGTCCTACTTTGTCATTATTCTTTATAGCTGAAAATGAAAATATCGCTCCTAATTCAGCGGCAAGGTCGATTTTCGCTTTCTCGGATGTTCCGAAGAATCCCGATCTGCTAATATCCACAAGAAGCATAATGTTCAATTCCCTCTCTTCACGGAACTTTTTTACATAAAGTTTATTATATCTCGCAGATACATTCCAATCGATATTCCTTATATCATCACCTATACTATATTCTCTTACTTCATCGAATTCCATTCCTTGTCCTTTAAAAGCACTTAAATATTCACCTGCAAATACATCATTTACAAGTTTTTTTGATTTAATTTCTATATAATGCAATTTTTTTACAATATTTTTATCTATCATACTATGGGACTTCTACCATATTGAGAATTTCATTTATAACATTATCAGCTGTTATATTATCTGCTTCAGCTTCATAACTCATTATAATTCTATGTCTTAAAACAGGATAAGCGGTGTGTTTTATATCATCCGGTATCACATATCCTCTATTATCCATAAATGCCCTTGCTTTACATGTATGAAGTAAATATATACTTGCCCTCGGTGATGCTCCATATCGTAGATAATGACTGTAGCTATTCTCATTATTTCTTGTAGCAAAAACCAAATCTATAATATATTTTTCAAGCTTTTCATCAATATGTATTTCTCTAACAATATTTCTCACATCTTTTAATTCATTTTTATTGATTACATTTTTTATATCTCCGAAATCTTCGTTTACAACCTTATTCATAATTATTTTTTCCTCTTCCATTGTAGGATAATCAACCCTTGCTTTTAACATAAATCTGTCAACCTGAGCTTCGGGAAGAGGATATGTGCCCTCCTGTTCGATTGGATTTTCAGTAGCCATAACAAGAAAAGGGGTGTCTAGTTTATATGTAGTGCCACCTATAGAAACCTGTCTCTCTTGCATAGCTTCGAGTAGCGCACTTTGAACCTTTGCCGGAGCACGATTTATTTCATCAGCCAGAATAATATTAGAAAATATCGGACCTTTTTTTGTCTCGAAATCACCTGTTTTTTGGTTATATATAAGTGTCCCTATAATATCAGCAGGCAATAGATCCGGTGTAAATTGTATTCTTGTAAATGTTGAATTCATACAACTCGCAAAGGAACTTACCGTTAAAGTTTTTGCAAGACCCGGTACTCCTTCGAGTAAAATATGTCCATCACATAATACGCTTGTTAAAACACTGTCTATCATAGATTCCTGTCCAACTATTACTTTGTTTAGTTCATTTTTGATTTTTTGTATAATTATTGTCTTTTCCTTGACAGCTCTGTCAATTGTGTCAATTTTTGTATCCATTCCAACTCCTTCTTACAAAAATGAATATTACCTTAAAATACTATTTTGTCAAGTAATAATA
>Ga0209121_10005492_pt1 | contig 11460 bp, 9 predicted proteins | sample Cruoilmetagenom3_FD_187292 | JGI IMG/M metagenome (GOLD analysis project Ga0209121, IMG submission 187292) | Oil polluted marine microbial communities from Coal Oil Point, Santa Barbara, California, USA - Sample 3 (SPAdes) (version 2) | ecosystem: Environmental > Aquatic > Marine > Oil seeps ...
CCAAAAGAGCTGCTTGATTACTGGGCCGAGAACTATAACTACCAAAACAATCGAATACTGACATATTTCTCCTTCTCACGAACGTTTGAAGAGTTCAAAAAAAATCTATTCAAGACTTCCAAGGAGAAGAGTATTGATTATGCACTTACTCTGCATAGTGGAGCGACTTTAGTTGCCCCTTTTGTCCGTTTTAAGGATGTGCATCTCTATATAAAGGGAAAACCTGAAGTATGGGAAAAGGAATTAAATCTTAAACCGGTTGAATCTGGGGGGACAGTACATCTACTACTGCCCTACGATGAGGGGGTATTCTATAATAGACAGGAGGTTGATAAAGCGTTTATTGTTTGTAATACCCAGCTTTATATTGATCTTGTCAGCTATCCAGCAAGAGGAAGAGAGCAAGCAGAGTTTTTGAGAAAGCAAAGAATTAATTTTTAAAAGAGAGGCTTGTTTTTAATGCCAGCGAGAATGATTAGTGAGTATCATTCGGCCATAACCAGTGCTTCAAAATCAGTGCTATTGGAACTGATGACCGTCCTGAAAAGCTATCGGGAATTTATTGTTGTTATAGGGGGATGGGTGCCTTACTTTCTTTTGGAAGCAAATAAATCAGAGGAAGTTGATTTTACTCACGTTGGTTCTATTGATATTGATCTAGTAATTAATCCTGATGTCGTTGATGAGACAAAATATGAGACTATGGCAAGGATGTTACTAAACAGAGGGTATGAACCATCAGAGGAAATACTCTATCAGTTCGAGAGAACTGTGAGATCTGATATTGATAGTAGAGAATATACTGTAGGCATTGATTTTCTTACCGCTCAGCCACCGAAAGGTCAAGGGAGAACTCATAGACATCGACAGATCCAACCAGATTTGAGGGCACGGAATCTAAAGGGTGCGGAAATCGCTCTGGATTTAAATCAAAAAGTTTCCCTTGCGGGCATTCTACCCGGAGACGGTAAAACAGAACTTGATTTCAAAATGGCTAGCTTAGCAAGTTTCTTCGCTCTTAAGGGATTTGCCTTTGGGGAACGATATCGTGAAAAAGATGCTTATGACATCTATACTCTGTGTGACTATTATAAAGAGGGTCCCGTTTCCGTCGCTAAAGAAATAAAACCTAAGAGAGAAATTGATATGGTCAAAAGAGGACTAAGTGCCATTAGAAATAGGTTTCAATCTCCTGAGGCTGAAGGGCCTTCGTGGGTGGTTAATTTTATGGCCATTATAGATGAAAAAGAGAAGAAAGAAATGCGACAGCGCTCATTTATGGTCGTAAATGAAATGCTGAAGGGCCTGGAGATTTAGATTGAGTGGTCAAACAAAGCACTCCACGTGTCTTTAGGGAAGAATAGAAAAGCTCCTTGCTCTTGAACAACTTTCGAAGTATCTAAAAATAAGTAAATCTACTTTATGTAAAACGGTTGAAAAGGAAAAATACCATCATTTAAGTTGTCTTGTCAATGGCGATTTAAGAAAGATTTAATAGACGAGTGGATCCATCAAGAATCTAAGAAGAATTTTTCAAAAGGATGAAGAATCATGAATTTGCTCCAAAAGACTCTAAGATTCTTAGGTTTATGGCACCCAAGAAAGTTTGAGCTCATAGATAATTGAGGTGGACCCCATTGTCAAGACACCAAATTACTATATTTAAGATACAGTTGAGTCTGTTTGTTTTGATTGTTGCTAACAAAGTACATCTCAGCTGGTGTTTTATAATCCAGTGACTGGTGCGGTCTCTCCTGATTGTAAAAGTCCATATAATTGCCAATGCCTTTTCTGGCTTCACCAACCGTAGCGTAATCATTAAGGTACGCTTCTTCATATTTTACTGAATATCTGGGTAAAAAATCAGAAATCACAGAGAATTTGATAAGGGAAATATATAGGATTTTAGTTAAAGATGTCAGAGGGCAAACTCTTGAGCTAGGAAAATATAGAAAAGTTCAAAATTATGTCGTGAACTCAATAACCAAAGAGATAATTTATACCCCACCACTACCTTCCAAAGTTCCTCAACTGATGAGAGAATTTGTGAAATGGTTAAACAAAAAATCCGACATTTCACCAGTGCTCACAGCGGGCATCAGTCAATATCGGTTCGTTGACATTCATCCCTTCTTGGACGGAAATGGGAGAACAGCCAGAGTTCTCTGTACACTCATTCTTTACCTCAACGGCTATGATTTTAAGAGGCTTTTTTCATTGTCTGAATATTACGATAAAAATCGCCGGAAGTATTATGACGCTATTCAGTCAGTTAGAGAGAATGACATGGATATGACAGGATGGCTTGAATATTTCACTGAAGGATTAAAAAATCAACTGAGAGAAGTAGAAACAAAGGGAGAAAAATCGATTAAAGCCGACTCTTCACCACGTCCCCTGTATCCAAGTATCCTACTTCGTTTTCCTTGCAGATATTAACCGTATCATTACTAATATAGGGTGCTGCTACTACTCCATAAGTATCTTCAAGTCGAGATGAGTACTCCTTTGACTGTTGGATGGCATACCGTATCTGTCGCGGTTCTCCTATAGATTTGACTTCTACCGCAATCTTGAGTGAGCGGCCTTTAATTATAACCTCGAGCAACAAATCAGGCCTGATACCTCCCACAGATTTTTCCCTTAGAAATTGTCCTACTTTAAGAAACGGAATATCTCTTAAAAGATTTTCAAGGCTGTTTCGAATCTTATTTCTAACCTGAGATTCTTTCATCACATTTCACCAATTATAGGAGTTTCACCGATTGGTGAAACTATATATTATGGTGAAACTACTGGCAAGTCTTTCATCAAGAGATCACTGAAATAATCCTTTGTTTGACCGCATGGAACTTACAAGAACTTCCTATCAATATTCCTGCAATAGCTAATCCAATTACCAACACAGAACAGAGAAATTTTTTATCCATAATATATGACCTCGCCTAGTGTATCGGTGTTTGTGAGCTTTTGCGAAGCAAAATTTGGGTGAACGAGGTAAAGCGTAGCAAAGCGCCTGTTAGTCGAATCGCTATCTAAGGTGTCTATATCCATCCAGAGGTGCTTTCATCCAAAGGTCATAGTTATCCTTAGGCAAAGGTTGCAAATTGTTCATTTCATATCTATTCTGGTTGAGCTTGTAATTGTCGTAAAAACCATTCTCAAACTCATATACTTCTCCAGTATCTGGATTATATACTCGTTCCTTTCCTGAGATCGCATCACTTCTTTTTTCAGCAATAATATCATGTACTTTATTTCGGTTTTCCCATCCTTGCATGATGATATCGGAAGCTTCACTCAAGGTTTTTCCTGCCTTAAGGATCCCTGCATAGGTACTTGCCTGCTGTCTTAAGCAATTATTCACATAAGATTGACTTACGGTAAAACTCTTTACTGATTTGACGAGTATACTTTCGATATCCCGAAACTCCCTTTTAGGTGCAGTTATACCGGTTATCAAGAGTCCGTATGCATTGTCTCCCCCGGGGCCTCCGGTAAAGGGCATAAAAGGAGCAACAGTGACCAAAAACAAACCTTCTCCCAAATTTCCGCCTTCGGTAAATAATGCCCTTATGAGTTCCGTACTACCACCACTGATTAGACTCTGCTGTGGAACTGCTGAAATAATTTGAAGATTTTCCAATTTGGGGCATTGAGGCACAAATCTTTGCGCTACTTGAGTTTGGGCAATAAGATGAAACTGGGTAAGAAAATTACTAGGAGTAAGAGGGCTAACCACAGGCATTTCAATCCAAGCGATGGAATAGCCGCCCATATTCACATATTGATAATCGAGCTGCTTTTGCTGCTCACTCATATAAACAGGACCCACTTCGCCAAAATAGAAAATCTGTCTTAAAGGTTCAGATGGGTCCCGAATTAGGAAGACAAACTCACTACAGGCACCAGCAGTAATTACTCTCCATCCCTTTGGTTTATTAATGGAGAAAAAATTACCATCAAACCTTTCCAGCTTCAAACTAACCTTATGAGTTTGCTTAACCCTGGGCACCGAAGGTTTCTCAGTAACTCTCCCCCGCTCCTCCTCCCTAATCCACTCTTTGGGATAAGAAACTGAGAAAAATCCATGGGAGTCTTTATATGTTGCCATCTGAACTTCTGCCAATGACTGCGACTGGAGTTGGAGTGGTAGCCCTATTAAGATAAGCAATCCCAATATAATTCCCCGCAAGGATAACCCTTTCATTTTTACCTCCTTGATAATCTTATAAGCATTTCGGCTAACTCAATTATATACGAAATTCACTTTTTGTTAAGTTTGGAGGATATATACGAACTTCGTGTCATCTCTCATTTCGTTTGGCGGATAAAAGAAGTTTGCCAGGAGAGAAGTTTGGACAGTCTTTGATCTCGCTATTATCCACTGTTCTGCAAAGCTGCCCAGTAATTTCAGGAAAATATACCCTGAATTTCGACATGATTAATAGCACCTTTTTTAATATCTTCCTCTAAGGCGGCCCTAACTTCTCCTTTGGCAGAGAAGTACATGACTTGCCACCCCAATTCAGAAATCTTCTTCAGCGTCTCAATCTGTCTTTGCAGTCTTTCAGGATCGGCTTTTATAAATGGATCATCCATAATGAAGAACCCATTCTTGCCTCTTAAGAGTTTTTCTCCTAAGGCAAGTCGAATAGAGAGATATAATTGGTCGTAGGCACCTCCGGATAGTTTTCCCGCTTCTAATATTACTCCATCCTTACGCCTAACTTCGATTTTCCCTATCTCTTGATTGAAGAGTACTTCTTCGTAAAGCCCATTTGTTACTCGGTTAAAATACTTCGCAATGGAACTATCTTTACCAAAAAGCTGAGAAACTTTTTCTTTTTCTTCCCTTTCTATTTCTTCAAAAGTTTTCATAACTTTTAAGACAGTGTCCTTATTACTTTCGTTTTCGTTTATGAATTCTTGCAACTCATTTCTAACTGCGTCCAAATCCACAGATGTTTTGCAATATAAGTATTCACCTTCTAACTGCAAAATCCCATTTATCCTTCGTTCCACTCCTTCTAACTTCTTTTGGAAAGATCTCATCTTATCCTTTATTTTTTTCAGTTCCCTTTCAATTGATTGTCTTTTCTCTTTTAGCTTTGAAGCAGTATTTTCGTTATACTTTATATTTTTAGCCTTGTCCTTATACTTCTCAAGATCCTCAATTTCTCTATCCCAGTGTGAAACGTTTTTCTCTCTTACCTTACTCTTTTCTCCAAAAATGCTCTTTAAAATGCTCCCTTGTTCTCCTATTGACTTCTCATGCTTTTGTTTTAATTCAATCTTTCTGAGGTATCCTGGAAGAGATTCCTCTCTTGATTTTCTTTTTATATCATCTATTTTATCTCTGGCTTTTTTAATCTTTCTATCTATCTCTGGAATCCTTGCTTCTCTCAATTTTCCAATATCGCTTTCTATCACTTTCTTATCTATTCTTATTTTTTCTAATTCATCAGCCTTCCTAGAATACTCCTCATCAAACTTCTGAATATTTGAAAAAATTCCTTTAATATCATCTACACCTAGTCCGAATTTTGAAAGAGTTAATTTAATCCTCTCAAACACCCCTGCAAGCCAAGCCTTATCTCTTACAAATTGGAACTTAAATATCCATGAAACTACAGTTGAAATTGAAAATGATACCGCCAAAATGTAAAATAATAATGATGGACTGATGATGATTCCAAGTAAAGATATCCCAAGCAGTATTGCAGAAATTATTCCTACTGAAGTAAAAAATCTACTTTTACCCTCTTGAAGTGCCAACTCTCCAGCCTTTATCTCGTAATTCTTCAATTCTGGCTTAACCTCATCGTTTAGTTTTTTCTTTCTTTCATCAAAAACTCGAAAGTCTCTTTCCTTTTCCTTTAATTTTTCGCTTGTCTCCCTGAACTCTTTTTCATTTTCCTTAAGATCCATAAGTAAAGCTTCTTTTTCTCCCGCATACCTTTGAATAGCTTTTTCACAATCTTTCCATAACTGCTCGTCGTCCCCATTGTAAATTTCCAAATCTTTCAATTTTTCTAAAGCTTCTTTGAATTTATCTAATCCTTCCTTTCCTTTCTCATATTTCTCTCTTTTTCTAGCATCTTCAAAATTTTCTATCTTTTGTATACTTCTATCTATCTCCTCTCTGTGTCTTACCGATTCTTCTTCAAGTTCATCAAATCTTTCTTCTTTAATTTCTTTAGCCAAGCCCCTGATTTTTCCCATAAGGTCTTTTGCATTTTCCATTCTTGTCTTTAATTTTTCGTCTTTAATATCACGTAATATACCGCTTGGCGTTATCTTACCAATCTCCCTAAGAATCTCTTTTATTTGGGAAATCTCTTCTATCCTTAAGCCTGTGAGCTGATCTGTTACATTAGTATAAAACTCACTCTCACGAGTAATAGAGAGGTTGCTATTCCTTATTACAAAAATATTGCGACATTCTGATGGAGTTAAACCTGCGAGTTTTGTTAAGCTCCCTTTTTCTGGCAGTTTGATTTCTTTACCTTTGTCGTCTTCTATAATTACATAGCCTTCTGGATTTTCCTCTACCCGACCTATACGTTCAAAATCTCTAATATTTGGTCCCAGTAGTAATTTCACAAGGGCGTCTATGGTGAGGGTTTTTCCATCTTCGTTTTTACCAAAAAACAGATTGAAATTATGCAACGAAATCCGCCCAGTATTCGGTAAAGGACCATATCGTATTATAGAGAATTCCTTTATTTTTATGATCGTGCCTCCATCATTGCTTTAATCGCTATATCACGCATTTGTTTTTTCTTCTCTTCCTGGTAACCAGTTTGTTCAAGTTTATCCATGAAACTTTTGAACAAATCGTCTTCAAGTATTGTATGTATATCTTGAAATTGAGGATGTTCTTCTACACATCTGTCTTTGGTAATTTCTTCTATTCGTTCTTTGAGTTCAGATTCGCTTATTTTAGTTTTCTCGCTGTTGATATATCCCTTGATTGTCAGGATAATGCGTGCCTCAGGATGAACTCTTTTAACATGTGCTTTCACTACTTCTATAGGATTTTTGTCCTTAAAAGGATCAAGTTTTATAATCACTTCTTCAAAGTGGGGAGTATCAAGTAGATATTCTTTGGGTGGCTTTCCAGCTTCAAAGATATTTACTTTTCTCCGTCCTGTTTCTCTTTTAGTTATTGAAATGGGAGACCCTGGGTAAACAAAATACCCCCCATTTTCTAACCTCCGCACACCAAAACTGGAATGGAAATGACCTGCAAGGACGTAATTGATTTTTAAATCTTTAAAGTAAGAAATCTTAACCGGCATATATCTTTCTTCGCCCTCATCTCCAAAATCTCTTCTGGAAAAGAATGCATCAAGCAATTCTCCGTGATAGAGCAAAATATTTTTCTTATCGGAGGTCAAATTATTTGCTAATGAGTGGAGTTTATTAAGAATCTTTTCTCCCTCTATGGGCTCAAAAGGTATTCCCCATATCCTTACATCTTTGTATTTAAAAGGATTATTTAGATCAGCTAAGATAACAGTATCTTCCCCAAAATACATACCACTCGCATAAGAATCACTATCATGATTTCCGGGAATAAGGACAATTTTAAAACCAGTGTGGGAGAAAACTTCTCGTATTTTGGGTCTGAGATTTTCAGCATCAATGCCTTTATCAAACAAATCCCCACTTATCACAAAGATTTTGATCTTTTCCCTCTTTCCAACTTCAATGAGTTCCTGAAGGGTCTGCCATCTATCATCGCCATATTCCCTTAAATGTATGTCAGCAGTGTGAAGTATCTTCATTTATTTCTCATCTCTTAAAGGCAATTTCGCACATCTGCCAAAATCTCACATCGTTTAATAGCATATAGCAAAGATAATCAAAATCAAGTACTTTTTAAAACTTTTTCCTTTTGGGAGGGCGCTTGGGTATTCTCATTATTTCAGAATAGGGATAAGGGAATTTGGGGGTTCCTTGCTCGCTTCGGGAAAGAACTCTCTGAAAATAGGCCTTTGTTTGACCGTATGGAACTTTGTGTTTCTCCTAGAGTCTAATTTTAAGAGAAAGGCGCGAAAAATTTTTGAAAAGGAGGACGTTCAATGAAGACTGAGAAATTTATACTCTGGGCAGTTACTTTTGCTCTGGCTTTTACTGGTTTCTCGGGGGTCAGTCTAGCCCAGGAAAACTCACAACCGCAGAGAATTATTGTTGAGCCCAAGCTTCCATTCAAAGTTAACGTCTGGGTGAATAAAGGATGCGGATCAACTTATAGGGCTGGCGAGAGTTTAACTATCTACTTTGAATCCAGCCGGGATTGTTACCTTACCTTGTTCGATTTTTCCCCCAATGGAAAAGTAAGGCAAATATTTCCTAACCGTTACCGTAGGGACAATTTTATCAGAGCACACAAGGCTTACACTATTCCAGGAAAAAGAGATTCCTTCGAGTTCAGAGTTACTCCTCCTCCAGGAGAGGAAACCATCAAGGCAGTGGCTACCGTGAGTCCCTGGTGGTTCAACCGAGAAACTGTAGACTACAAGGAGGCCTTCCCTATTGTCAGCAAATCGGCCAGGGAATTTTCTTCTAAATTTAAACAAAGAATAAGGCCCCTTCCCCGCATAAAGTGGGCCCAAAGTAGCTGTACGTTTTATGTAAGTGGTTGGGTAGGATATGGTCGAGGAAAAGTTAGGGTAACCTCGGAGCCAACTCACGCATCGGTTTATTTAGACGGGGAGTACCAAGGAACAACGCCCCTCACCATTCGTCGAGTATCGGTGGGAAAACACAGAATTCGTGTGGCCAAAGAAGACTACAGGGACTGGTCAGAGACCATTTTTGTTGAACGAGGCAAAACCAGCTATGTCTTTGCCCGATTAGAGCCTTCCTATCATTACCGGAAAGGCTCTATCCGAGTTAGTTCCCAACCTTCCCAGGCCAGAGTATTTATCGATGGAGTAGATAAGGGTAAGACTCCTTTAACCATAAGACGATTAAAGGCAGGTTGGCATGAGGTAGGAGTGATAAAAGAAGGTTATCGGATTTATGTCAAAGATGTGTATGTAGGTAAACGAGAGCGAGCTTACCTTGAGGCAGAGCTAGAAAAATTAGAATATTGAAACCTCTGCAAAATCCCACCTTATGATTCTATCCTTTAATGATTTTCCCGAGCTGTCTTCCATAATTTAAGAACCTTTAGGAATATTTTGGCAAAAAATTTTCTCTGAGAAAGTTGACAGTCTGAAGAATATATACTATAAAGTTGATTAAAATCAAAAGGAGGTGGAAAATGGTAAAAAGGAAAGTGGGATTAGTTTTTGCGGTGGTAGTTTTTATAGCGCTGGTCTTAGGTGGTAGCGTTATTTCTCCCGCAGCAGAGAAAAAAGAGTATGTCGTTGCCTCGGATATTTCTTGGCCGCCCTTTGAATGGAAAGATGAGGCCGGCAATTATGTAGGTTTTGACCTGGATGTGATGCGGGAGATCGCCAAACTGGAGGGCTACAAGATCGAGATCAAAGATGTGGCCTTCGATTCTATTATACCGGGCGTTAAGGCAGGCAAATATGATATAGGCGCCTCGGGCTTTACCATCACCGCAAAACGAGAAGAGGTAATAGACTTCTCTGAACCCTACTGGAAATCAGACCAAGCTGTTCTCATTCGCAAGGATTCTGGTCTCAACATCATTACTGCCTTGAGCGAAGGCCATAAGGTGGGAGCACAAAGAGGGACAACCGGAGCCGATTGGATTAAGAGCAATCTGGTCGAGAAAGGAGTAAAGGTAAAACTGAAGCTTTATGAGACCTACCCCCTGGCGGTGCTTGACCTGGTCAACAAAAATATAGATGCTGTCATCCAGGATGAACCAGCCTCAAGAGCATCGGTGGCCAAGAAAAAGGAAATTGAGATAGCAGGTATCATCATAACTGGAGAGGAGTTTGGATTCCTGGTCAAGGAAGGAGACCCCTATGGATTTTTGTCCAAGATAAACGAGGGGATGAAGAAGTTACATGCATCGGGGGAATGGGATAGGCTTGTGGCTAAGTATTTTGGTGGATAATGGAGGACTAGAAATACAAGTGGGAAGAGGATGATCACATCCTCTTCCCACTGCTACTGAAAAGAGGTGAAGAAGCATCGAACCACTGGTTCTCGTCTGGAATAGCCTTCCGCCTCTTCTCAAAGGGACCGTGGTCACTCTGGAACTGACTTTTTTACTTCTGGTAGTGGGACTAGCGGTTGGTATACCCTTAGCATTAGGCCAAGTCTATGGGAGGAAAGGACTTTTTCTGCTCACCTCAACCTATGAGCAAATTTTCCGATCTATTCCAGCCCTGGTTTTACTTTTTCTTTTTTTCTTCGGCTCATCCTTCCTTGGACTCAACATTTCTGCCTTTCTTTCCGCAGTTCTTGCCCTGGGTTTTCGCTCTTCGGCTTACCAATCACAGATCTTCCGGGGAGCTATTAAGTCCATCAGTGAGGGTCAGATGATAGCGGCCCGTTCTCTAGGAATGAGTAAATTTCAGGCAATTTGGCATATTATTTTGCCTCAAGCTCTCCGACTTTCCCTTCCTCCCTGGTCCAATGAATATTCAAGTGTGGTTAAGGATACATCACTTGCCTATGCTGTAGGAGTTATAGAACTGTTGAGAGAAGGAAGGTACATCATTGTGAGAACTTTTGAGCCAATGATAGTATATATTACCATCGCCCTCATTTATTTTATTTTGACCTATGCGGGGAATAAATCATTGGGACATCTAGAAGAAAAGCTTAAGATTCCAGGGTTTGAGACCAAAGGCAGGAAGGAATAATTGATGTCACCTGATCAGGCAGTAACCTTAAAGGTAGAGAATATACACAAAAGCTATGGTAGAGAAAAGGTTTTAAGGGGTATTTCTTTTAAGGTAAAGAAGGGAGAAACCAAGGTCATTATCGGACCATCGGGGACGGGGAAAAGTACACTCTTACGATGCGTGAATCGACTGACCATTCCTGATTTAGGGAGAATCTGGCTCGATGGGGTCGAGATAACTCATCCCGGGACCGATATTAATAAGATCCGCCAATCCATCGGCATGGTCTTTCAGGATTTTAACCTCTTTTCTCATCTATCAGCTCTGGATAATGTCCGCATAGGCTTAATTAAAGTAAAAAAAATGGAGAAAAGAGAGGCTACCGAGGAGGCAATGAGGCAACTAGCCCGCGTGGGATTGCAAGATAAAGCAGCCTCTTACCCGGCTGAACTATCCGGTGGTCAGCAGCAGCGGGTAAGCATTGCCAGAGCCCTGACCATGGGACCTAAACTGATGCTTTTTGATGAGCCAACATCGGCTCTCGATCCCGAGCTCATTGGAGAAGTTCTCCAGGTGATGAGGGATCTAGTAGAAAGTGGTATGACCATGGTGGTGGTCTCTCATGAAATGGGATTCGCTCGCTCTGTTTGTAACGAAATCATCTTTATCGAGAAGG